>Ga0208229_1000159_pt1 | contig 16868 bp, 27 predicted proteins | sample LakMenEpi22Aug11_FD_150725 | JGI IMG/M metagenome (GOLD analysis project Ga0208229, IMG submission 150725) | Freshwater microbial communities from Lake Mendota, WI - 22AUG2011 deep hole epilimnion (SPAdes) | ecosystem: Environmental > Aquatic > Freshwater > Lake > Epilimnion/Euphotic zone ... | reverse complement strand
CTGATGACAACTTTCGTCCCATAGGCGCTGCTCTCGATCCTCTCAACCGTGCCAGTCTGTCCATGCTGGAGCAGATCATCCCGAAGACGTGTCCAGGATTCAGCGGTGTAACCAAGTGAGCGAAATACCCTGGCCTTGAAGCGACCGACAGGATACGTGGCTGACAGTAGGTAGTCGCAGATCTTGGCTTCTTCCACAAGTGCGTGGTCTGCATGGGGGAGCATTCGTGGGCCAGGGTGATCGCCAGGGGCTTCTCCCCTACAAGTGCCACCCCCGTCACGCCCCGCACCAGCCTTGGCCTGCCGGCGCCAGCATCCCCCATGCCCCCGCCCCCCTCCGCCACCTGCCAGCCCAGGCACAGGACGTGGCCCGCCAGCGCCTCGATTGCAACGCTGGCCGCAGAACCCTCACGCCTGGGTCCATAACCGGACTTCCACGTGCTGAGAGGCGGCATGGAAGTCCTGATCTGTTGTCAGCAGGGTCAGGTCGTAGCGCTGAGTGAGCTGAATGAGCAAGGCATCAATCGTGCCGATCTGGACACCCCGTCGGCGACAGACATTGCGGATGTCGGCGGCTGCGATGTGGTCAAGTTTGTCGGGCTGAAGACAGGCGAGCACGGAGAGGCGCTCCACGAGCTGGTCGCGGTTCCTGGGGCCGGCAAAACCCTGCAGCACCTCCTGAAGCACCAATCCCGTGGTGAACACCTGCTCGGCGCCCAGGAGAGCGCCGCGGAGTGCGCCCACCTCGGGCACCCCCGGCTGGCCATCACGGCGGAAAGCCAGCGACCAGACCGACGTATCGACCAGCAGGCTCACCGCTGGCGTTCCCGTTCGGCCTTGTAGTCGTAGCCGGGGTCCCAGTCGAGCTTGCCGAAGAGCTCAGCCACCTGGCGCTGCTCCCGGCGTGCGATGAACTCCTGAAGTGCGCGGGTAACGGCAGCTTTCTTGGTGGGCTCACCGCTGACGCGGAAGGCGTGATCGAGCAGGTTCTGATCGAGAGCGAGATTCGTGGCCATGTGTGACCTCCTGGTGAGGCTTTTACACACTATGCCCTCCGCGCTGGCTGAGGGAACAGAACAAGACATGGCAGCAGGGCTTTCTCTCCACCAGTGCCACCCCCTGTCACACCCCGCACCAGCCCTGACCTACCAGCGCCTGCGCAGGACGTGGCCCGCCGGATCCTGGGGGGCGCATGGAGGGTAAGGTTCACCTTCAACAGCATCACCCGCTGCGAGCGGGGCACCTAGGCCTTGGTGGGCGGCGAGCAGCTGAGCGACGCCGAGCGCGACGAGCTGCTGGCCCTGTGCCACAAGCGCCTCGACGCCTTCCGCCAGCAGCGCGGCGAGGAGGTGGACCACATCGTGCCCAGGAACCACGGCGGTTCCGACGACCTCAGCAACCTGCAGGCCCTCTGGCAACGCCGGCAAGCGCCGCCCAGCGCGAGGCGGGCTGTGTGTTCTGCGCGCTGGAGGGCAGCGGCCGGGTGCTGCTGGAGAACGAGCTGGCGCTGTGCATCGCCGATGCCTACCCGGTGACGCCGGGCCACAGCCTGGTGATCCCGCGGCTGGTGTCACGCAACCCCTCGAAAAAGGCGTCCAGCTCCTCCCGGAATCCAGGCTCCTGCAGCAGCGCATCCCTGCGGAACAGCTTGGCGCGCATAGGGCCCTCCCGCCGTGGTCGATATCGAAACTAGATCAGGTGGGCTGGTTCGGAGTGGAGTCTCCATGGTGGTGCTCACTTCGCCACGCTCATCGGGATGTTGGGGCTCTCCGGGTTCACATCCACGCTCTGCAGCTGGGGCCTCAGCACCAGGTCCATGTCGTCCATCGGGATCGCCCCGAGCAGCACCTCAGTGCCCAGCACCATCGCGCCGGTGAAGCAGCGGCGGTTGCGGAAGCGCACCTCCACCGGGCCCACGTAGGGCACCGTGCGCCGGTGGCCATCGGCCAGCACCACCTCGCGCCGGTCCAGTTCCGCCAGGCTCAGCTGGATCGCCAGGTGCTCCGGGATGCACAGGTGCACCGCCCCGCTGTCGGCCAGGGCCGATACCTCCAGCGGCGCCAGATCGGGCCGGGTGGGGTTGCAGAGGGAGAAGGTGCCGCGGATCAGACCTATGGCGCCAAGGGTGCCAGCCTCTGGCTTCATGCCGCCCAGATCTCCTCCAGCTCCAGCACCAACCCCGGCAATACATCACCGCCCTCCAGGCGCATGGCGTTCTCCAGCCGCTGTGGTTCCGGTGCCGCTCCAGCTTCGGGGCGGGCCGGCCAGATCTCCACGGCCCGCTGCTCTGGGAACAGCAGCCAGCCCAGCTGGGCGCCATTGGTTTGATAGAGCGCCATCTTGCGGCGCAGGGCTTCGGCGCCGCGGGGGCCTGCATCGCTGGCACTCGCCAGCTCAATCACCAGATCGGGGCAGAGGGGTGGGAACGTGCGGCGTTGCTCAGGAGACAGCGCCTGCCAGCGCTCCCGGCGCATCGCGGCGGCATCAGGGCTGAGCACCGAGCCGTCGGCGAGGCGAAAGCCCGTGGAGCTGTCGAACACCTCCCAGCATCCCCGCAGATCAGCCCAGGACTGGAGCCGGGTCAGCAGGCGTGTGTTGCGGCGACCGGTCTCGCCTCCGGTGGGGGTCATCGCGATCAGCTGGCCATCGGCCGTCAGTTCCAGCACCGCGTCTGGGTTGGCTTCGCAAACCAGTGCGAACTGCTCGGGCGTCAGCCGCAAATCGTGCGGCAGCAGCAAGGGCGCCAAGCCGGTAACGGCAGCTTCGGGCGCGGCTGGAGCGGCAGCAGGTGGAGCGAACGTCATCTCCCCTGGGTGACGGAAGCTCAGCTTAAGCCGGCTCACGCCGCCCACACCTCCCGCTGGAACTGCTGCAGCACGCCATCGAGCTCACCGCCGAACAGCTTGTTCAACCGCGGCCAGCCGCCGCCTTCGCGGCGGAACAGCAGGGCGTCGTCGTCGAGGGCTTCGCGATCCACGATCGTGATCGCCTTGGTCTGGTTGGCGATGCGTTGCAGCCAGTCGCGCTGCGGTTTGCTCCAGCTCCTGGAGGCCAGGATCCGCTGCAGCGCCTTCTCCACCCGCTGCTCGTAGGGCACCAGCGGATCACCCAGGGCCGCCTGGCGGATCCAGCCCATGATCGAGGCGGCCATCTCCTGGTTGGTGGTTTCACGCCAAGCGGTGGCCAGGGTGGTTTCGCTGTAGCCGCGCTGATCCAGTGCCAGCCGCAGCTCGCGCAGATCCTTGCGGCTCAGCTCCCACGGTCTGGTGAGCACCAGCGTGAGGGCGGGCAGGTCGTTGCCGGGATCGCGCACGAAGGCACTGAAGCCCTCCAGGTAGTCCTCCGGACGCTGGGCATCGCCGTAGCCCCGTTCGATGCTACGCAGTTCGTCGTCGTGATCCGACAGAAAGCGCGGTTCCGCGCGCACCTCCCATTGCGCATCCAGCAGCTCGCCCAGCCCCTCGATTCGGCCCAGCCAGGCTCTGGCTTCCGGCTCCGGCAGCTGTTGCAGGCGTTCAATGAAGGCTTCGGGATTCTCACCGCTCAGCAGCCGGAAGCGGGCCTCGGCATTTTCGCTCAGATGCCGCTGCTTGCGCCGCAATTTGGCAATCAGCTGCTCACGCACCAGCTGCCAGTCCTCGCCTTCGGTGCTCTGCATCTCCTCCAGCAGCTGCGAGAAGGGGATCTTCGGGTTCACCACCACCGGCTTCATCTCGGTGAAGCTCTGCAGCGCGTCGTACAGGCCCACGGCATCGAAGATGCGGAAGCTGTCTTTGCCGATCGCGTCGCACAGTCGCGTGGCACGGCCGATCATCTGGTCATACAAGATGCGGCTGTTCACGCGGCGCAGAAACACGATGTTGCAGATCTCCGGTACATCCACACCGGTGGTGAGCAGATCCACGGTGACTGCCACATTGGGAAACGCCTCATTCTTGAAGCGCCGGATCAGCTGCACGGGCTTGTCGCTCTCGCCGGTGATCTTGGCCACAGCTTCATTCGGCACCTCGCCATAGCGCCGTTGAAACGCCTCCCTGAGCAGCAGCACCACCAGATCGGCGTGTTCATTGCGAACACAGAAGATCAGGGTTTTGAACGGGGAAAACGGATCGAGCTCATCGGCCAGCGCCTCACACACCACGCGGTTGAAGGCTTCGGTGATCACCTCGCGGTTGAAGGCCTCCACATCGAACGTCAGCTCATCTGGGGTGGTGAACAGATCCAGCTGGCCCGTGCGCGGATCGAGGATCTGCACCGCATCGCCCGCCTCCCAGCGGATGCCTTCGCTGGAGAGCCTGGTGTGGATGCGCAGCGGCGGTTCATGGTCCACCAGGTAGCCATCCACCACCGCCTCGCGGTAGCTGTACACAAACACCGGCCGGCCAAAGATCTGCACCGTGTGCAGCGCCGGCGTGGCAGTGAGGGCCACCTTCACGGCCGCAAACATCTCCAGCACACGCCGGTATTTCGATACGTAGTCGTTGAAATCACGGAAGCGCAGCTCGCGCTCGCTCAGCTCCCGATCCAGCAGGTAGCCGCGGTGGCATTCATCCACCACGATCAGGTCGTAGCTGTCCACCGTGGGGCGGCCCTCCTCATCCCCCAGCAACAGCCGCTGCGCCATTGCCTGCACGGTGGCGATGTGCACGCGAGTGTCGCCCTCCAGCTCCCGCTCACCCAGCTCCTTGATGCCGAAGATCTCGGCAAAGCGCTGGGTGCTCTCCACCTTCGTTTCCTTGAAGGCATCGCCTGCCTGGATGCCCAGCTCTTCGCGGTCCACCAGGAACAGCACCCGCCGGAAGCGGCCGGTTTTCAGGGCCCGGTAGATCAGGGCCACGGCGGTTTTGGTCTTGCCGGTGCCGGTGGCGCAGGCCAGCAGGATCTCCCGTTGCCCCGCGGCAACCGCTGCCTCCACCGCTTCGATCGCCCGGCGTTGGTAAGGCCGCAGCGGGAAGCCAAACGTGAAGGCTTCGCGGCGCAGCTTCGCTTCGGCGTCGTCGATGTCCTGCCGGGCCAGCTGGCGCAATCCCTCCGGCGAATACCAGCCCTCCAGGGGCATCGCCAGGTTGGTCGCCCGGCGTAGATCCCGGAACCAGATGCCGCTGGCGGTGCGCAGCTGCTGCAGGAAGGGCCGGCCGTTGCAGGAGAAGGCAAACGGCAGCTGGAATTCCCCCTCCGCGCCCCAGCCGGTGCCGCTCAGCTCCGATTCCACGCCCGGCTGGAAGTCGCGGCTGTAGCGCTCAGCCTGCGGCAGCACTCCTGCCACATCCTTGTTCGCCCGTTTCGCCTCCACCGCCGCCACCGGTGTCAGCCCCACGAACAGCACGTAGTCGGCCGGGCCGCTGCGGGTGGGCCATTCGGCGATCGCCAGGTTGCGGTGCTTCTCGGGCCGGGCGCCCTGGCTGTAGCGCAGCACTGCGCTGTCGGCCTCCCAGCCGGCCTGGCGCAGCTGGCCATCGATCAGCAGGCGGGTGGCGGCCTCACCGAGATCGATGCCGGTGGCGGCCTGCCGTGCCGCCTGTCGCAACGCCGCCAACGACCGGGCGCCCTGGCCCTGGGCCTGGTGCTGCAGCTCCGTGAGCCTGGCCGCCAGCGCAGCTTTGTCGGCTTCGGCTGCGGTGGCCAAGGCTTCCCACTCCTGTTGCTCCTGCAACGCATCACGCAGCTGAGCCTCCGTGTGCGCCAGCTGCTCGGCCGCCAGGCCTTCGGCGTTCTGAAAAGCGGCCAGAGCTTCGCGCAGCCCCTGCAGCTCCTCGGCCAGGTCCGGATCCACGGCCGGCGGCTGTTGGGGTGGCTGAAACGGTCCGCTGCGGAACTGTGGATCGCCGAAGGTGCGGTGAAACCACACCCCCAGCTGCCAGGCCACCCGCAGGATCTTCAGGGCCGTGGCGTGGCCACCCTGCAGGTCGTGCGTGGCGAGATTGCCCTTGCGGCCCAGGCCATGGAACAGCTCAGCCACCTCCCGCTCCAGCACCCCGTCGCTCTCCAGGCGCCGCAGCAACTGCTGTTGCGTTTCCTCCTGCCGCAGCTCCACGCCAAAGCGTGAGGCCACATGCTGGGCGAGCCATTCCCCCAGCTGCCGCAGCTTCAGCAGGGCCGTGTTGGGGTCATCGGGGAAATAGCGCTCCGCCAGAGAACCCAACCGGAACAGCTGCTCGTCGTAGGGGCGGAGGTGGGCGAAGTTGGGGCTCACGACAAGGCCCGCAACTGCCGCACCAGGGCGATCAGTTCCTTCTTCGTGAAGCTCTCCAGGGGCGGTGGCGGCGGCGTCACACCATGGTCTTCAAGCACCCTGGCCAGGGCATCCTTCGGCAGCTTCGAGTAGCCCTTGATGCCGTGCTCCTTGCACAACCGCTTCAGGCTCACCAGCGATTGCTTCAGAAAACTACCTTTGCCCAGCAGGGCTTTCGAGGTTGGTGATCCTGCTTTCTCACCATCCTGCAGGGTCTGCAGGGCCGTTCCTGAGCGCTGCAGGTGCTCACCCACGCGGCGATACACCCTGGCATCGGTGCCCGCGAGCTCCCTGTTGGTCTGCTCGAGAAGATCGGCGATCGATGGGCTCGTGCTCATCAGCGCCCTCCCAGCTGAGCCGAGGAGCCCACCTCCTGCGCCGCTTCAGCCGCAAGCGCGGCAGCTCTGGCTTTCACCGTGCGCCAGCGTTTCGCCTGTTGCACCAGCCGACGGAACATCTCCACCAGCCAGAAGCCACTCTGCTGCTCGCTTTCATCGATCAGCCCCACCATGGCGTCGCCTGTTTCCTCCAACTCCCGGATCACACCGCCAAGCCTGGCGTTGAGTGCATGGAGCCGCGCCTTGGTGCGGGCCTCATCGGCCAGATCCGCCTCCAGCTCCACCAGCTCCCGCTGCAACTCGGCGATCACCACCCCCCGCCGGTCGCTCTCAGCCTTAAGGGCGCCACGGGAGCGGTTGGCCGACACCAGGGCGGCGCGGCACTCCTGGTAGGTGGCCTCCAAAGCCTCGGGTTCAGGAGTTGACGGGAAGTCGGTGGCAGAGCGGAGTGGCATGAGGTGTTCGACCGGGTGACACCAGGATTACCCAATGGGAGCTGTTCTGCGGCAATTCTTGCCAAACCAGAGGGTCACCTCGGTGATCCCGCTGGTTCTATGCAGTAATCGCATTGTTTTCGTCACTCTCCATGGGCTGGCGGGATCATCTTCTTCTCCACGCTCACTTCGTGACCAGCAGCCATTCAATACGGGAACGGATCCATCAGTGCTACCACTGAGCAAGCCCCCTGCCGGTGTCCCAGCCATGCCCCCGCAGGATCTCTCTCCCGGCCTATACGACCACCCCCTCAGCGCTGCAGTTCATCAGGCCCTGGCTGGCAGCGAGCACTCCCTGCACCAGCTCCAACCCCTCGACCCCGCAGAAGCCCCCCAGCGCCTGGCCCGCTACCTGCGCCAGCTGAGCGAGACCGCCCTGGCTTCGTTGCCGGAGGCGCAGCGTCAGCAGCAGCAGTTGGCGCTGGTGAACCAGATCGTGAACCTGCTCCAGCAGCAAGCACCTAACGCCATCAGCGCTGGCGACCAGCTCCACCCCAGCGCCCGGCTGCTGCAGGAGCTGCGGACCGCGCCCCTCCTGCCCAACGAAGCCCCGCTGGCCCGACCGTTGATCCCCCTGGCCGATGGCACCCTGCTGATCAATGCCCCCAGTGAGCCGTCGGTGGGGCTGGCGTTGCAGGCGGAGTGTCCCTCCGCCGATCGCATCGACCTGCTCTGTGCCTTCATCAAGTGGAGCGGGCTGCGCCTGCTGCAGGAGTCGCTGGCGGTGCATCTCGCGTCCGGCCGGCCGTTGCGGGTGCTCACCACCGTCTACATGGGTGCAACCGACCGCAGGGCGCTCGACTGGCTGGTGGCCCGCGGTGCCCAGCTGCGCGTCAGCACCGACACGCGCCGCACCCGCCTCCATGCCAAGGCCTGGTTGTTTCACCGTGCCAGCGGCACCAGCACCGCCTACATCGGCTCGTCGAACCTCTCCTCTGCGGCCCTGGTGGACGGGCTGGAGTGGAACGTGCGCCTGGCGGCCCTGGAAACACCGGCGATGGTGGCCAAGTTCCAGTCCACCTTCGACGCCTACTGGGAGGAGGGCGAGTTCGAGCCCTATGCCGCCACCGCGGAAGAGCAAGCCCGCATCGACCATCACCTCGCCCGCGCCCGGGGCGAAGACGACGCCAGCGACAGCGCCGCGCCGGTGTGGTTCAACCTGCGGCCCTACGCCTACCAGCGCGAGATGCTCGATGCCCTGGCGGCCGAGCGCTCGTTGCATGGGCGTTGGCACAACCTCGTGGTAGCCGCCACCGGCACCGGCAAGACCGTGCTCACCGCCTTCGACGTGGCCCGGTTGCATGCCGACTTCCCCGAGCAGTTCCCCTCACCCGAGCCGCCGCCGCTGCTGCTGATCGCCCACCGCAAGGAGATCCTGCAGCAGGCCCTGGCCACCTTCCGCCAGGTGCTGCGCGATCCCTCCTTCGGCGAGCTCTACGTGGATGGCGAACTGCCGCGCCAGTGGCGGCACGTGTTCGCCTCGGTGCAGTCGCTCGCCCAGCGCGACCTGGCCGAGATCCCCGCCGATCGCTTCGCGGTGGTGATCGTGGACGAGTTCCACCACGCTGCCGCCTCCAGCTACCGCCGCTGGCTCGATCACCTGCGCCCCCAACTGCTGCTCGGCCTCACCGCCACGCCCGAACGAGCCGACGGGCTCGACATCCTCCACTGGTTCGACGGTCGCATCGCTGCCGAACTTCGCCTCTGGAGCGCCCTCGATCAGGGCCTGCTCGCCCCCTTCCACTACTTCGCCGTCGCCGACGCCACCGACCTCTCCACCCTGGAGTGGCGCCGCGGCGGCTACGTGCCCGCCCAGCTCGACAAGCTCTACACCGGCGATCACCGCCGCGTGGACTTAATCCTCCAGCAGCTGCACGACAAGCTCGCCGATCCGGTCCGCATGCGCGCCCTGGGCTTCTGCGTAAGCGTGGAGCACGCCCGCTTCATGGCCGAGCGCTTCCGCGCTGCCGGCTTTGCCGCCGAAGCCCTCGACGCCTCCACCCCCGCCGATCTGCGCCACGAGGCCCTACGCCGCCTGCAGGCAGGCGAGTTGCAGATCCTCTTCGCCGTCGACCTGTTCAACGAAGGTCTCGACATCCCATCCATCGACACCGTGCTGCTGCTCCGCCCCACCGAGAGCGCCGTGGTGTTCCTGCAGCAGCTGGGCCGGGGCCTGCGCCTCTCCCCCGACACCGGCAAGAGCTGCCTCACCGTGTTGGATTTCATCGGCCAGCAGCACCGCCGCTTCCGCTTCGACCTGCGCTACCGCGCCCTGCTCGGCTCCAGTCGCCGCCAGCTGCAGGAGCAGCTCACGCAGGGGTTCCCGTTCCTGCCGCCCGGTTGCCGGCTGGTGCTTGATCGGGTGGCGAGTGAGCGGGTGCTTTCCAACTTGCGCCACTGCCTGCCCGCGCGCCGGCCCAAGCTGCTGGAGGAGCTGCGCGGCCTGGCCGCTGAGGGGGTGCTCACACCCACCAGCGACCTGGCCGAGTGGCTCGAAGCCCTGGCCATGGACCCCGCCGACTTCTACGGCATCCGCGGCGTCTCCTTCACCGCCCTGCGCCGCGAGCTGGGCTGGCTCGGCGATGCGCCCCACCCGGAGGAGGAGCGGCTCAGCCGCGCCCTCGGCTCCGCGCTGCTGCATGGCGATGATCCCGATCGCCTGCGCGCCCTCGCCGCCGCCCTGCGCGCTCCCGCCCCGCCGGAGCTGCACACCCTGGGCGAACGCGAGCGGCGTGCCTGGTTGATGCTCACCGCCCAGCTGTTTGGCACCGGCCGCCAGTGGCGACCACTGGACGACGCCCTGGACGTGCTCTGGCAGGTCGGCGCCTGGCGCCAGGAACTGCGCCAGCTGCTGGAGCTGCTGGCCGCCCGTGCCGATCGCCGCCTCCACCCCCTGCCCTGGGCGCTGCCGGTGCCGCTGCGCGTGCACGGCCATTACAGCCGCGCCGAAATCGAAGCGGCCTTCGGTGTGCTCACCGATCACGCCCCCTGGATCCACCGCGAAGGCGTGCTCTGGCACGAACCCAGCCAGTGCGACCTGCTGTTCGTGACCCTCAGGAAGAGCGAAGCCCTCTTCTCCCCCACCACCCGCTACCGCGACCTGGCCCTCGGGCCGTCCCTGTTCCACTGGGAGAGCCAGAGCACCACCACAGCTGCTTCCGCCACCGGGCAGCGGTATATCCACCACCAGGCGCGGGGGTCGCGGGTGCTGCTGTTCGTGCGGGAGCAGCGCAAGCAGGGCGGCGTCACCGAGCCGTTCGTGTGCCTGGGGTTCGCGCGGTACGAGAGCCATGAGGGCGAGCGGATCTGGGTTGTCCAAGAGTGGCGATCCGCTGGCGGCTGGAGCGGGAGATCCCGGCGGGGTGGATGCCAGGCTGTTGCTTGGCATAGCGGCGGGGTTGGCGGTTTAGCGTTCGATCAAGCTGGTAAGAGCACTCCTGCCTGGAACACCCATGCGCCTTGCCGAGCTGCAGCAACTGGCCCCTCAGCTCCATGAGCTGCTGGCAAGCCATGGTGCAAGCAATCCGGCGGTGTTCGGCTCCGTGGCGCGGGATCAGGCTTCGCCTAGCAGCGATGTGGATCTGCTCGTCGACCTTCCGGACGGAACAAGTTTGTTCGACCGTGTCGAGCTGAAATATGCACTGGAGGATCTGCTGATGACCCGCGTCGATCTGATCCGTCGCCGTAACCTCAAGCCCGGTCTTCGAGCCACCGTAGAAGCTGAAGCCATCCCCCTGTGATGGACCCGAATGATCGTCAGGCGCTGATCGACATCCATGGCGTCTTGGATCGTGCACTTGGCTATCCGATTGACACTGAAGAGACATTCTTCAGCAAGGACTACCTCCAAGATGCAGTGATCCGTTGCCTGGAGATTCTCGGCGAGGCAACCAAGCATCTCAGCCCTGAATTCCGTCATCTTCACCCCGATCTGCCCTGGCGGGCCATGGCTGGGATGCGTGATGTGTTGCTTCACGCCTACGACCAGGTGGATCTCGAAGAGGTCTGGTCGGCCTATCAGCGCCTCCCGGACATCCGTCGCCTGATCAACGCGATTCTCAATCAAGGCTGATGAGCTTCTGCGCAGCAGTGGGCGAGCGGCCGATGGCGCGGGGGAGTCTCTGTGGCGGCAAGAGAGGGAAATTCCGGTGGGGTGGTTGCCAGGCTGTTGCTTGGCATAGCGGCGGGGTTGGCGGTTTAAGAGCCAACATCATCGGACGACCTGCTCATTCCTCTTGCCCGACAGATCCCAGCAGGATCCTCAGCGCCTCTCTCAGGCCGCTGGCGATATGAACCAGTTCGTCCTGTTCCTCGGCTGAGGTTTCAAAGCCGGGGTGGCGAGCAAGCACCGCCCCAGAGGAGAGATCCGAGAGATCCTCCGCATCCCAGCTCCATTGGCCATCCACGGCTTCCAGCTGCCGGGACAGGGCAGCCAGATCATGGATCTTGTCGACCGGTTGGCCAAGCTGGATCAGCCGTGCTTTGAGCAGCTTCTCCACGCATTGTTGAGCGTGAAACACCACGGAATCTCGCAAACGTGGGCTGTTCCCTTGGCCATCCACTCGGGAACGGCCGACCAGGGTTCAGCCATGCAACACCTCACCATGGTCGAGCGCTTCGCGCACGACCGGATCTCCTCCCCGGTAGCGCACCTCAACCTCCTCCGGCCGCCGTAGCAGCAGATCCAGCGGGAATCGCACCGGACAGAGACGGCGCATTTCCCGGATCTTGGCCAGGTGACGACCCTCAAAGGGCATGACCACCAGGATGTCGGCATCAGAATCCCACCGCCCCTCCCCCCGGGCCAATGACCCGTAGCCGAAGGCTTCTCCGCAGGAGTACAGGATCACCTTCTCGGGGGCGTAACACTCCACCAGCTGCCGCGTAAAAGCACGCAGAGCCTCGCGGGTCACCAGTGGGGCCGGGGTCGGGGTCATGGGACTCATCATCGCGAAGCCCTGGAGAACAGGCCAGGACGCCACTGCGCGAGGCGTTGGCGCTGCTCTGGGCCGTGCACCCGCAGCCACCGCGAAGGCGTGCTCTGGCACCAGCCCACCGCCACCGACCTGCTGTTCATCACCCTGCGCAAAAGCGAAGCCCTCTTCTCCCCGTCCACCCGCTACCGGGACCTGGCCCTCGGCCCGTCCCTCTTTCACTGGGAGAGCCAGAGCACCACCACCGCGTCCTCGCCCACCGGGCAGCCCACCATCCATCACGCGGCGCGGGGGTCGCGGGTGCTGCTGTTTGTGCGCGAGCAGCGAAAGCACGGCGGCGTCACCGAACCGTTCGTGTGCCTGGGGTTCGCGCGCTACGAGAGCCACAAGGGCGAGCGGATCTGGTTTGTCCAAGAGTGGCGATGCGCTGGCGGCTGGAGCGGGAGATTCCGGTGGCGTGGTTACCGGTGATGGGGTTGGCGGTTTGAGGGGGGCTGTTCGGAGCTCTGACATCGGGTTTCACCTAGGCTCAGGCCAGTGAGGGTCGCCATGGTCTTTGCCATCCAGCTCAGCGACGAGCAGACCAGAGCCCTGGCTGAAACGGCCCGTCGCCTGAACGTGCCCCAGGAAGACCTGGCAGCTGCAGCCATTCGGGATCTGCTCAATCGCCCTTCAGCCGATTTCGAAACCATCGCTGCGAGAGTTCTCTCAAAAAATGAGGAGCTCTACCGTCGTCTGGCGTGATCCGCTTTCTTCATCTTGGTGAGGTGCTGGAGCTTCAGCGCCAGCTGATCATCACCAGCGGCGGATCACCAGGCCTGAGAGATCTTGGCCTGCTGGAAGCTGCCCTGAGCCAGCCTCGCCAGACCTTTGCTGGCGAGGATCTTTATCCGACGGTCATTGATAAAGCCGCCTGTCTCGGTTTTTCGCTCGTCACCAATCATCCTTTCGTGGATGGCAACAAACGAATTGGTCACGCCGCCACGGAGGTCATGTTGATGCTCAACGGCCATGAACTAAGGGCCTCAGTGGATGCGGCAGAAGCCACAATCCTTGCTGTTGCGTCAGGAGGCCTTGATCGAAGGGCTTACACTAGCTGGGTGGAGCGGCATAGCCATCTCCTGACGTGAGATTCATCCTGCTCCAGTGACACGACTCCCGTCGCGGTCGCGAAGCAGCGCAAGCATTGGGCTGTTCCTCGTGAGGAAGGTCTCCAGGACTTCCCAATCCACCTCGACGATCCCGATCGCCTGCGCGCCCTCGCCGCCGCCCTGCGCGCTCCCGCCCCACCGGAGCTGCAGACCCTGGGCTAACGCGAGCGGCGTGCGTGGCTGATGCTCACCGTCCAGCTGTACTGCTTCGCAGAAGCCTGGCGGCTACGGCACCGGCCGCCAGTGGCGTCCACTGGACGATGCCCTGGCCGTGCTCTGGCAGGCCGGCGCCTGGCGCCAGGAACTCCGCAAGCTGCTGGAGCTGCTGGCCGCCCGGGCCGATCACCGCCTTCACCCCCTGCCCTGGGCGCTGCCGGTGCCGCTGCGCGTGCACGGCCACTACAGCCGCGCCGAAAGTGAAGCGGCGTTCGGTGTGCTCAGTGATCACGCCCCCTGGATCCACCGCGAGGGCGTGCTCTGGCACGAACCCAGCCAGTGCGACCTGCTGTTCGTCACCCTCAGGAAGAGCGAAGCCCTCTTCTCCCCCACCACCCGCTACCGCGACCTGGCCCTCGGGCCCTCCCTGTTCCACTGGGAAAGCCAGAGCACCACCACCGCCGCCTCCGCCACCGGGCAGCGGTATGTACGCCACGCGCCGCGTGGGGCGCGGGTGCTGCTGTTTGTGCGGGAGCAGCGCAAGCAGGGCACGGTCACCGAGCCGTTCGTGTGCCTGGGGTTCGCGCGGTATGAGAGCCATGAGGGCGAGCGGATCTGGTTAGCCGCAGAGTGGCGATCCGCTGGAGGCTGGAGCGGGAGATTCCGGCGGCGTGGCTTCCGGTGATGGGGTTGGCGGTTTAGCTTTGATCCATGGATCTCACGGCCCGGATCACCATCAACCCGGCGGTGCGCTTCGGCAAGCCCTGCGTTCGCGGCACACGCCTCACTGTCGGAGACGTGCTCGGTTCGCTGGCCAGCGGCATGAGTGAAGCGGAATTGCTGGAGGATTTCCCTCAACTCAGCCACGACGACGTGCTCGCCTGCCTCGCCTATGCGGCCGATCGCGAACGTTGCCTGATCACCCTGTCGTCCTCGGCGGCGTGAACGTCCGCCTGCTGCTGGACGAAAACCTTTCTGAACGGCTGCTGCCCCTGCTCTGCGATCGGTTTCCCGATTCCAGTCATGTGCGCCTGATCGGCCTCGGTGGCGCTGATGATCTGGTGATCTGGTGATCTGGGAGTGGGCCCGCTCTGAAGGGGCTCTGTTGGTGACCAAGGACGAGGATTTTCTTCGCCTCAGCGTCTCGCGTGGCTTCCCTCCCAAGGTGATCTGCCTGGCCATCGGTAACGCCGGCAATGCTGCAACAGCGGCCCTTCTGCTTGATCACTCCAAGGCCATCGAGGCGTTCTCAACCCATCTGGAAGCTGGGTTCCTGCTGTTGAAGCCAGGCGGTCAGGCTCCGTAGAAAGTTCGCAAAGCCACGTCAGAGGGCGGCACAGTTGCGATCCGCTGGCTGCCAGGCTGTTGTGTCGCACACCAGCTGTTGCTTGGCATAGCGGCGGGGTTGGCGGTTTGAGGTGGGCAGACTGGAACAAAGGTCTTTACCCCAGCCATGAGCTACCGCATCCGCCTGCTGGAGACCGAGGAAGGCTGGGCCGTGAGCTGCCTGGATCTGCCCGGCTGCCATTCCCAGGGCAACAGCCGCGAAGAAGCCCTCGCCAACATCCGTGAGGCCATTGCCCTCTGGCTCGAAGTGGAAGCCGAGGAGGCTGGCGTGAAAAGCGTGGAAACGCTCGAACTGGCGGTGTAATGCCCCGGCTGCCGGGAATCAGCCAGAGGCAGGCCGTGAGGGTGTTTCAGAAGCTCGGCTACCGCGTCGTGCGGGAATCAGGCCACCTGATCATGAGCAATGGCGTCTCGCGTCTCGTGATTCCGCGGCATGACCCGATCAATGCCATCACCATGGGCGCCATCGCCCGGGATGCAGGGCTGACGCCGGAGCAGTTCCGCCAGCTGCTCCGACGGCTTCCACCGGGCAGCGCACCATGCGGCGCGCGCGTGTCGCGGGTGCTGCTGTTTGTGCGGTATCAGCGCCACGAGGGCGAGCGGATCTGGCTGGTCACAGAGTGGCGATCCGCTGGCGGCTGGAGCGGCAGATTCCGGCGGGGTGGCTGCCAGGCTGTTGGCGCAGCCGTGGGGCAGGCGGTTGGAATCGGTCAGGTAGCAGCCGCAAGCGTGTTGCCGTGGTTGAATCCCGCATCACCCACAACCCGGCCCAGTGGAGCGGCGAACCCTGCATCCGCGTGAGCGATGTGCTCGATCTCTATGCCGCTGGCCTCACAGCCGATCAGATCCTCAGCGAGCTTCCTGATCTTGAGCCGGAAGATCTGCAGGCGACTCTCAGCTATGCCGCTCGTGAGCTGAACCATCCTGTATTGGTGGCGTGATTCTCTGGCTTGATGCGCAGTTGTCGCCTGCCTGTACGAGAACTGGGCCTCCGCAATGCTGATGACCGGGAGATCTTTGCGCAGGCCCGATCAGCAGGAGCCGTGGTGATGACGAAGGATCGCGACTTTCTGCATCTCCTCTTCGAGCAAGGCCCACCTCCCCAGGTGATCAGGCTTCGCGTGGGGAACAAACAGTTCCAACCAGGCCCTGGAAGCGGTGCTGTTCCGCACTCGTGTCCCGGCGTTCACGTCGCCACGCTGAGCGGGATGTTCGGGCTCTCGGGGTTTACATCCACGCTCTGAAGCTGGGGCCGCAGCACAAGGTCCATATCCTCCATCGGGATCGCGCCGAGGAGCACCTCATCGCCCAGCACCACCTCGCGTCGATCCAGTTCCGCCAGGCTGAGCTGGATCGCCAAATGCTCCGGGATGCACAGATGCACCGCCCCGCTGTCCGCCAGGGCCGACACCTCCAGAGGCGCCAGATCGGGCCGGGTGGGATTGCTGCGCGAGACGGTGCCGCGGAACAGTGCCATGGAGCCTCGGTCGTCAGCCTGCTGATGGATGCCGCCCGCACCCCATGGGGGAACGGCTACGAGACAGTGGCTTGGGGATGGGCGGGTCGTTCGATGCGGCAGCCCAGCTGGATCTGCCCCTGATCCAGCAGGCGGCCCAGCCGCTGCATCGCCGCCTGCTCAGCCCTGGTGAGGCGATCCTGCTGGCTCAGCAACCAGTCGATCTCAGCCTGGGTGATCACCCCGGAGCTGAGGCTCTCCAGAAACAGGGCACCAGCAGTCATCGCGTTGTAACGAAGTTGTTACATCCTGGCGTCTGGACGGGGCTTCCGCGAGGCCCAAGGGCTGGATCCGTCGTCCGCAAGCCTGGCCACCACAGGGATGGGCTGGGCCTGGCCGGATGGCCTCGCCGCTTCACACTCCTTAATGAAGCTTGCCATGATTTCTGAAAACGTCTTTTCACCCATGTCCACGTCCTCCCTGCTTGAGCTGTTCGGCGGCTTCATGGCCGCCTGCGTCGCCCTCTGGTTCGTCGCGATGAACCGGTTCGTCGCGATGGACGGGCCCGCTACGAGCCCTGCTCCCCTGGCAGGGCTCACGGCAGTCGCACCAGCCCTCCGCGCCTACCTGCAGCGCCCCGGCCTGCTGGCTTCCGTGGGTCTGCTGCTGCTGCGGCTGAGCATCGGCGGGCTGATGATTCACCACGGCCAGGAGAAGCTCGCCGATCCCCAGCAGTTCGCCAACACCTATGTGGCCTCGCT
>Ga0208229_1000158_pt1 | contig 16911 bp, 21 predicted proteins | sample LakMenEpi22Aug11_FD_150725 | JGI IMG/M metagenome (GOLD analysis project Ga0208229, IMG submission 150725) | Freshwater microbial communities from Lake Mendota, WI - 22AUG2011 deep hole epilimnion (SPAdes) | ecosystem: Environmental > Aquatic > Freshwater > Lake > Epilimnion/Euphotic zone ... | reverse complement strand
AAGCACTCAAAAAGAGGCCGCTATGCCGAAAAAAAAGCAAATTCAGGCGATTGCCATGACCAGCAGCTCGTCAACACCCTGTTGCCCAGAGATTCCCTAACGGAAGTGGAGTGAGCAGAAGATGGCTGGAAGAAGAGGTAACTAAAGGCGCTGCAGGCGCAGATCACTCACAGAGGCAATGCTCTGGCCTGGTCTGGTCTGGTCTGGTCTAGGTTGTGATCGTTCTTGCGTTCTGGGCGAGATGGCAACTCCTGCGGCCGCGGGCGGCGGTGGTCGTCGCACGGTCAACATGCTCGAGGCAAAGACCCACCTCTCGCGCCTGGTTGAGGCCATCGAAACCGGTGCGGCAACCGAGGTGGTGATCGCCCGCAATGGCAGGCCGGTGGCACGGCTCACCGCGCTTCAGGGGGCTGTGCGGCCGCGGCGTCTGGGGGTGGCCCGCGGACAGTTCACGGTTCCGGACTCGATCGATGCCGCCAATCCGCTGATCGCCGAGCTGTTTGAGCAGTCCTGATGCGCCTCCTGCTCGACACCCACACCTTTCTCTGGGCGATCAGCGATGAACCCAGGCTGGGGCCCCGCAGCCGCGATCTGATTACCGCCGAGGCCAGCAGCGTGCTGATCAGCCATGTATCGCTCTGGGAGATCGCCATCAAGCACGCTCTGGCCCGCAGCGACATGCCGCTCTCGGCCGCCCAGGCGATTCCATGGGCTCAGGAGTGCGGCTTCGAGCTCCTGCCGCTTGATCTTCCCCATCTGCTGACTCTCGAGCAGTTGCCCCTCCATCACCGCGATCCGTTTGACCGCCTGCTCGTGGCCCAGTCGATCAGCGAATCGCTGCTGCTGGTGAGCGCCGATGGGGCGTTCCATGCCTATGGCTGCCCGCTGCAGGATGCCCGCCGCTGAAGGAGAACTTGCGCAGCTGCTCCGTAGCCGCTATCCCAATGGCGATGGCCCTGGTGGCGGTTCTTCCTAACCTGATCCCATGACTGAGCCTGACATTCGCTGGATCCAACGGTTTGACAACTTCCAGCGCGCCCTGATGGTGCTGGAGCGCGGCTTGCAGCTGGCCCTGGAGCGAGATCTGAGCGAGCTGGAGCAGCAGGGTTTGATTCAGGGCTTCGAATTCACCCATGAGCTGGCCTGGAACCTTCTCAAGGATTACCTGCAATATCAGGGGATTGAGGCCATCACCGGTTCCCGGGATGCAACCAGGATTGCGTTTCGCAATGGCCTGATCAGTAACGGCGATACCTGGATGGAGATGATCAAGGCTCGTAACCAGTCGTCGCACACCTACAACCTTGAGCAGGCCCAGGTGATTGCTCACGCCGTGATCCACCGCTTCACACCAGCGTTCTGCAGCCTTCGCGATCGCTTCGCTGCTCTGCACGACGAGAGCAGGCCATGAGCCCAGAAGCTCTCACCGCAAAGCCGCAGCTCTTCGGCCTCACTGAGACGGCCCTGACGGCCATTCAAGAGGTACTGGCTGCCTATCCCGAGGTGGAGGAAGCCATTCTTTATGGCTCAAGGGCTCTGGGTCGCCATCGCCCTGCATCCGACATCGATCTCACCCTGGTGGGCCCCGCACTCAGCTCCGGGATCCTGGCCCGCATCGATGCCGATCTGGATGATTTGCTCCTCCCCTGGATCGTCGATCTCTCCTGCCTAAGTTCGATCAACCATCCAGCGCTGGTGGACCACATTGCGCGGGTGGGGCAAGTGCTCTATCGCCGCAGCCGTGCTCACCAGGGTTGACGAACCACTGCAGCGGCCCCTGGGTTGAGCAGAGCCTTCAGTGCTCCTGGTGGGCTGGGGCCGCTGGCGCCTGGAAGCCGCCGTTCACCTCCTGGTCCACCAGGGCATCGAGGGTGACGGCCGAGCGCACCAGGGCCTGATAGCGCTGCACCACGCGGCGGTTGCGTTCGATCCAGTTGCCGGGATCGCCGCTGGGCAGGCCCGTGCCGTCGCCGGCCAGCAGCTCCAGGTCTTTTTGCTGGGCCAGCAGGGCCAGCACCAGGTCGTGGATGCGCTGGCGGCGGTCGCTCATGGCCAGGCCGGGGGGGACTCGGCTGAGCATCATGGCTGCAGTCACAGTGGGGCGCCCTGGCTCAGCAGGCCGTGTTGGACGTAGTCGGCACCGATGCCGGTGGCTTGGCCTCCTTGGCGCTCCCCAGCCTCGCCTTGGTGCGCGCTGCCCAGCTGCTGCTTGCCCCCCAGCGTCTGCTGACGGAGCTTGCTCCTTGGTGGCAGGATGAGCAGGGAGCCGGCCGCATCCCGGCGGGGAGCCCCTGCCCCCAGCTCCTGGCCAGCGATCGGCCCGAGCAGATTTTCGGCCCGCTGGAGCAGGTCTTGACAGCGGGCCGGCCGGCGGTGCTGCTCGCTAGTGGCGACCCGCTTTGGTTTGGCATCGGCCGCTTGCTGCTGCAGCGCTTTCCGGCGGCCCAGCTGCGCTTTCATCCCGCCCCCTGCTCGCTGCAGCTGGCCTTTGCCCGCCTCGGCCGCCCCTGGCAGGACGCCAGCTGGATCAGCCTGCACGGCCGCGACCCCGAACCCCTGGCCGCCGCCCTGCAGAAGCGCCCCAGCGCCCTGGCGGTGCTCACCGACCCAAGCCGCGGTGGAGCCGAGGAGGTGCGCCGCATCCTGGCGGCCTCAGGCCTGGAGGCCGCCTACGCCCTGTGGCTGTGCGAGCGGCTCGGCCACCCCGCCGAGCGGGTGCAGCGGCTGGCCCCCCAGGCCCCGCTGCCCGCCGATCTCGATCCCCTGCACCTGGTGCTGCTGATCGCCGAGCCGCCGCCAGCGCCCGCCGATCCGGCCGCCCTGCCCCTGTTCGGCCTGGCCGATGGGCTCTATCTCCAGCACCACGACCGCCCCGGCCTGATGACCAAGCGGGAGGTGCGGATTCAGCTGCTGGCCGACCTGGAGCTGCCGGAGACCGGCGTGCTCTGGGATGTCGGCGCCGGTGTGGGCTCGATCGGCCTGGAGGCCCTGCGGCTGCGGCCTGGCCTGGCGGGCTGGTTTCTGGAGCAACGGGGCGGCTCCGCTGCCCTGATCGCGGCCAATGGCGAGCGGCTGGGCGTGACCCCGGCGGGGCTGGTGGAGGGCCGGGCTCCGGAAGCCCTCGCCGCCCTGCCCGATCCCGACCGGGTGCTGCTGGGCGGCGGCGGCCGCGAGCGGGCGGCCGTGCTCGCGGCCGTTCTGGAGCGCCTGCGACCCGGCGGCGTGGTGGTGATTCCGCTTGCCACCGTGGAGGCCCTGGCCGAGCTGCGGCCCCTGCTGGAGCGGGCGGGCTGCGCCGTGGCCGTGGGCCAGCACCAGGCCTGGCGCGGCGCCCCCCTGGCGGATGGCACCCGCCTGGCGCCGCTCAATCCGGTGCTGGTGCTGCAGGGCCGCCGGTCAACGTGCGGCTAGGGCAGCGCCTCGATCCGCACCGGGCTGCCCACCCGGATGCCCAGGGCCTCAGCCTGGCCCGCCGCCAGCTCCACCACCCCGTCCACCGGTTCGTTCGGGCCGTAGCTGGGGCAGGGCAGCCGCATGCAGGGCTGGGTGTGGGCCTCGATCGCCAGCACCACCCCGTCGCGGATGAACAGCATGTCCAGCGGGGCCGGCGTGCGGTGCATCCAGAAGCGCGCCGGGGTGGGCATGGGGTAGGGGAACCACATCCCCCGCAGCGGCGGCAGGGGCGGGCGCAGCTGCAGACCCATGGCCTGCTGGCGTGGAGTGGCGGCCACCTCCAGGCCGATGCAGCGCCCGGGCTCCAGGCACCACTGGGCCGTGACCGGCAGCTGCTGGGGGGGCTCCAGGGCAAGGGCCGCACCCGCTCCCAGGCCCACTGCCACGCTGAGGGCGCGTGCGATCACGGCATGGCCCCCAGGGGTGGCTGGCGCTCGCTCAAGCAGTAGCCCTGGCCGCGGATGGTGTGGATGAGGCGCCGTTCGCCCCCCTCCTCCAGCTTCTGGCGCAGGTAGCGCACGTACACCTCGATCACATTGCTGGAGGTGCGCCGGTCGTCGTTCCACACCCGGCGCAGGATCAGCTCCCGGCTCACCACCGTGCCCTGGCGCTCCAGCAGCAGCAGCAGCAGCTGGTATTCCCGGGCGGTGAGGGCCACCAGCCGCGGGCCGCGCTTCACGCTGCGGCTGACGGGATCGAGGCTGAGGTCCGCCACCTGCAGCAAGTTGGTGGGCGCTGCCGCCTGCCGCTGCAGGCTGAGGTGCAGCCGCAGGCGCATCAGCAGGTCGCTGGGGCCGAGTGCCGAGAGCCAGAAGTCGTCGGCGCCGGCGCTCAGGCAGCGCACCCGCGCCGCCAGCGAGTCCTCGGTCACATCCAGCAGGATCGGCAGCGGCCCCAGCCGCTGGCGCAGGGCCTGGATCTTGTCGGCCGCCTCGGCCGCCAGCACCACCACATCCACCTTCCCATCCACATCCACCTCCCCATCCACATCCACCTCCCCATCTCCCAGACCGCCGCTGCCGAGCACCACCGTGTAGCCCGAGGCCTCCAGGCGGGCGGCCAGCAGCTCGGCCTTCTCCCCCACCAGCAGCACCCGGCCGGCGGGCGTCATGGCTGGCCGTTGCCCGGTTTAGCCACGTGGGGCAGGCCCCAGCCCAGCTTGTTGCGCAGCACCTGGAAGAACTCGTGGTCGGCCAGGCGCACGAAGCGTACGGGGTGGTCGCTGCGGCGGATCAGCACCCGGTCTTCCGGCCAGATGTAACAGCCGGCGCTGCCATCCACCACCATCATCAGCCGCTCCGGCGTGGCCGGAAACACCGTGACCGGTTCGCGGTCGCTGAACACCAGGGCCCGCGAGGCCAGCGAGTGGGCGGCGATCGGCGTGAGCTGCAACACCGGACAGTCGGGGGTGATCACGGGCCCGCCGGCCGAGAGGGAGTAGGCGGTGGAGCCGGTGGGGGTGGAGAGGATCACCCCGTCGGCGGCGATGTCCACCGGGGCGTGGCGGCCAATGGCGATCTCGAAATGGCACATCGAGGTGAGCGGCTCGCGGTGCAGGGCCATCTCGTTGAGGCAGAGCACCTCCCAGCGCCGCTGCTCGCCCCGCATCACGCTCACCACCAGCATGGTGCGCTCCTCCACCGTCCAGTCGCCGGCGATCACCTGCTCCAGGGCCCCATCCAGCTGCTGCAGGTAGGCCTCGGCCAGGAAGCCCAGGTGGCCGGTGTTGATCGTGAGGATCGGCACCCCCACCGGCGCCGTCTGCCGCGCCGCCGACAGCACGGTGCCGTCCCCCCCCAGCACGATCGCCAGCTCCAGCTCCTCGCTGAAGCCGGGGGGCACGCAGGCGCTGTAGCCACGGGTGCGCAGGTGCTGGTCGGGGTTGGCGAAGCCCACCATGCCCCCGGAGCTGCTCACCCGCAGCACCTCATAGCCGTGGTCCGCCAGCCGGCCCTCGATGGCGTCGGCCGTGCTCACGGCCAGGTCCTTGCCGTCATTGACGATCAGTCCGACGCGGGGCACCGATCGCGAAGCGGGGGGACTGCTGGAGTTTATTGAGTGCACCGCAGGGGTGCCCTCAGAACTGCTCGAGGAAGCGTAGGTCGCTTGTGTAGAGGCGGCGGATGTCGTCGATGCCGTGGCGCACCATGCAGAAGCGCTCCACCCCCAGGCCGGCGGCGAAACCGCTCCAGCGCTCCGGATCCAGGCCCATGCCGGTGAGCACCGCCGGATCCACCATGCCGCAGCCCATCACCTCCAGCCAGCGGCCCCGCCACTGCACGTCCACCTCGGCGCTGGGCTCGGTGAAGGGGAAGTAGCTGGCGCGGAAGCGCACCGGCAGGTCGCCGAAAAATTGCTGCAGGAAGGCGGTCACCGTGCCGCGCAGGTGGGTGAAGTCGAGCCCTTCATCGATCGCCAGCACCTCCACCTGGTGGAACACCGGCGAGTGGGTGGCATCCACCGCGTCGCGGCGGAACACCCGCCCCGGGGCGATCACCCGCACCGGCGGCGGATTGTTCTCCAGGTAGCGGATCTGCACCGGCGAGGTGTGGGTGCGCAGCAGCCGGCCATCCCCCAGGTAGAAGGTGTCCTGCATGTCCCGGGCGGGGTGGTGCTCGGGGATGTTCAGGGCGGTGAAGTTGTAGTAGTCGGTCTCGATCTCCGGCCCCTCCGACACCCGGTAGCCCAGACCGCTGAAGATGTCCACGATCTCCTCGATCGTGCTGATCAGCGGGTGGCGGTGGCCGGCGGGGGTGTAGCTGCTGGGGGCGGTGACGTCGAGGGTTTCGCGGGCGATGCGCTCGGCCATCGCCGCCGCCTTCACCGCCCGCAGCCGCTCGGCCAGCAGCCCGCTCACCTGCTCCTTGAGCACGTTGGCCCGCTGGCCGATCAACGGCCGCTCCGGGCCGGGCAGCTTGCCCATCGCCCCCAGCACGGCCGAGAGCCGGCCCTTCTTGCCCAGCAGGCCCACCCGAAGCGCCTCCAGCTCAGGGGCTGTGGCGGCAGCGGCGATCTCGGCGGCCGCCTCGGCCTCCAGCTGCTCCAGCTGGCCAGTGAGATCCTCCAGCGACACGGTGACGCCCACGACAACCCCAGACTGAATGGCAAGGGGGAGACTGTACGGAGCAACCTCCTCGGCGATGCGCCCCCTGAAGATCCTGGTGAGCAACGACGACGGGGTATTCGCCGCCGGCATCCGCACCCTGGCCAACGCCGCCAACGCCCGCGGCCATGAGGTCACCGTGGTGTGCCCCGACCAGGAGCGCTCGGCCACCGGCCACGGCCTCACCCTGCAGACGCCCATCCGCGCCGAGCGGGCCGACGAGCTGTTTGACGATGGCATCCAGGCCTGGGCCTGCAGCGGCACCCCCAGCGACTGCGTGAAGCTGGCCCTGTTCTCGCTGCTGGAGGAGTGGCCCGACCTGGTGCTCTCCGGCATCAACCACGGCCCCAACCTGGGCACCGACGTGCTCTATTCCGGCACGGTGAGCGCGGCGATGGAGGGCACGATCGAGGGGCTGCCCGCCCTGGCGGTGAGCAGCGCCGACTTCCAGTGGCGCCAGTTCGAGCCCGCGGCCTCGATCGCCCTGGATGTGGCCGAGCGGATGCTGCAGGCGGGCTGGCCGCCGGCGATGCTGCTCAACCTCAACGTGCCGCCCCGGCCGGCGGAGAGCATCGGCCCGCTGCGCTGGTGCCGCACGGCCGTGCGCCGCTACACCGACCAGTTCGACAGGCGCGTCGATCCCCGCGGCCGCACCTACTACTGGCTGGCGGGGGAGGTGGTGAACGACCTCGATGCCGAGGTGGCTGGCCCCGGCGAGTGGCCCACCGATGTGGCCCACGTGAACCAGGGGGGCGTGGCGCTCACGCCCCTGCAGCCCGAGCTGTTCTGGATGGGCGACACCGCCGCCCTGCCCGAGCTGGACTGATCTCCCCGCGGACCCCGGGCTCAGCGGGCGGGCCGGTGCACCCGCTGCAGCAGCCAGAGGGTGATGATCAGCCCCAGCAGGTGGGCGAACAGCACCTGGGTGTTGCCCAGCACCGAGAACATCTCGATCGAGGTGATCGGCAGCCCCACCACCCGGCTGCCGGCGCCGCCGGCCCCCTGGATCTGGGCGCCGAAGAAGCCCGGCACCTGCTGGGAGGCCTGCACGAACAGGCTTCCGGCCAGGGACTGATAGCCGATGGCGGCCATGGTGAGGCCGAACAGATCGGCCAGCAGCCCGCGCTTGATCAGTTTGCTGGTTTCCCCCTTGCTGGGTTTCACCGGGCTGGCCAGGGCCCGGCCGCAGCGCACCACCAGCCAGCTGTGCCAGATGCCCCAGAGCAGGATCAGGAAGGCCAGGGTGGTGAGGGAGATGCCGGGCCCCAGACCCAGGGCCCGCTGGGAGTTGGCCACCAGGCGGCCGCCGATGTTGTTGAACACCAGCACCCCCACCACCACCACGCCCAGCACCAGCTGGATCCAGAAGCGCAGCCAGCCCATGCGGCGCAGGCTGGAGCCGATGTGTTGCAGTTCGATCTGGTCGGCCATGGGGGCGCCTTGCTACTGGCGGAGTTGCGCACCCAAGGTGCCATGGGAAGATCAATCCGGCATGCCAAGGCTTCGGGAACTGTCGCGTTCGATTCCCCTGCGGGCCCCCGCTGAGGCCCAGCGGCCCACCGCCATCGCCCTCGGCAGCTTCGATGGGCTCCACCCCGGCCACCGGCGCGTGATCGCCGCTGTGACCGCCGCAGAGACTGCGACCGACGCAGGCGTGCCCTCAGTGGTGAGCTTCTGGCCCCATCCCCGCGAGGTGCTCCACGGCGACACCCGCCTGCGCCTCGACCTGCCCAGCGAGAAGCTGGAGCTGCTCGCCCCCCTGGGCATCCGCCAGCTGGTGCTGGTGCCGTTCGATCGGGCCCTGGCGGCCCTGGCACCGGAGGCCTTCGTGGATCAGGTGCTGGTGGGGCAGCTGCAGGCGCGGCGGATCGCGGTGGGCAGCAACTTCCGCTTCGGTGCCCGGCGTCAGGGCGACGCCGTCGAGCTGGCCCGGATCGGTGCCGCCCGCGGCATCGCGGTCACCGTGGTGCCGATGCTGAGCGATGGCTCCGAGCGGGTGAGCAGCAGCCGCATCCGCCGGGCCCTGGCCGAGGGCCGCATCGACGAGGCCCACCGCCTGCTGCAGCGCCCCTACCGCTTCAGCGGCCAGGTGGTGAGCGGCCGGGGGCTGGGGCGCCAGCTGGGCTGGCCCACCGCCAACCTGGCGGTGGATGGCCGCAAGTTTCTCCCCCTGGAGGGGGTGTATGCCGCCCGGGTGCAACTGCTGGCAGCCCCCGCCGGCGATCCGGCCCTGGTGGCGCCGGAGCTGGCGGCGGCCATCCCGGCTGGTGCTGGCGGCTGGCTGGCGGCGGTGATGAACCTCGGCCCCCAGCCTACGGTGGATCCCCACGCCCCCTCGGCGGTGGAGGTGCACCTGCTCGACCGCCGGATGGAGCTCGGCGGCCGCTGGCTGCGGGTGGAGCCCCTGCGGTTGCTGCGCCGCCAGCAGCGCTTTGACGGTCTGGAGGCCCTGCAGGCCCAGATCGCCCGCGACGCCGACCAGGCCCGGGCCCTAGCCGGGGTAGGCGTGGGTGAGACCCCAGCCGATGAAGGTGGCGATGCCGCCGAGCAGCAGGATGCCTGATACCAGCACGAGCATCGGGTTGTCACCGCCGCCTGGATTGCCCTGGTCTGCCATGGCGCCCGCCCCGAATGGTGCTCCGTGATCCCGCCAACCTAAGCAGACAGCCCCAGCCCGCCATGGTTTCTGCCGCTACCGAGCCCAGCTCCACCGCCGAGCCCAACTCCATCCCGGCGTCCGGCCCTGCTGCCGACACCCCCGCCAGCGTGCTGCGCCTGCTCGATGCCAACCTCGACCGCGCCCGTGAGGGCCTGCGGGTGATGGAGGACTGGGCCCGCTTCGGCCTCGACCGGGCCGATCTGGTGGCCCGCACCAAGGACCTGCGCCAGCGGCTCGGCCGGCGCCACCACGGTGGCTACAAACAGGCGCGCCACGCCGCCAGCGATCCTGCCACCGGCATGGCCCACCCCGCCCAGGCCGAGCGCCTGCAGCCGGGCGCCGTGGTGGCCGCCAATGCCGCCCGCGTGCAGGAGGCCCTGCGGGTGCTGGAGGAATTCGGCCGCCAGGCCGACCCTGAGCTGGCGGCGGAGGCGGCGGCGATCCGCTATCTCCTCTACGACCTCGAACTGGAGCTGCTCCAGGTCGATGGGCTGCGCGCCGAGCGGCGGGCGCGCCTGGGCCAGTGCCACCTCTATCTGGTGATCGGGCCGCTGGCGGATCTGGAGGTTCGGGTGGAGGCGGCCCTGGCCGGCGGCGTGCGGCTGGTGCAGTACCGGGCCAAGGAGGGCAGCCTCAATGCCCACGGCCAGCCCCTCACCGATCTGGAGCGCCTGGAGCAGGCCCGGGCCCTGCGCGCTCTCTGCGCCCGCCACGGGGCCCTGTTCCTGGTCAACGACCGCGTGGATCTGGCCCTGGCGGTGGACGCCGACGGGGTGCACCTGGGCCAGGGGGATCTGCCGCCGGCCGTGGCCCGGCGTCTGCTGGGGCCCGAGCGGCTGCTGGGCCGCAGCACCCACGCCATCGACCAGCTGCGCCAGGCGGTGCAGGACGGCTGCGACTACGTGGGCGTGGGGCCGGTGAACGCCACCCCCACCAAGCCGGGTCGGCAGCCGGTGGGCCTCGCGTACGTGCGCCAGGCCTGTGCTGAGAGCCCCATCCCCTGCTTCGCCATCGGCGGCATCACGGCCGGGGAGATTCCGGCCGTGCGCCAGGCCGGCGCCAGCCGGGTGGCGGTGGTGCGGGCCATCAGCGCCGCCCCCGACCCCGCCGCCGCCAGCCGCCAGCTGCTGGCGGTCCTGGGCACGGAGCACTGAAACGGAGCACTGAAACGGAGCACTGAAACGGACCGCTGAAAGGTCCGGCCCTATTCGGCAGCATGGGGAGCTCCAGCCCCCGCCCCCCGCCCCTGCGATGGACCCCAACCCCGAGTCCGCCACTCCGCATGAAGCGGCCGCCGTGGTGACGATCCAGGTGAACGGAGAAGCCCGCAGCTGTCCGGCGGGCCTCAACCTCGAGCAGGCGCTGGCGGCGCTGGGCTTCCAGCCCCGACTGGTGGTGGTGGAGCTGAACGGCACGATCTACCCCCGCCAGCGCTGGCCGCAGCAGCCGGTACAGGAATCCGACTCCCTGGAGGTGGTCACCATCGTGGGGGGGGGTTCCTAGATTTCGCGGACACACCTGAAATTCAGGCTGTTCTGCGGGCCATTCCTCCGCTTCTTGCTTCACGCTCACTGGTCACCACACCAACTGGTGTCCAAACCAACTGGTCTCCACACCAATACGTCCGCAGCAACACGAATGCGTCGTTCTCCATCCCTGCCTCCGCCCCTGCGCCGGACCCTGGTGGGGCTGGCGTTGCCGATGCTGGTGCTGAGCCTGCTGCTCTGGCAGCCCCAGCCCTCCTGGGCAGCCAGTGGCGGCCGGATCGGCGGCGGCAGCTTCCGCTCCTCCCCGGCGCCCTCGGCGCCACGCAGCTATGGAGGTGGTGGTGGCAGCTACCGCGGCGGCTATGGCGGTTACAGCGGCGGCTATCGCGGTGGCTACTACGGGGGCGGCGGTTATTACGGAGGCGGAGGCGGCATCGGCTTCCCGTTCATCGTGCCCTTCTTCGGGTTCGGTGGTGGTGGCCTGTTCGGCTTCCTGGTGCTGATGGCCGTGGTGGGTCTGGTGCTCAACGCCCTGCGTGGCGCTGGGAGCGGAGAAGGCAGCACGGACGGCGGCCTGGTGCGCAGCGAACCGCCCGTGTCGGTGGTGCAGTTGCAGGTGGGGCTGCTGGCCTCCGCCCGCCAGCTGCAGAACGACCTGCGCGCCCTGGCGGCCCGCTCCGACACCTCCAGCAACAGCGGGCTGCAGCTGGTGCTGCAGGAAACCACCCTGGCCCTGCTGCGCCACCCCGACCTCTGGGTGTATGCCAACGCCGAGAACGGCCAGGTGCCGTTCGCCACGGCTGAGGCCACCTTCAATCGCCTGTCGATGGCCGAACGCAGCAAGCTCTCCCGCGAGCTCACCACCAACGTGGCCGGCCAGCGGGGCCAGAACCTGCCCGTGCCCGCCGGCGACAGCGACGCCAGCAGTGATTTCATCGTGGTCACCCTGCTGGTGGCCACCCGCCAGCGCCTGGCCCTCAAGGGGGCCAGCAGCGCCGAGCAGCTGCGGGGCTCGCTGCAGGCCCTCGGCGGGCTGGCCTCCAGCGAACTGCTGGCCCTGGAGGTGATCTGGCAGCCCGATGGGGCCGGCGAAGCCCTCAGCACCGAAGACCTGCTCACCACTTACCCAGACCTGCAGCACCTCTGAGCTGCCGTTTCCGCTCTCAGGCCTGGCGCCCGTTGGCCAGCCTGAGGATCCGCAGGGCTGCCATGGCGGCGCCGTAGCCGTTGTCGATGTTCATCACGCTGAGGCCCGGCGCGCAGCTGGCCAGCATCCCCTGCAGGGCCGCATTGCCGCCGGCGCTCACGCCATAGCCCACGCTCACGGGCACGCCGATCACCGGCTGGGGTACCAGGCCCGCCAGCACCGTGGGCAGGGCCCCCTCCATCCCCGCGCAGGCGATCAGCACCTGCGCGTGTTCAAGTTGCTCCAGCTGGTCCAGCAGCCGGTGCAGGCCTGCCACCCCCACGTCCAGCACCAGCCGGCAGCTGATCCCATGCCAGTGCAGGGCTAGCTGGGCCTCGCTGGCCACCGGCAGGTCGCTGGTGCCGCCGCTCAGCACCACCACCTCCCCCAGCTGGGGTTGGGGCGCCGCCGGCGAGCCCAGGCTCAGGCAGCGCGCTTCAGCGTGGAACTGCAGCTGCTCCACCAGGGCTGCCGCCGCCGGCTCCGCCCGCAGCAGCTGCCGCACCGCCTCGGCCTTGGCGCCATCCACCCGGGTGGCCAGGGCCGGTTCGTCCGCCTCGCGCAGCCGTAGCAGGATCGGGGCGATCTGCTCGGCCGTCTTGTGCTCGCCCCAGATCGCCTCCACCATGCCGATGCGGCCGCGGCGCTGCAGGTCGAGGCGGGCGGCGTCGCTCATGCCGCCGGCTGCAGCTCGCCTTCGAACACCAGCGGGAAGGGGTTGCCCTGGCGGGCGCCCGTGGCCAGGCGGGCGAGCCGCTCGAAGCGCTCCTGCACGGCCTCCACCTCCGCGAGCGGGATCGCCTTCCACTGCTCGCGGCTCGCCCAGCGGATCAGCAGGGTGCCTTCCTCCCGCTCGGCATCCCAGAGCAGGTCGCGGCCCAGGAAGCCCGGCTGCTGGGCCAGCCAGGGTTCCCAGCTGCCCCGCTCGGCCTCCAGCCAGGCCTGGCGGGCCTCGGCCGGCACCTTCACCCGCAGGTGCTCCACCACAGCCACCTCGAAGGGGCCGGATCCCCCCTGCGAGTTGGGCGGTTGCTCGGCGATCGCCAGATCCGGATGGCCGGCCAGCAGCATCAGCAGGCAGAGCGCATAGGAGCAGACCCTAGCCAGGATGCGGGCGCTGCTTGGGTTCATTGCCTGCCCAGCAGCGCCACCGCCTGGCAGGAGATCCCCTCTTCACGCCCCTCGGGGCCGAGCCGTTCGTTGGTGGTGGCCTTCACCCCCACCTGCTCGGGCACCACCCCCATCCGGGCGGCGATGGCGGCGCGCATCGCCTGGATGTGGGGTTTGAGTTTGGGCTGCTCGGCGATCACCACCGCATCCACATTGATCACGCTCCAGCCCCGCCCGGCCACCAGGGCCACCACCTGTTCCAGCAGCACCAGGCTGTCGGCCCCCCGCCACTGGGGGTCGTCAGGCGGGAAGTGCTTGCCGATGTCGCCCAGGGAGAGGGCGCCCAGCAGGGCATCCATGATCGCGTGCACCAGCACGTCGGCATCGCTGTGGCCGTCCAGCCCCAGGCCGTCGGGATGGTCCAGTCGCTGGCCCCCGAGGATCAGCTGCCGGCCCGGCACCAGCCGGTGGATGTCGTAGCCGTTGCCGATGCGCAGCTGCATGGATCACGCCGAAGGTGCAGGCTGGCCAGCCAGGCAGACCGGCCGCATCCTGTAATGGTGCCATCCAAGGCCTGTCCCGTGGCACTGCGTCGTGCATCGCCAGTCGTGGTTCCCTCCCCCGCCGGGCCCGGTGGCGATGGGCCGTAGGGCGCTGGCGCTGGTCGGCCTGGCCGTCCTGGCGGTGCTGATCAATCTGCACGCGCCCACGGTGTTCTTCGACATGCAGCTGATGCTCGGCAGCGGCGTGGCCGTGCTGGCCCTGCTGCTGTTCGGCTGGGGTGGCCTGCTGGTGGGGGCGGCGGCCCTGGCGGTGACGGTGGTGCGCTGGGGGCACCCCTTCGAGCTGCTGATCGGCATGGGCCTGCTGCTCTGGTTGCGCTGGTTTCTCCTGCGCTTCAACGGTGGCCTGGCCCAGCACACCAATGGCCGGATCGTGCTGGCGGCGATCGGCTACTGGCTGGTGGTCGGCCTCCCTGCCGAGATCCTGCTGTTCATCCTGCGTCTGGGCGTCGGCCCGGTGAAGGCCCTGGGCCTGGGGCTCAAGGAGGCGGTGGTGTCGGTGATCAGCGTGGCGTTGGCCATGACCGCCTACCTGCTCTGGTGCAGCTGGCGCCAACGGCGCAGCAGCGGACAGCTCTCCGCCCGGGGGATCACCTTTGCCACGGTGCTGCTGGCGGTGAGCCTGCCGGGCGTGCTGGTGGCCCTGATCCTCTCGGGCCAGCTCAAGTCCACGGCCATGGAGGCCCAGTTTCAGGTGATGACCCGCCTGGCCGACAAGGTTCAGGCCCTGGGTGAGTTGCCCGCCCGAAGCCAGGTGCCTGGCGCCGCCGCGCTCTGGCGCAGTGTCGCGGGCAGGGAGCTCAGCTCGGATCCCGCCCTGTTCGCGCGCCTGGGCCGCTACTACGAGCCGGACGCCTCCAGCCGGATCGGCCGGCCGGGCCTGGAGTTGCTGGTGCCCAGCCGCCAGGCTCCGGTGCTGGTGAATGACCTGCAGGCGTACTGGCGGGTGCGATCCGGAGCGGTCACGGTGGTGCAACCCGCCGAGCCGCTGATCCACCGGCTCGACTACGAGCTGCTGCTGCCCTCCTTCAGCCTGATGGCGTTGCTGCTGCTGCTGGCCGCCGTGCTGGCCGAAGCCCTGGCCGGCGCAGTGGAGCGGCAGTTCCAGGGGGTGATCCGGCCGCTGCAGGGCCAGCCCGATGCCGAGCAGCTGCCGGATCTGGGGGTCTCGGCGATCCGGGAGCTGCAGCTGCTGGTGGACCTGGTGAACCGCCGCACCCACCGCACCCAGGAGCTCAGCACGTCCCTGCAGCAGGCCCGCGATGAACTGGCCCAGACCGCCCTGGCGATCACCGAGGCGATTCCGGTGGGCACCTACACGATGGTGCTGCGCCCGGGCGCTGAGCTGGCCCAGTTCTCGTTCATGAGCGAGCGCTTCCTGCAGATCTGCGGCCTGGAGCGCGCGGCGGCCGAGGCCAACCCCCTCAACGCCTTTGCCTGTGTCCACCCCGACGACCACGACGACTGGCTGGCCCTCAATGCCCTCACCTTTGCCAAGAAGCTGCGCTTCAAGGGGCAGTCCCGCGTGGTGGTGAATGGCCAGGTGCGCTGGATCCTGGCCGAATCGGTGCCCAGGGATCTGGCCGATGGCTCCACGGTGTGGGAGGGAGTGATCTCCGACATCACCGAGCAGGTGGAGGCCGAACAGGAGCTGCGCCGCATGCTCAGGGTGTTGCCGATTCCGGTGGCCTGCACCCAGCTGGAGGCCCCCCAGCCGATCGTGTTTCTCAACCAGCGCTTTCTCGACACCTTCGGCTACAGCGCCGACGAGCTGCCCTCGGTGGAGGTCTGGGCCGGGCTGGCCTATCCCGATCCCGCCTACCGCCAGGAGGTGATGGAGCGCTGGGCCGACGAACTGGATCGCTGCCGGGCCGGAGCGCCGGAGCTTGGACCGATGGAGCTGGAGGTGGTGTGCAAGGACGGCAGCCACCGCATGGTGATCCTCACCGCCAGCCTGCGGGAGGAGCTGGCGGTGTGCACCTTCCTGGATGTCACCGAGCGCAAGCGGGCCGAGACGGCCCTGGAGAGGGCTTTTCGCCGGGAGGCAGACCTCAAGGAGCGGCAGCGGCTGGAGCTGGAGGCCAAGCTGCGCACCAGCCTCACGGCCGCTGCGGTGGCCCACGAGATCAAGCAGCCCCTCAGCGCCATCCTGCTCCATTCCCGCCTCCTGCGCAGCAGGCTGGAGCAGTTGCCGGACGGCCAGGTGCGCAGCCTGCTCCAGCCCCTGCTCGAGCAGCAGCTGGGGGAGAGCGAGCGGGTGGTGACCACGATCGAGAAGATGCGCATGTTGCTGCGCAACGTGCAGACCGAGCAGCAGCGCCTGGATCTCTGCAATGTGATCGCCAGCACCCGGCTCTATCTGCGCCCGTTGTTTCAGCGCCATGGGGTGAGCGTTGTGGCCGGCGGCCTCGAGCAGCCCCAGTGGCTGCTGGGCGATGCCAGCCAGTTGCAGATGGCACTGTCCAACCTGATCCGCAACGCCGTGGAGGCCATCAGCCAGGGCCAGGTGGCTGAGCCCTGTCTCCAGCTCAGCCTGGAGCGCAGGACCGATTCCCATGGTTCGCCCTGGCTGGAGTTGCGGGTGGCCGACAACGGCCCCGGTTTCGCCGATCTGCAGCTGGAGCAGCTGCTGCTGGCCAGCACCAAACCCCAGGGCAGTGGCCTGGGGTTGTTTGTGGTGAATGCCGCCGTGCAGATCCACGGCGGTTCGCTGCGCTTGGGTCGCAGCGTCGAGCTGGGCGGCGCCGAGGTGCTGCTGTGTCTGCCGGCCCTCGCCTGAGCGCGGCCGTCGGCAGGTGTCACTCCCAGTGCTCTGGGGTCGGCAGCACCTGCAGCTGGGTCCCCTCGCGGCCCAGCACGGTCACCGCGCTGCCGGGAAGCAGGGGCCGCCCCTCCTCCAGGTTGATGGCGGCCCAGCTCTGGCCCTGCCAGCGCACCCGCCCCGCACTGCCCCCTTCCCGGCTGCCGTCAAAGCCGCTGATCACGGTGGCCCGCTCGCCGCCGCTGGCCGGCGGCAGGCCCCGTCCCCTGCGCCTCCCCCAGCGGTGCAGGGCCAGCAACAGCAGGGCGCTGAGCAGCACGAAAGCCGCCATCTGCAGCAGGGGCGGCAGGGGCAGAGCCGCCCCCAGCACCGACATCAGCAGGGCGGCCACGGCCCCTGCCAGCAGTCCGTCGAACTCCAGCCCCAGTAGTTCCAGCAGCAACAGGCAGAGCCCCAGCAGCAGCCAGATCAGCGCGGCAGGCATGGCGGCCAAGGACATGGTCTTCCGTCCCCATGCTGCCTACCTTGCAAGGGGAACGCCTTCCCGGGGCTTCCACCCACTCCCCCACGCCCTCCCCCCACGCCATGG
>Ga0208229_1000151_pt1 | contig 17219 bp, 9 predicted proteins | sample LakMenEpi22Aug11_FD_150725 | JGI IMG/M metagenome (GOLD analysis project Ga0208229, IMG submission 150725) | Freshwater microbial communities from Lake Mendota, WI - 22AUG2011 deep hole epilimnion (SPAdes) | ecosystem: Environmental > Aquatic > Freshwater > Lake > Epilimnion/Euphotic zone ... | reverse complement strand
ACCACCACCAAACGCGAGCAAATCCTCGCCCAAGTCGCCACCACCCTGGCGGCCACCAGCGGCGTGAGCGGGCGGGTGTATCGGAGCTGGACTGAACCATGACCACTCCCAGCCTCCGCGAACAGATCCTCGATCACATCGCCACCGTAACGCTCGTTTTGTTTTAGTGCTTCAACCTGTTCCTGCGGTAGACTCTTGGTGAAGTTGTCTTGCTAATTCATGGCCGCCACTCCGACCAGTCCTTCCACCGGCTCCATGCGGGCTATCGATCGCCTGCGCAAGGCTGCAAACTTTGAACCCATCAAGCAGTCTGTACTACTTGCAAGCGGTGACGAGCTGGAGTTCTATGTTACACCTTTGACGACAGCCGAACGGGAGAAGGCTCAGAAAAATGCTAAATCTGATAGCACCAACGACTACGCCCTGCAACTTCTGATTCTCAAGGCCAAGGATGAGAATGGGCAGCCTCTTTTCCGCCCCGGCGATGCTGCAATTCTCAAGCAGGAAGTTGAGGATGAAATTCTTCAGCAGATGATCTTGAAGGTTCTTCGCCCCGACGAAGAGGGCGAGGCTGAAACCGATCTGAAAAGCAGCTGAGGCTGAGCTAGAGAAAGATACAAGGCTCTTCTTTCAGCTTCAATTGGCGGAAGAGCTTAAGATGACTCTTTCTCAGCTGAAAGATGCCGTAACAGAAGAAGAGCTAATTCTGTGGCAGTTGTATTATTCCATCAAAGGCAAAAGACAGAAAGCTGAGATGGAGAAGATCAAAAAACGCCGCTAGTCCGACCGGGCCAGCGGCTTTTTCATGCCTAGACTGTTAGCACGAGGAACTGTCGAGGCATGGCTGCTTATCAGGCGATTATTGATCTTATCGTCAACGGCCAGAACGAAGTTGACAGAGTAATTCGTAGTACCGATCAGCTTCAGGCTGCAATTGGAAGAATCAATAGCAGGCCGCTTGAGTTACAACCGGGAAGAGCGCAGCAATCTGTTGAAAGACTTACAAGAAGTCTTCAAGGAATTGACCGTCAAGTAGAGCAGGCGGCAGCCCACCTCACTCCACTGAGAAATAACTTTCAGGCAGTGTCAAGAGAGGCTGGCACTCTTGATAGGGCGCTGCAAAGAAATAGTAGGAGTCTAGAGGTAAATAGAAGGCAGTCTCAGATTTATGAAAACACTATAAGAAATGCGGCTAACGGTTCTATAGAATTTGTCAATGCTATAGCTGCGGGGGCAAGAGCAGTTGAGCGAAATATCAGATTAACCGAGCAGCAAACTCAGCTCGAACGCAGGAGGGCGGCAGTTGACGCCAGGATGACCTACCAGCTCCGTCAAATGGCGGGGGCTGAAGCCGATCTCGCCGAGGCTCAGGAAAGGCGGGGGCAGGCTTTTCAGGATCGAGAGAGCGCACGGGGCCTGCAGGCTCAAATCCAATTTGCAGATCGCCTGGCAAGGTCCTACATGAATGCAGAGGCTGCTCAGCAGCGTGCGGCCAGGGGGCTTCGAGATGCTGGACTTGATGATTTGGCCGGTCGTATTGGAGCAGTGCAGTCAACTGCTGGACTGCGTTCTGAAATTCAATTTTTTGACAGCCTCGCTTCTAGCGTTGCAACTAACACAGAGGCTTTCAAGAGGTTCACCATTGCCTCTCGTGCAGCGTCTCAGAGCCTTGCTGAGGTAAACAGAAACAGATTGGCAATTCTGGCAGAGGCTTTCACGCCCCCGGATCGACCTGTCATGGGGCCAGGGGGGACGCTGGTTGAGCCTCCCATCGCCGGAAGGCCGCTTGAGCCTGGTCAGCGCCCGCGCACCAGCAATGAGGCGAGGCGAGGCACGAGTGGCAGGGCCTTGAGCAATGAAGAGGTTTCGAGAACCAGGCAGGAGGTTGATCGGTTAATCAACAGCTTCAACGAAGTTCCTAGAAGTGAGGCAGGTCTCAGGGATTACATTGAAAGACTTGGCGAGCTGAGAAGTGTTGTAACTTTTACGTCTGAGGCCTACAGAAGGCTTGCACAGCAGCAGCGAGTTGCCGGCGACCTCCTTGAGACTGCTGTTTCATTGCAGCGTTCGGGTGCAATGCAGGGGCCGGCTCAGTTTGCGGCAGCAACTGGCCCCGCCTCACTGATTGAGGCTCCCGAAAACAGACTGAAGCGACAACTGTTTTATGAAAAAACCAGAGAAGATATTCTTTCTAGGCTTGTTACATTTGAGAACAATATTAACGAGGCTGATCTGACTCAAGTTCAGAGAACTCAGCTTCAGATTCGCCTTGATGAAGCGTTGCTTGCACTGGATCAAAACAGACTTGATGTTGCCAGGCGGCTCACGAGAGAGGGCGAACAGGCCAGGATGTCAACCGAGAGAGAGAACAGAAGGAACAGAATCACGGGCGGGCCAATGAGGGCTGGGGGGCCTGGGGAGACCATTGCTTCTATTGACGCCCCTCAGAAGGTTCAGGAAATACTGAGGCAGACGACAACTCTGCAGCTCTACCTAAACAAGCTTGCGTCGGAAGGGGTTGACGTAACTCTGCAGCAGTCTGCGGCGCAAAATCTGATCAATGAGCTTTCCGCTCAGGGGCTTCAGCTGTCCGATCGTTTTGTCAAGGCAAAGAGAGATGAACTTTCGGCAATCAGAGAGATTACAAAACAGGAAAAAATAAGGCAGACAGGTGGACTTGATCCAGAGGTTCTGGAGGGTCGCGTGCAACGCCTTCTCGGCAGGACGATAGGCCTTGAGAGTAAGGCTATTTCGTTGCAAGAGAAAGGGGCGACGAACGCCGATCAGCTGCGCTTGGAGGTTCAGCAGAAAATAAACGCACTGAAGCAACTTGAGGGCAATATTACGAGTCAAAACGCTGATGCTGTGGCTAACGATCTTCGACTGTTGCTGAAGAGCATAAATGAAATAAGCAATGCCCTTGGTGAAGCAAGGAACCAAGTTTCACAAGTTGCAGCTCTTACCGGCTTTGAGGGAAGCTTCCAGAAGCTTCAGACCTCATTTGCCGAAACCGGATCATTCTTCCAGAATGTCTCGCCAGAAGAAGCTATTGATAAAATTGTCAGGCAGTTCACCCCATCCCTTGCTGGCACTACCGGCCTTGCAGCTCTTGAGCAGCTCGAAAAACCTGCAAAGCTCTCCTCTCAAAAACTGACCCTTCTCGCCTCTGGCCTGCAAGAGCTTGCCGCTCAAATTGATCCACTTGTGCCTGGAGCGAAAAGACTTCTCAGGGAGATGAATGGGGTTTCTGCCTCGCTTCAGAACGAACAGGCTGGTCGCGCCCCTGACGCTGACTTCCTGGTCCGCCTCACCAAGAACCCGCGTCTAGCCGCCGGTATCAGCGAAGGTTTGATCGGTGGCGCCTTCCCGCTGCTGTTCGGGCAGGGGGTTGGTGCTGCAGCCGGTGGCGGCCTTGGCGGCTTTGCTGGCGGCGCTGCCGGCGGTGCTCTGGGCTTTGGTCTGTCGCTGATCGGTACGGCTGTTGGTTCTGCAGTTGACACCTTTGTCAACAGCCTTAAGGAGCTGGGCTCAAGTCTTAAGCAGCCAACGGCGGCGCTTGAGGCAATGAAAACCGCTGGCTTGAGAGTTGATTCAGGGCTTGAGGATCTTGTGAGCAGGCTGGAGGGTGTTGGTAGTGCAGCCGCTGCACAAGCGATTGTTTTTGCCGAGCTTGAGAAGCAGCTTGGTCCTGGAGCCGCAAAACAGCTGAATGCACTTTCGGAAGAACAGAAAAAACTTGACCAGGAGACTCAAAAGCTTAACGCATCAATTGCCTCGACCCTTCTTCCTTTGTTTACTGGTGCGATTGCGGTTGTAAATGACTTCGCCGCTGCGCTCCAGGCGCTTGGCTCGATAGAGCCCCCTGGGTGGGTTAAGCGTTTGGGCGGACTTGCGGTCGAGGCTTCTCTTGAGGCTGGCGCCATGGCAAGTCCGTATTTTCGTTTTGGCAAGGCGGGCGTTGATTTTGCAAGGGGTCGCGGTCAACGAGCTGCGCAAGAAGCTGGCACTCCGCCACCCACTCCAGAGCTTCAAAGACAGGAGCAACTGCTTCCATTCCAGCAAACCGTTGCTGCTCTCTCTGCTGGCCTGGAAGCATCGGACATCGCCAAAAAATACACCGATGCAATCAAGACTGCAGCAGAAGAGCAAAAAGACCTGGACAATCAAAGGTTTGAACTGATCGAATCTTACGAAAAATCAATTGCCGACATCAGGAGAGGGGTTGAGCAAAGAATTGCTCAAGAGCGACTGTCTGTTATTGCCAAGGAAAACGAGCTGTTTGCGGCTCAGGGCGAGGTTCGCCTTCAGCAGCTGCGCAATGCAAATGCCGAACTGAGAGCCACTGTCTTCGGCAATGAGATCGGGCAGCAACTTGTTGATGCTGTTTCCGAGTTTACAGAAAAGCAGCTTTCGACTGAGAACGAAATTGCAAATCGTCGTCGCTCTCTTGAGCTGGAACTTGAATCCAAGAGAATAGAGATTGAGCAGTACAGAATTGATGTTGCGAAGCAGGTTAGCGATCTAAACCTCTCAACTCAAAAACAGGTTGAGAAAATTAACGACGGGATTCTGAAAAAGAATCAAGCCTATGACAGGAGTCGTTTCGAGATTGAAAAGCGCATCAATATCAATAATCTTGAGATTAAGAGACTAGAGGCGAAGCAGCAAGAGAATCTGTTTAGAGGGGCTGCCAACAATAGTAATCCAGCTATCGCCAAGCAAAATCGTGAACTAGCCGATCTTTATGCGAATCAAGCCACTTTCATCGAGGCTCAAAAGAATGCCGTGAAGAGCTTTGCTCCGCCCCCACAGCTTTCTTTCGGATCTGTAAGTGCCAATGCTTCAGTTTCCACCGCTGGTCTCGATGCTCTTTCTGCTCGTGCTAAGCAGCTTGCAACGGCTATTGCAAGTGTTCAGAACGAGCTGTCTTCGCTTGTATCAAGTGGTGACTTCATCGGATTCAATGCTCGCCTCAAAGAGATTGCGGACCAAGGCGTCACTGGACTTATCAATCAGTTCGAGCAGCTCAGGGGCGAGTTGAGCAACGATCCGCTGGGGGCTCAATTTGCAAAAATCGGAGAGGCGTTTGAGGCTGTTTCAAAGGCTCCCGAAATAGCTCCCTACAAAGAGCTTGTTCTTGAGTACCAAAGGCTCGCGGAGGCCAACGTAAAACTTGGTGCATCGCTTGAGTTCTTCCTTGAGAAAGGGGGTCAGCAGTCCTCTCAGCTTGATTCACTGCGAGTTGAAATCAACTCTGCCATCAGCGGCACCACGGAGCTTGAGAAAGCCATGATGGATCTTACTCAGAGAGGTATTAGTCCCGCCTCTGAAGAGTTTAAGATTCTCACAGAAAATGCAGCAAGAATTGATGCACTGCAGCAAAAGCTTCAGACTATCAATAACTTCAAAACCGCTTCGTCTGGGCTAACTCTCTCACTGCGCGGACTGGTTGAAGGCTTCTATGAGCTTGGTAGCGCCTCTGAGGCCGTGAAGAGAGTGGGCGAAGAGCTGGGGCGCAAGAGCCTTGGCTTTGTGCTTGACATTGCCTTCAAGCCTGTTGAGCAGGCTATGCAGAAGACAATGTTTGACCTTGCCGAAAGACTCGGGTTTGACATCAAGCCGGAACAGCTTCAACAGCTCGAAGAGATCAAGATACTGAAAGATCTTGTTGCAAGCATTGAAAGAGAGATTGTGAAGAAAGCAAATACAGTTGTTTCGCCAACCCTTGGCGTAGGGGCTCCCGCCTCGGAGCAAATATTGACAGAGGAGCAGCTGAGAATCCAGGGCCTGGTCAGGGGGCTTGGCTCACAAATACAGAAACGAGTCGAAGAGGTTTTCGGGACTGCGGAACTTGAGGCTCTAAGGGGAACGCTAAAAAGCGAAGTCAACCTATTGCTGCCTCCGGCTGACATAAATCCAAATCAATTTAGGCTAATAAAAGAAGGTGCCGCCAACGAGATAGACAGGCAGGTCAACGAAAGGCTTCAAAAACTATATCCTCAGCTGCCGCCCTCGCAGCAATTACCGCCCCAATCCTCACTCCCCGGCGCCTTCACGGGCTTCGACATGGCCAGCCTGTCCAAACTCGACACCAAGTACGCTTCCATTGCCTCCGAGCGCCAAGTATTTCCACTGCCTATTGAAAACTACTCAGAGGCAGAAGGTGCAGTCCAGAAGGTGACGGGTGCTGTTGGTGAAATGAAAGACAAGCTGATAGAGGTTCCCGCTGCCGCAATACCAGCAACCGAAGCCATAAATCAGCTGGACAAAACCCTGATTAACTCCAACGATAAAGTTACAGAAGCGGTACAGCAGAACGCTCCCAAACTGCAAACAGCTACCACCGACTGGGGCAAGAGTCTTGGGCAGGTCGTGACAGGTCTAAGCCTCGCCTCCTCTGCTGTTATTGGTATCGTTGGCGGTGTTCAAAACATACAGAAGGGCGGGGCCGGAAATGTACTTAGCGGCATCGGCTCGATTCTGACAACTGTTGGCAGCATCGGCATGAGCGCTGCTGGGTTCATGAAGCCAGGTGGTGCTGGCGGACCTGCTGCCGCTGGAAACAGCCCGTGGACCAGCGCGGTTGACGAGATAATTCCAAATGCAAACGGAAACATCTTTGAAGATGGTGAGCTGATGAAATTCGCCAATGGCGGAATCTTGCAGTCGCCCACACTCTTCAGTTTCGAGGATGCTGGCGTGACTCGCACCGGGCAGGCCGGCGAGGCGGGCGCAGAAGCGATCATGCCACTCAAGCGCACCAAGGATGGGCGCCTGGGCGTAGAAGCAGACCTCTCCGTGCCCTTCGAGGCTTCTGACGCTCTGGAGATGGGCCTGAACGACGGTGACGACAACCCCAGGGCAGTGGACCTATCCGCACCCTTCCAGGCGGCTCAGGGGCGCACAGGCAGCTCTCTGTCCGTGCCCTTCCAAAGGGCTCAGGGCCGCATGAGTGCTGCTCAGATGATGCAGATCGCCGCCGAGTCTGGCCTGGCCATTCCGTTTGCCAAGGACCAGGGCGCTGCTCTTGGGAGCGGTGGAGCCGATGGGGGCGATGACACTATCAAATTCGAGTCGGTTATCATTAACAATCAAGAGTTCGTCACCAGGAAGGAGGCAGAAGAGATTGGGCGCAAGGCAGAGGCTCGGGGCGCAAGTCGTGGGGCTCAGCTCGCTCAGAAGGGCATCAAAAACAATCCCCGTGTTCGAGCTTCTCTTGGTATCAAGTAAATGGAACTTTGCAACTTCATGAGGTTCAAGCGCAGGGACGGGAGCTACACGACCTGGGCTGCGCAAAACCTCTTCCCCGGCGAGTCCAAGACTTTTCAGTCTGTCAGCTATCCGTTCGTACCAATCGCAATCGCAACAAATGCCTCAACGCAAGGGGGCGACAGAAGTGAGGCGGCTGTCAGTACAGTTGCCGATGATTTGACTTTGAACGTTTTCCGTGAAGCAGCAAAAGAAGATTGGCTGCTTGAGGTGAAAACTGTAAAAGTCAATCGTTCAGATTTTTCTCTCGACGCCCTTCTCTGCTCTGAAATTTGGAGCTGCTCTCAAGTTCAATATGACACTTCTCAGGAGGGCGTCGTTCTTCAGCTCGCCTCCTCTCTTGATTCCGTTAGAACTATTGGGGGCAGGGTTCTGTCACAGTTTCTTGTGGGGGCACTGCCTACAAGTGGCACGCTCAGTCTGAGATGATTATTGATTACTACAAGTGGATTGGGTTGCCACATAAATTTGCTGCAGATCCAGATGATGGAGAAGGAGCAGACTGTCTAATTGTTGCTCACAAGGTTCTTCTAGCTAACAATTTCCCTTGCCCGCCCATTTCCTCTGAATGGATCGATCTGGCTGCTTCTCAGAAGTGGGGCGAGCTTGAGAAAGAGTGGTACAAGTATATGACTAGGGTTGATACCCCTCGAAGCTGTGATCTTTCAATGACTCGCAATGAGATCACGGGGTTTGCTATTGGGGTTGTTGTTGACGACGGCGTGCTGTTCGTTCACCATCGCAAGGGAGTCGCCTGGGTTCCTTTATCCTTGGTGAAGACGGACTTCTGGAGAATCCGCAGTGCTGCCTTCTGATCGCTACATCGCCTCGCTTCTTGGCTTTGACGAAGAGCAGTATGAATACTGGAAGGATTATGTGGCAGCCCAGGCGAAGAAAGGGCCGGAGCCTTCTGTTGTTTGTGGAGATCCGGCCTCAATCATTGCGACTGTATCACTTGTAATTACACTCATCGGGGTTGGCTTCCAGATTGTCGGCGCCCTGCTTTCAAGACAAGATGACACTGCCCCTCCAGAATTAAGAGCAAGGCAGAGAACTGGTAACAGCCAGCTATCAATTACTTCTTTTGCGCCCCGTGCAGGATTTGACGCCACGCAGGATGTTGCAGGCATTGGCGCCCCCATCCCCGTTGTTTACGCCAATCGGGAAACGCTCGATGGGCAGTCCTATGGGGGCGTGAGAGTTAATCTTTCGCTTCTGTGGTCTCAGATCTTGAGCCTGGGGGGATCTCAGATGCTTCGAGGCATCTTCATGATCGGGGAGGGCAGTGTTCACTCGATCGACCCCAACGGTTTTGCTATTGGAGACAACAGCCTTGCAAGTTATGACTTGCTTAACAGCTCAGCAAATGAAGCGGCGAGCAGATTAACTGTTTACCATCGCCCCAACGGAGGAAGGATTGTATCAACCGATCGTATTGCTGGGCGCTTAGCGACATCAGATGTTGGCAATGCTCAAAACGATGGGGGCTCGGATGTTTTTCAGCTGAGAAGCGTCGGAAATACTTACGCATCTGATTTCAGCGCATCCTTCAAGCCCTCTACGTCTACAACATTTGGGGTTCATGCGCTTATTGGTAACAACCTTGGCTTTAAGCTAAACCCCAGAGTTCGAGCGCAGGCTGTTGCTCGGCTGAAACCCAAGGGGGATTCTGGCAATTCTGAGGTTGTTTGCGATGTTGACTTAACCGTAAAAGCGGAAAGAGAAAAGTTTAGCGCATACTATTCTTCTCGATCCGGTGTCACTTCTGGCTCTTTTGCGCTTGGGGACACTTTTACTTACACGCTTGACAGAAGTAGCGACTATCAAACCACTTTCTTGGTAGTTGACGGAAGCTCCGACACCTGGACCTCCTCCTCAGAAGTTCGCAGTCGCCCCGACTTCTATGACACGTCAGACGATGTAATTACAGGCTTGGCTCTTGCGACTAAAATGACTGTTGGATCGGTTTCAAGTGCTGTAGATGGGCTTGAGGCAGATGCAACTCTTGACGTTAAGGGAATCGTTGATCATCTTGAGGCGAACAATGCCGCGAATGGGCAATATCTTGTTAGGTATTGGATCAATATTTCAAACGGAAGCAAGGAGCTGCGTAGTAGGTTTGACGTAAATATCAGAGTGCAGTCCAACAAGGGGGTGGGCGATGTAAATGTTACTGAAGAGGGGGGCTCTCTAGTTATTGGGGTGAGAAGCACTCCCACGACCACGAGCAAGAGTTATCGCTTTACGCTTGAGGTTGACGATGATTCCGGCTCGATCCAGGTGTTGACCAGCCCACTTCGCCTCAGGTCCAGAATATTTTTCAATTATACCAAAAAAGAAACCGCCTCTCTTGATTGTGGAGACGTTGCATCTTCTGTGACGGGCAGACAAAGGGCGTGGGATGATGCGATTGTGGTTGGGGATTTATACAAAATTGGCAGCGCATTAGCCGTTTGCACCTCTCGCAGTCCAGGTAACAAGATTTTTATCAGCGACTCAGAGGAGGGGGCGAGTGGCACGGGGCAAAGCGTGTCTGCTGATTTCAGGGTTGTCAGAGCGGGCTCAGCTAACACAGTTGCTATTTCTGAGCTGAGGAAAGATGGGGATGAATCGGCAACTCGTCAAACGGCGACAAGCTGGCCGCATTTGAGCAAAGTTGCCATCGCTTCATTTTCAACAGCAAGCGAATGTAGGCTTGTGGAAATTGGCATCAGATCCACTCTCGGCATCAGGATCAACGGAATCTGTAATTTCAGAGATGCACTAACTCTGGATGAAACCGATGACTTTGCCTGCAAGTCGAGAGAGGGCGACACGGTAAAGAGGGGCGATAACGTTAAAGTAGATCAATACCAATCAGATAGAATCTCCTCGGCGGAAGAGAGATACAGTTTCTTCAGGCTGTCTTACAGAGAATCGGGCTCTACCGGGGCTTTCACGACCCTCGCCCCCTGCTTTGGCACCAGGGGTATGACGCAGCAGTCCTCCTTCTCTTACATCCGCCTGCAGATGCCTTCTCGCAAGCGATGGGAGTTCAGGATCGAGCCCCTGACGGGCTGGGAGATCCGCTCTGGAGAGGCCACGGGCAAGCTGGTCGTCCTCGACGCCAAGCTGTCCCTGGTCCTCAGCGGCTCTTCTGGGGGTGTCTCCTGGTACGCAAATGGGCCGCAGATAAGCCCTTCGGTGTTTGATGAGTCTATATCCAGAACAAAGTCAAGTTTTTCTATTGATGCAACGCGCAGAAGCACCTCGATGGGTTTCCCAAGGCCAGATGGTGATAACTACCTGGATGCTTGGGGCAAGCTAGCAGAGGAATTTGTCTACGAAGAAGTTGAATCCTCTGCCGCCCAGGGGCCGGAGCACGAAGTTGTTTATGTGAACGAAATATCCCAGAACTCGCCCGCCCCCAACTACGACGGAATTGCGCTGGTGGGGCTGAACATCCGTTCGGCCTTTGAGTGGGCGCAGTTTAGGCAGTTGTCTGGATACCTGACAGGCGGCACCGTTGTTCGCAGGCTTCTAAATAGTCTTTCGACTGGCCCCTCTCACCTTTTCCCAGATATTGCACTTGATCGTTTCACCAATGTCAAGTATGGGCCGGGGCGAATTAGCGATGACTTGATCGATCTTGTTAGTTTTCAGGCATCCGCTCAGTGGTGTTTTGACCGCCGCTACTTCTTTGATGGGGCGGTCATGCTTGGAACCAACGCCCCTCGTCAATGGGCGGCGGACGTAGCAGCAACAATGTTGCTTAATTTCAGAGAGATCAATGGGCGTTATTCTCTCACCCCCGCATTTACTTTCAGCGCAGTTCAGCACAAGTCGCTGTTCACAGCTGGAAATATTGAAGAAAATTCTTTCAAGTTTGAGACAGTTCCAGTTGATGAGCTTCGCCCCATCCGCGTAAGCGCAAAGTGGCGAGAGGAGAGGAGTAGCTCAAGTCTGACAAGCCCAGGCTTTTTCCCGGTTGAGAGAGAGGTTCTTGTAAGAGAGCTGTCTGGGAGCAGCTCTGACCCGATTGAGTCGATTGATCTGAGTGACTATGTTACAAACGAGAAACACGCAATAGATGTTTGCAAGTTTCGCATCAGATCAAAGAGGCTGCGAGATCACTCGATTCGCTTTACTGTAACTTACGCCTCTGTTGAAGGGGTTTGCAAAAATCTCTCCCCAGGAGATTATATCAAGCTCGCTTTGGATTCTACAATTTACAGCGAGTTCAACAACGGAATCGTGCTCAAAGACGGCACCATTGTTTCTACTGTTAGCCTCGCCCCCGGCTCTTATTCCGTGCTTGGTTGGGACGGTGGCAGCTCCTCGCCCTCGATTCAAACTCTTGTTGTCGATTCTTCTGGCATGGGTTCTCCGGTGGGGATAATTTTTACAGTTGCTCAGTCCCAGAGCCAGGTGCGAACTTATGAAATCACTAAGATAACCCCTACCGAAGAGGGAAAGTTTGACATCGAGGCAATACATGCTCCAGTAAATGCAAACAACATATTGCTGATGGCCGAGAACTGGGACGACAATGTAAATACGTGGGAGATCCTTCGATGAGCGTTAACTTTCCTGCAATACAGCCGACTGGGTGTACTTTCACGCCCCCGGAGTGGGCGATTACGGAGTCGCGGTCTCAGTCGGGGGTTAGGAGTTACAGAATCTGGTCCAGCAAGCCATCGGACGCAGTTCTTGATCTCAGCTTTGAGAATATATCCGAAGCGAATGCACTTGCAATTGTTCAGGCCCATGCCTCTGCCAGGGGGCCAATTGAAGACCTAGTGCTGCCAGCTGTCTTGTTTTTTGGCATATCGAATCAAGTATTTATCGATCTTTTTTCTCAATATGGCTCAGGACTGTCTTGGCATTTTGTAAACAAAGAACCTCCGGTAATTGAAAGAGTTCCGGGGCGCAGGTACACCACTAGAGTAAGGCTAAGAGCCGAACTCAGATTCCCCTAATGTCAATCCTCAACGCAACTCAGGGCGAGCTTCGCTGGAATGGCACCAAGATTGCAAAGGTGCTCAATGCCTCAATCAATAAAACGAGGGATACACTTCAGACCACGGGGATTGGGGACATGGATGATACCTTTGCGTATGGGAAGAGGAATACGGGTGGTAGCGCGACTCTGCTTTACAAGACAGACGATCTTGCCACAACTCAACTGATGAATCGCATCTTGAATGATGGCGAATCGCCAGACGAGCTTACGCTTATCCTGCGAAAGGGGCAGTCTCAGGGCACACTGTCGGGGCCGGTGCTTATTTCCAGCCAGAGCGAGTCAATCTCTGTTGGGGAAAATACAACCGTAAACATTAACTTTGTTATCAGCGGCAAGCCCTCTGCTAATTACTGATGGCACTGCTTGGTGTTCACGGCACGGTTTCCTTCTCTCGGGAATGGGGGCTGCCGGCAGCTGTTGACAACTCTCGACTGGTCTCAAGGCCTGAGGGCACGGTCCTGGACCTGGGAGAGCCCGCCTTCTGGTCTGGCGATCGAGTGCTGCTGCTGTGCCAAAGAGGCGTTCCCCTGGGGCTGCTGCAAGGGGCTCAGGCTGGCCTCGCCCCCTGCCCTGGCGGTTACTCGTTCTATGGGGGCGGAGAGTTTGTCGCTGGGCCCAATGGTGCAAAAAGGCTGATGACCGGCAATACTTATGTTGGCAGCAGCGCCTCTAGCTTCTATGACGACATTCCGCTAACTAGCTCTGCGTATGTTTATGCACACAGAGACGAAATGGATGATATTACTTTTTACTCGTCTCAGGATGACGCTATCAATGGAAGTGGCCCCTCGTTGATTCCATTGCTAAAGCTTGACATGGGGGCGCTTGTAGTCTTGCCTGCCCCTTATGGGAATTACGAGCAATCACTCATCAATGAAATTATTTCTTTTGCCGCCCCCACCATTTTCTTTGATCAAGGCGGTGAAATAGCTGGGGACCAGTTTCTGCCTCAATCACTTAGCGATCAAATATCTGCTTTCCTGGAAGAGAGTTCGGCTGTAAGCGGCTGGAAACAGGTTGCCAATTTAACATCTTGGGTCTTTGAGACCAATGTTGATGTTCTCGATCAAAATGCGATTGGGCAAAAATTTGGAGAGTCCGCAAAGGGCGCTTTGAAGGGGGCGGGAAGCTTCAATGCAATTGTTGACGCGAAGCAAAATTACGAACTCTTTGGGCCATCTTCCCTGTTGCGCCTCATGCTCTTGACAGATGTTGGGGCGAAGGCAAATGCAAAGTTTGTTATTGCAGACTCAACATCTTCTGAAAATGATTGCGAGCAAAACAAAAGAATTTACTACGAGACGCCAATTATTATATCCAACTCCACGGTAGACACTTCAGTTACCGAAATCATTACGATGACGATTCAGTTTGTCGCCACGGGCAAGATTAGGCTTGCCCTTGCCTCAGAAGGCTAGGATAGGCACAGGAGCGCAGGCGCATCGAATGACGATCATCAAGCGTGCTGGGCAATCAGGCGCTCTGAACGTAACGCCGTCGAACGAGCAGTTCAGAGAACAGATTGCTGCGCTTGTTGATGCAATGCGTCAGCTTGGGGGCGGGGCTTCGATCATCGCTGGCGCCCTTTCCCAATCTGATCCGCTCAACGCACCTTTTACTTTATACGTTGATCCGTATATTGGCAGTGACAAATTCGTTGGCGGCGCATACAATAGCTACGAGACTGGCGCAACAGACGAAGAAATCATTGCAAGCAAGCTAAAGCGCATTGAGCTTCAGCGATTGGAGTGTGGATATACATCTTTTCGCCCCTTCAAAACGATTAACCGCGCTGTAATTGAAGCGGCAATTATCACATCGAAAAACTGGTACACATATAGCGATCCACGCGCTCATGTTGACTGCGTAACGATTGTTCTTTCTGGGGGCGTACATCTACTTTATACTGATCCAGGTAGCGGCAGCGCAAGTCTTGCAAGTTGGGGCGTGGAAAAAGTTCCAACGATCCAGGAGCTGATTGCTTTCAACCCTCCAACGGGCGGCGTTCTGGGGCCTCGTGGCTGCAGCCTGCATGGGCAAGATCTTCGCAAAACCACCATTCGCCCCACTTGGGTTCCGGCGGTGCAGGACGAGGTTGCTGATTACAGCAATCGTCGTGCGATGTTGAAGGTATCCGGTACTGGGTTCTTCTTCAATTTCACGGCAATGGACAAGATCGGGCACGCCGAATCTGTCCATCTGCTTGATGTTTTTCATCCTGCTAGTAAAACTGAGTTAGATCTTTTTTACGAAAAGATTGAGTCTGCGGTTGGTGGGAGTGCCGATCTTGCAAATGCTCTACTTGGTGCTCGCCCCAGCGAATATCAGATCGTTGGCCCGATCGATCAAACCCAGGCGCCGAACTCACAGTGGGACACCACTACAGGTGCTTCGCCCTACATCTTCAACGTGTCGGTGCGCTCCGACTACGGCATGAACGGGGCGTTCTGGGATGGCGCCAAGCTAAGCGGGCTCAAGTCAATGGTCTGTGCCAACTTCACTGGCACCAACCAGCAGAAGGATATGCGTTGCTGGCAGGTTTATGAAGGCGGCAACTGGGTAAGCCTGACCAACACCCCGCAAGACTATCAGAAATATATTGATACCGACCCGGACAACGTGCGGCGCAATCCTGCACGCCAGACTCGTCACATCTCGGCAATCAACAACGCCTACATCCAGAAGGTTTCAATCTTCGGGATTGGCCAGTCTGAAGTCACGATGGTGGACTCCGGCGGGGAGATCACTGACAACGGGGGGAACTCAACATTCGGCGGTGGATCTGCACTGGCCAAGGGCTACAAGAGCTTCGCCTTCGGCAAGGACAAGAACTGGGCCGTGGGCCGAGTGCGGGTGCCGCTGAACATCAGCGAGAAAACCTCCAACATCCGCCGCATTGAGCTGGGTGTTGTGGCCAGCGTGACCAGTTCGACCATTACGCTCACCAACGGCCTGGCGATCGGCAGTGGCACGACTGCCCCGGCGGTACTGGAGGCCCTGGGCTACACCTTTGCCAGCGGCACTCGGATCTGGATCGACAACCCTGCTGGTGCTGACTGGCGAGCCACGCTGAGCAGCAGCGCTTGGAGCAGTTCTGCGCCGACCTCGATCGGCATCACAGCCGCCCCGCTGCAGTCGGGCACCAATGAAGCAGCAGGCGATGCCGCTGTGGGCCGGAGGGTCTACCTACGCCGTGTGGTGGACACTAGGACCGTTGCTGAGCGGCGCTGCAGCCTGATCCTAAACAACACTGCCAGCGCCAGGCTGCCGCAGCGCCACACGGTGTTGCAGACCGACCCGAACCGCAGCAATGGCGCGATCGATCGAGTGCTGGCCGCTGGCGGGGAAGAGGTGTTGTTGGTGTCGGCCACCGGCAAGGGCCCCCTGCCTGGCTCTGGCGTGACCCGGACGGCAGAAGTGACGATCCGCCGTGGCGCCCCCAGCAAGACCTACGCCGCCGCGACGTTCTACCGCCAGGGAACGGTGGTGAAGCACGCCGGCAAGCACTGGCAAGCCACGCAGGATCTAATCAGCTCCGGCGCCAACCCCGACCCGGCGCTGTGGGGCGAATGCTTCGTTCACATGCCCTCAGACTTCAACCCTGAGGATTCGATCAGCCAAGAGGCGCCGATCCTGGTGCTGGACACCGATACCAGCGACGCGGACGATTCCACGACTCTGGGGATCAACTGGACGACGATCTGGACCTCGGCGGGCCCTGTGCGCGATCAGTACCGCACCGCTACCGACTACCTGGGCGGGTACGCCTTCCTGCGGGCACTGGGGTTCACCGATGCTGCCGCCCATGCCGCCCTGGTGCCGCAGTCTGCCGGCAGCCGCGACCGCGACCCGAGCAGTTCAGCTGATTTCCCCACGGCTCCATCTGGTGGTGCCGCAACAGGATTAGGGAATTGGGCTATAGAATTTAGACGTCCAAGTACAGTGAGATTGTATAATCATCAATGGGAATGGGCGGGTGCAGGTAACTACTCAAAAGCTATGCCTGCAGTCCAGCAGGATATGTCGGAGTTCAATAAGTTCACCTATTACTTCACCAACTCCGGCGGCGGGCGAGTGACGCCCAAGGGCAGTAATGAGGATGGCTTCGAGGTGACGCCCAAGGGCCTCGAAGACATCGCCACGGGCGCCACCATCAGCCCTGAATCACTCGGCGGCCAGACGCTGGATGAGGCGCAAAGGACGGACTTCCCGAACGGTATCCAGGTGGGCGGCACGGCCCAGCTGCAGGACGTGGTGATCACCGGCACCGCCGAGTTCAGCAGCCAGTCACAGGCGAAGACCACCAGGGCTGGCGCCGTGGAGCTGGCCAGCATCGCCCAGCTGACCGAACTGCCTGGCACGGTCGCCAGTTCTGATGCAGCGCTGGAGGGCGCCCCGGAGGTGGTGACGATCGGCGGCCTGAACCGCTGGCGGCAGGCGCAACGGCTGATCAGCGCTGCCACCGGCACGGTCACGATCTATGTGCAGAGCAGCGCGGCAGACCGGACGCTCGATCAGATGTTCGACACCCCGCCGACCGCGCCGGCCGATTCGATTCCCACCCTGGCGCGGGCTGCAGAGTACGCCAACGCCGTGATCGGCAGCGGCAATCAGACCGCAGAGATCAGGATCGCGCCGGGGCTCTACGACCCTGCTTCGGTGTGGCAGTGCAGCGTGGTGTTTCGCGCCTCCGACCCGACTCAAGCCGGCTGGCCGCTGATCTTCACCGAAACCGGCGACTCTGCCACCGCTGAAACCTGGTTTGATGGATCGGACTACGGCAACCTGACCACGCGGGTGAACTTCCGTTCGTTCGTGCTGCAGTTGCGCGACAACGAAAGCGCCGGCAATCAACTGCACGTAAACACTATCGGCCGGCAGATGCGCTGCCAGCGTAGCGTGGACTTCCGTGGCGGGTTCCACTTCCTAGGGGTGCCCGAGCTGATCA
>Ga0208229_1000143_pt1 | contig 17542 bp, 18 predicted proteins | sample LakMenEpi22Aug11_FD_150725 | JGI IMG/M metagenome (GOLD analysis project Ga0208229, IMG submission 150725) | Freshwater microbial communities from Lake Mendota, WI - 22AUG2011 deep hole epilimnion (SPAdes) | ecosystem: Environmental > Aquatic > Freshwater > Lake > Epilimnion/Euphotic zone ... | reverse complement strand
ACTGTCAACAGCGATCGCCGCTCTAGAGGCCATCGGATTTTGCACCCAGGGGAAGTTCTGGTCAGCCAAGCTCAAAATTATCAGGCGGAATTACGTCAAGCGGCGGTAATTGTTGATCCTGAGGAACGTCGTCAAAGCATTGAGAAACAAATACAAACTCAGGCAAAATCTTTACAGGGAAAAGCTGAAATCTACGAAGATTTATTAGCTGAAGTGGTCAATTTGGTGGAATATCCCACCGCAGTATTAGGGCAATTTGATGATCAGTTTTTAAACTTGCCGCCAGAAGTAATTACTACAGTTATGGTGACGCATCAACGCTATTTCCCGATCAAAAAAGCAGATGGTAGTCTGTTTGCCAATTTTATTACCATTGCCAACGGTGATCCCCAAAAAGCCCAGGTTATTGCCGAGGGAAATGCAAGGGTGATTCGCGCTCGATTAGCCGATGCTCAATTTTTCTATCGCGGTGATTGTGATCAGTCTTTGGATAATTATTTGCCACAATTGGAAACCGTTACGTTCCAAGAAGAGTTGGGAACCATGCGCGATAAGGTGGATCGCATTATGGACATGGCTCAACAAATTGCCGATCAATTACAGGTGACGGAACAGCAACGCAATGATATTGAAAGTACGGCCATGCTTTGTAAAGCCGATCTGGTCACTCAAATGGTCTATGAATTTCCTGAATTGCAAGGCGTGATGGGACAGAAATATGCCCTCGTGAGTGGGGAATCTGCTTCGGTAGCCCAGGGGATTTTTGAACATTATTTACCGCGCAATATTGAAGATCCTTTGCCTCAATCCTTGACGGGTCAAGTGGTCGGACTGAGCGATCGCCTGGATACTTTAATTAGCATTTTCGGTTTAGGTTTGTTGCCCACGGGTTCTTCCGATCCTTTTGCTTTGCGACGGGCGGCCAATGCGGTGATTAATATTACCTGGTTTGCCCATTTGAATATTAATTTGGGGCAATTATTGGTGCAGGGAAGTAAAGCTTTTATGACGGCCCATGCTGACAAAACGTCTCCGTTGGAAGATCTGAAAACCTTTTTTATGCAACGGCTGCAAACCTTACTCACCGATGAATTAGGGATTGATTACGATCTGGTTAAAGCAGTATTAGGTGACAATGATCTCGACTATACGAATCGGGCATTACGAGATTTATTGGATGTCCGCGATCGCGCCCAATTTCTGCAACAAATGCGGAATAATGGTCGATTAGCTTCTATCTATGAAACAGTGAATCGTGCTACTCGTTTAGCTATTAAGGGTAACTTAGATACGGCCATTCTTAACCCTGAATCGGTCATTAATCCCAGTTTATTTGAGAAAAAATCCGAGTCAGCTTTTTATCAGGCTCTCATTCCCCTGTTACCCATTACCCAAACGGCTCAACGCGATCGTCACTATCAAGCTTTAGTAGATGCCCTGGCTGGAATCGCGCCCACAGTAGCCGACTTTTTTGATGGAGCCGATAGTGTTTTAGTGATGGATGACAACCCTGAAATTCGTCAAAATCGCTTAAATCTCTTGGGTTTACTCCGCAATCATGCCAGGGTATTGGCCGACTTTGGCGCGATCGTCAAAGAGTAAGGCGATTCATTTATTTAATTATTGACTTCAGCCATCTCAATGACCCGTCCTTCCAAATCCTTAACCAGGAAATTGAGCGGTTTCTCGCGGCGAATCTTATAACGTAAACGTCGAGACTGAACTCTTAACAAAATCTGTTCCAAACAGTCATGGTCAAAGCAGACATGGCGTTGCCGATCTTTACTGCCAAAACTGGCTCCCCCAATAATGTGAAGTTGGGTGTTTTTCTTGAGTTGATACCACAAACCTTCATTTTGACTAAAACGAGTGGCTGGTGCAGCCGGAGAACTGCTTGCCATATAGAACGAATCCAGCCCTGCTGTACCTAGGGTTTGCTCGTAGTTATAGTAATAGTGCAAAGGAACATCAGCGACATTCAGTTCTAATAATCCTTCATAGAATTGACGGGCGACTTCTAAATCCGACACCATGACCGTATGAACTTTGGGCGCACTAGTCAGGAACATCCACATGGCCAACGCATAGGCCGCCAATAGCATGACCATGATTCCCTGGGTGGAAAAAACGCTGTCCATCGGTAGGAAGGCTCCGAACAGAGGCCAGGACATTAGGGTTTCACTTAGTTCATTGATCATTAGTATTGATCGCTCTATCCCAGAGCTTGTCTGTATAAATTTTTTGTTTATTGTAACGGCTTACTAACACTTTGAACACGGCGATGCCGAAGGCACACTTCGTGACCGCAGCTATCCTAAAAGTCCTCAAATCTTGTTGCCCAAATGTTCGTCAATGTTTGTCAATGTTTTTCTTCTAGAAGGGAATGATAGCTTAAGATGAGAATAACTAACCCATAAGACCCACCAAATCCCAGACAATTCGCTTCAAACAAGACAACGATTGTAATCTAATGGATTTTGAGTGCGATCTGCCCCAAACCTAACCTATGCTTATTTGTCCTCAATGCCATTCGGAAAACCCTAACCGCAATAACTTTTGTCAGAAATGTGGAACCTCCCTAACCCATCAATCCTGTCCTGATTGCGATACTAGCGTCTTACTGAGCGAGGCAACTTGCCCTAACTGTGGTGCGGTAACGGGAAAAGTTTTATACCTATTGCTCCATCAAAAACGGGCTGATGGAGACGAGTCAATTAAATATCCTGAGCTATATGAAGATTGTGTCGATATTGGCCAACGTTATCGCCTTTTGAAACGGGATGATTTAGAAAAAGAACAGGGAGACTGGCAGGTTATCGGTGATCAGAGGACTGAGGGTCAATACTTTTTAGGCAGGGTAGTTGATTGCCAACCATTGCAACCCTCGATTCTGAAAATTTTATTATCCCAACACAATGAGTTTTTAGCTCGTTTGCCGGAACTACAAAGGAGCGATGATGATCCCACCTGGCAAACCTTAGCCTTACCGGAGTTAGCCTTTCCCTACTTTAAGCTAAGGGATCTCAATCCCACAATTCCTGATGTTTATGATGCTTGGTGTGAAGAGAATAATGAGTATGTGCTGCTGGTTGACCGACAATCCTGGCCCCATTTAATTGAACTGTTAGAACAGGAAGCGATCCCTCCCCTGCAACTTATCTTTTGGCTAAACCAAATGGTGACACTTTGGCAATCCCTGGCTGATTTGCATTGTCTCCAAAGCCTTTTAACCCCAACAAATATTTACATCGACGAGGATCAGAACCTAGCGATTCAACAATTATTTCCTGATGTCGATCCGATCCCTTCTCTCTCGCAATTGGGCCAACAGTGGCAAACCTGGTTAATAACGACCCAAGAACATCCACCAGAATCCCTCATAGCTGTACTCGAAGAAGTGGGTCAGGGGAAAATTACAGCGATCGCAGAGTTTAAAACTCGTTTGGAAGAGCTAGGACAGCAATTAAATGCACCAGCGACTCTTGCCGATGAAGTATTTCCAGTATTTGAGACGGAGATGTTAGAGGATGATGGGCCACCGAGTACACCCCAAAGTACTTTACCCGATGCCAATCTAGCCGATGGTGCAGAAATTGATGATGCTTCCACGGCTGTTTTACAGATGCAGTTGATTAGCTTGAGTGATTCGGGCTACACTGATCGCGGCAAACAACGGCCCCACAACGAGGATTACTTTGGATTGACTACCTTTGTTGAAACGCAACGCAATAATCAGGGCAAAAGTGTGCAGGCAAAAGGTATTTATGTGGTCTGTGATGGCATGGGAGGTCACTCGGCGGGGGAAGTCGCCAGTCAGATGGCGGTTAATACCTTACAAGCCTTTTTTAATGAGCATTGGCAAGCGCAATTTCCCAGTGCCAATGTTATTGCGGAAGGGATTTTATTAGCGAATGAAGTTATTTACGACACTAACCAAAAAAATGCGAGTTCAGGCAGTGGTCGGATGGGAACTACCCTAGTAATGGCTCTTGTCCAAAATACTAAAGTCGCGATCGCCCATGTGGGAGATAGTCGCATTTATCGTGTCACCCGCAAAGGGGGTCTAGAACAATTAACAGTAGATCATGAAGTGGGCCAACAGGCGATTCAAAATGGCCTTGATCCGAAGATTGCCTATTCTCGACCCGATGCCTATCAATTGACTCAGGCTTTGGGCCCCCATGATAGTCAATATGTTCAACCCGATATTCGTTTTTTAGAGATTGAAGAAGATACATTATTGTTACTCTGTTCCGATGGCATTTCCGACAATGACTTACTAGAAGCTAATTGGGAAAGTAAATTATTACCCTTACTCAGTTCTAGTCAGGATATTGACCGGGGATTGCGAAAATTAATGGAGTTTTCTAATGAGTACAATGGTCATGATAACTTAACTGGAGTATTAATTCGTCTTAAAGTTCGTCCCCAAATTCCGATTGATGTTTGGTGATATCTCTCATCAATATTGCCATTCAGAATAATGCTTGCCATAATTCTTGACAATAGTATTTAAACAATCCCTCCCATGACAAATAATCCAAAACTCTTATTAATCGGAGCCGATGGTCAGGTCGGTCAGGAATTACGTCAGACGCTTGTTAATTTAGGAGAGGTTATTCCTCTCACTCGTCAACAGATAGATTTAAGCCAAGGAGAAATCCTTCGCCAAACGATTCGAGATCTAAAACCCCAGGGTATTGTTAATGCGGCTGCCTATACGGCGGTGGATCAAGCCGAAAAGGAACCCGATCTAGCCCAGGCAATTAATGGCATTGCGCCGCAAATCATGGCAGAAGTCGCCCAGGAATTAGGGGCTTGGCTACTACATATTTCTACTGATTATGTGTTTGATGGCACAAAAAGTACACCCTATTTAGACAGTGATTCTCCCCATCCTCTCAGTGTTTATGGACAAAGTAAATTAGCCGGAGAAATGGGTATTCAAGGGGCAATGGACAATTATCTCATTCTCCGAACCGCTTGGGTTTATGGACTGTATGGCAAAGGCAATTTTGTCAAAACCATGTTACGCCTTGGTCAGAGTCGAGAGGAAATTCGAGTGGTAGCTGATCAGATTGGGAGTCCCACCGCCGCCCTAGATATTGCAACGGCGATCTCGGCTCTCTGTCCCCAGTTAGAAGAAGGTAAAATCAAGGGTATTTATCACTTTACTAATAGCGGTGTGGCTAGTTGGTTTGACTTTGCTGTTGCTATTTTTGAAGAGGCAAAAGCGATTAATATTCCGCTTAAAATTAAACAAGTTATTCCGATTACTACTGCCGACTACCCGACTCCAGCAATCCGTCCGTCTTACTCGGTATTATCAGGACAAAAAGTTAGTCAAACTCTCGGTTATTACCCTCCCTATTGGCGTGATTCTTTGCGGAAAATATTAAAGCTGGGACAAAACCATGAACTATTTTAAAAGACAGAATCTTGTTAGTTTGTGTTAGAATACTTTACTGTTAAACATCACTGGCAAACATCAACTATTTTTATGAACAATTCCAAGGTTTTTCTAGCTGCTTTAAGTGCGATCGCTCTAACTTCTTTCATTCTCTGGGGCACTACTCATCCAGCCTTTTCTCAAGACCAAACACCTGCTGCCTCTGGTCAAGGCAACATGACGAATAAACAAGAGTGCATAAAACAACTTGATCTGAGTCGTCAACAGAAAATGCAGTTAATACAACTGAAGAAATCTTCTGAAGATAAAAAGGCCAAATTTGAACAATTAATCAGGATGCTTTCTCCTGCACAAAAAGATGAATTAAAGCAATGTATTTCTAAACAGTAAGGGATATAGTGAAGAAAACGAGAAAATTAAGCATGATTAATTGTCGTTAAATTGGTTAATGTTGACTAATTTTTCTCAGAAATTCTTCTGTTAATTTCATAAAGGCCTTAGATCCCTGGGTGTTAGGCATGGCAGTGACGACGGGCTGAAAAGTATCTACAGCTTTGGCCACATTGACATCCATCGGAATCGTATTCTCAAAAATTTGTTGGGGATCAAAGTCCGAATTAACCCGTCTCATTACCTGATTATAGTAACGACTTAACAAACCACCACTAGACAGAATAAAAACGACACCAATTAAATTAATATTGAGGGGATCATCTGAGGCTTTATGACTTTCTTTAAGTTTGGCGATGCGTCTTTCCAATAACTGTATGCCGACAATAGAAAGGGGTTCAGGTCGGGCGGGTAGTATATAAAAATTACTAGCGGCAATACCGCTACGGGTTAATAAATTATAGCCTGGAGCGCAATCTAAAATAATAAAGTCATATTCTTCTAAAACAGGCTCTAAAATCTTCTTTATTAAAGATCCTTCAAATTTATTCCAAACAGCTTCAAATTCTAAATTTTCCTGTAACTTTGCTTCTTTATGGAGCATTTCAGAAACGAGATATTCATCGTAGAGTTCAATATCTCCTGGTAACAATTCTAAGCCTTCAATATCACAAACACTAGGGCAAATAATATCAAATATTTCTAGTTTACTGTAGGGATTGGGTTGAATAATATTTTCAATTAAATAGCTGAGGGTTTTCCGTTTTTTACGGGTTTGGGCAAAGTCATGGGGAGACATGAGACTTAGGGTTGCACTGATTTGGGAATCTAAATCTAGAACTAACACCCGCTTTTGGTGATATTTTGCTAAACAAGTGGCGAGGTTCACGGTCAAAGTTGTTTTCCCAACTCCGCCTTTCATATTGACCGTACTAATGATGCTAACCATTAAAAATGCCTAGGGGGTAATAGAATTTTGGCTAGTTTAGCAGATTTGGTCGGGCTTGGCTAGAGAGGGTCTTGCTATTAACAGATGGTGAAATATTGCTTGCTTAGTAGTCTAATATTTAAAAGTAAGGGTAAAATTGACGAGTTTAAGCAATCCTAATTATGCAGGAATAGTTCAGAGTAAAATAAATGAGAGGCGATCGCTTTTCTAATAAAACAGGGAGAGGCGATCGCCCTTCATCAGAGAAAATGCTCGCAGTAACCAAAAATGAGTTTATCATTGGGTTGTGTTCGTTAACCCAAGTTAAGCTGTTACGAATTTAGATTGCATAACGATTTTTCTGAAAGTCTTCTAACAAGGGGCTTAAGCCCCTTGCCTATATGCGTTTTAGATAGTGAACAGCTTACGGGGATGGCGATCGCCTAATCACAGCCTTACAAGGACAAGATTTACAATTACGACGCTCGGCCATGATGGATTTAGGAGCCACAGGTTATTTACCAGAGACAACGGTGATCGCGGAAACCCTGGCAGAAAATAGTTTAAAGTTAATTGCCTTGAAAAATCTCTGGGAAAATCATCGAGAAAAACAAAAGGAAACAGATGATTTATCACCTGCCAGTATTGAAATTATGATATTAATGGATAACTTACTTTAACCCTATGCCCTACATTAATGTGCAAATTACTCAGGGGGCCACTCGCTCCCAAAAAGCCGAAATTATCAAAGAAATGACAGAAACTCTGGTGCAAGTTCTCAATAAAAAACCAGAACATATTCATATCGTTATTCAGGAAATTGCCGAAGAAAATTGGGGCTATTGAGGAATGCTAACCGATGACTGGCGAAAAGGTCAGTCCCAATCAAAATAAAATTAATTATAATGGGGCTTAATTTTTACACGTTTTTCGTGAGGATGTGAGCCATGAACTCAAAATTTTTATTTAACCTTCAATCGCTTCCTATTCTGGCTAGTTCCCTGCTAACCGTACTATTGATTGCCAATGGTGCTGCGGCCAAGGAATTAAGCCCTTCTCCTCAATCCTGTGATCTGAAACCGACACAATTGCAGTCTTCACGTCCCCATAACTTGAACCGAGGCATTTTAGTCGCTTCTGCCCAGGATGATGCTTGGCTAGATTTTAGTGCTGCCGAAAGTGATGCCGCCGTTAACCTGTTTGGTTGTGATTGCCCTTCCTGTATTCAAGCTCTGGGCCAGTTACGCAGTAAACCAACGGCTACAGCGGGTCAAGGTCATTGTTGGACAAACTTAACGGAGCAAAATTCGCCCCAACAAATTCAACAGGTTTTACAGTCCTTGGATCAAGTTGACCCCCAGTAACCCCCAAGGGGTAGGAGAGACGCCAGAGGAGTTCTGTGACCTTAGTCTGCGAGTCTCTTCACCCCCTCATAGATATTCCTAGAGCATTACGCATTTTTAATTCTCGGTAGTGGAACTATTTTGTTATTGGTGATCGCCAGACTAAAATGAGAGGTCAATCGCTGTCTTCTGGTTGATAAAAGTTTAAAACCGCGATCATTTTAATTTTTGAAAGTGCGATCCTTGGGTTTTTGAGGGTGATCGCCAAAAAGGTTTTTTAAAAATTTTTCTATCATCATTTTTAACACGCCTATTTTATAATTGATATCATCTTTTAAATTAACCAAAAAAGGAGTTATAATTATAGCTACGTCAGAGCAAAAAACAAGATGTTATGTCCTGTGTTGTTGGTTTACTAGACTTTATTTACCTATTAACGTTGTTCGTCTAGATGAACGCACGGGAAATATTTTTTTCCTTGCAGGAGAGGAAAACATTATTGAAATCTATCCAAACGGGAATTGGAGGTACATTGCATGAGTCAACCTAAATTTCAAGCCATGAGTCAAAAAGAACTGCAAGATTATATGCTTTCTCACAGAGATGATCAACAAGCCTTCTATGCTTATATAGACAGATTACATCAAGAAGGAAATTGGATTGAAATGCCTCCAGTAGATTCGGTTGAAGATTTAGAAAAATATCCTGAGTTTACAGCACGATTTCGCCAAAACTCTCAACCTTGATTATCCGTCATAAATGTGATCGCCTATCTTATACTGAGATCGCCTTTTTTTGTGGATTAAACTTTAAAACCGCGATCATTTTGATTTTTGAAAGTGTGATCGCTTTTTATTGAATTGGTAAAGGGCGATTACTATCCCTGTGAGTCGTGATTATTAAGCAATCACTTTTTGTAGGCGATGAGATTTGAGGAGGCGAGTACCTTGTAATAGGCGATCGCTGTTTGAGAGGTTAAAGAAGGACGATCGCTGTTTAGGATAGAGGGTAAAGGCGATCGCCGTCATAAATACTCTTAAAAAGCGATTTTTACGTCATTATATTATTCATTTAGAGATAAATACTTCAAAACTTTCACCCTTTATCTTGTAGCGCAAGGCGATCATGGGTGCAATGGTAGTTTTATTGTATTGCGTCCTTAGCCCCAGTTCGCAAATGCCAATACAAAAAGACCGTTGCGGACTTGGTACATAGAGATACATCACCTTAGCCAGTCTTCACCCAAAACATTTAAAATCTAAACAATTCTTAACAAAGCCCCTGGTGATCCCCGAAACAGTCTAATCTAGATGCTGATTCATTTTTAACGATTTAATTTTATTCAGCCTTGCCGGGGCAGTATTATATCCCTCGTTTTAGGCATTCGCAATTTGTTAATGGGAGATAGTTGAAATCCAATGAGTGTTAAGGCAAGTGGTGGAAGCTCGTTAGCGCGGCCCCAACTCTATCAAACCGTTCCCGTATCAGCGATTACTCAAGCTGAACAACAGGATCGTTTCTTGGGTCGGTCAGAACTTAATGAGTTAACGGCTTATTTTCAATCCGGCGCGATCCGTCTGGGGATTGCAGACACGCTGACCCGTAATGCTGACTTAATTGTTTCTCGTGCTGCCAACCGTATTTTTACGGGAGGATCGCCAATGGCTTACCTAGAGAAGCCGGCTGTTACTGCCGTAGAGGGAGGACAGAGCCTACAGGAAACCATGAAGTTAGGGACTGTCACCTATGCCGACAGCAGTGGGAGTGGTAACGGCTTATTTGGTGGTTTGCGGACTGTTTTTAACAGTGCAGGCCCAACGCCTCCTGGTTTTCGTCCGATCAACATCTCCCGTTATGGCCCTAGCAATATGCAGAAGTCACTACGGGATATGTCCTGGTTTTTGCGCTATGTAACCTATGCGATCGTCGCGGGTGATCCCAGCATCATTGTGGTTAATACTCGTGGCTTAAAGGAAGTTATCGAGAATGCTTGCTCTATTGATGCGGCGATCGTGGCTATCCAAGAAATGCGAGCTTCCTCTCTAGACTATTTCCGTCAAGACAAAGCGGCCCTGCAAATTGTGGCGGACTATTTTGACATTTTGTTAGCGGAATTAAAAGCTCCTACCCCAGGCACCAAATTACGTCAAGGCCCATCTGGAGACATTCAAGGTTTAGCCTTACCTCAAAGTTACTTTAACGCCGCCGAAAAACGACAAAAGTTCGTTATGAAGCCAGGGATGTCAGAAACAGAAAAATCTTCTGTGGTTAAAGCAGCCTATCGGCAAGTCTTTGAGCGGGATATCACCCGTGCTTATAGCCAATCTATTTCTGATTTGGAATCAAAGGTGAGAAATGGAGAGATTTCCACCAAGGAATTTATCCGTCGTTTAGGAAAATCGCCTCTCTACCGCAAACAATTTTATGAACCCTTTATTAACAGTCGTGCTTTAGAATTAGCTTTCCGTCACTTCCTTGGCCGTGGCCCTAGTTCTCGCGAAGAAGTCCAAAAGTATTTCTCTATTGTCTCTAATGGTGGTCTGGGAGCCTTGGTTGATGCTCTCGTTGATTCCCAAGAATATTCGGACTATTTTGGCGAAGAAACTGTTCCCTATATTCGGGGTTTAGGGGTAGAGGCTCAGGAATGTCGTAATTGGGGGATGCAGCAAGACCTGTTTAGTTACAGTGCACCTTTCCGCAAAGTTCCTCAATTCATTACCACCTACGCACAATACGATCGCCCCTTACCGGATCAACACGTCTATGGTTCGGGCAATGATCCCCTGGAAATCCAATTTGGTGCAATCTTCCCGAAAGAAACCCGTAGTCCCAATAGTAGTCCTTCTCCCTTTGGTAAGGATACACGACGGATCTTGATCCACCGTGGCCCGGCGGTTAATAATCAACTCAGCAATCCTGGGGCGCGAGGTGAACAACCTGGCTCCTTGGGCGCAAAAGTCTTCCGTCTCAATAACCAATTACCCGGTAGTGGCAAGAGCGGTAATATCAAGTTTGGAGAAATTTCAACTCAAGCTGTGATTGGGGCCGCCTATCGTCAAGTTTTTGGTCGGGATGTCTATGAGGGTCAACGGCTCTCGGTGGCCGAAATCCAATTGGAAAATGGTGACATTTCGGTACGAGAGTTTGTTAAACGTTTAGCTAAATCGGAATTGTTCCTGAAACTTTATTGGACTCCTTACTATGTCTGTAAGGCGATTGAATACATTCACCGTCGTCTCTTAGGTCGTCCTACCTATGGTCGTCAGGAAATGAATGCCTACTTTGATCTGGCTTCTAAAAAGGGTTTCTATGCCCTTGTTGATGTCATGATCGACAGTAAAGAGTATGAAGAGGCCTTTGGGGAAGATACTGTTCCCTACGAGCGTTATCTCACTCCGGCTGGTTTACAAAAGCGATCGCTGCGTCCTGGCACCATTGGTGAAGGGATTGGCACGAAGGTTGAGAAGGAAGAAACACCTCGCTTCATTGAACTGGGTCAAGTTTCCAGTCTTCGCACTGAACCTGAGATCCACTTCCGTATGAACCAAGGCGTTTCGACTCAACGTCAACAAAGCAAGGTCTTCAAACTGTTAACCAACCTGGATAAAGTGGCGGTACAAACCACTGTTCGGGCTGCTTACCGTCAGATCTTTGAGCGTGACTTGGAACCCTATATCATCCAAGCAGAATTTACGGCACTGGAAAGCAAACTCAGCAATGCGGAAATTACCGTTAAAGAGTTTATCGAAGCTTTAGGTTGCTCGGATCTCTATATCAAAGAGTTTTATGCTCCTCATCCCAATACAAAAGTCATTGAATTGGGAACTAAGCACTTCCTCGGTCGTGCTCCCCTCAATCAAAAAGAGATCCAGAAATATAACCAAATTCTTGCCAATCAAGGACTTCGGGCTTTTGTTACGGCCATGATTAATAGCATGGAGTACCTACAACTCTTTGGCGAAGATACGGTTCCCTACGAGCGCTATCTAACTCCCCAAGGGATGCAGTTACGGATGGTGCGTTTGGGTAATCTCCGCGAAGATATCGGCCAAAGAGTTGATAAAGAGGAAACCCCGCGCTTTATTGAATTGGGTACACCTTCGGTCTCGATTCGCACTGAACCCGATATTCAATCTCGTGTCGGTCAAGGTGTCACGGTTCAACGGGAACAAACTAAGGTCTTTAAACTGTTAACTAATCTGGATAAAGTTGCCGTACAAAATACTGTTCGCGCCGCCTATCGTCAGATTTTTGAACGGGATCTCGAACCCTATATCATCAATGCCGAATTTACCGCTTTAGAGAGTAAATTAAGCAATGCTGAGATCACGGTGAAAGAGTTTATCGAGGGTTTAGGTGGTTCGGATCTTTACCTGAAAGAATTCTATGCTCCCTATCCGAATACGAAAGTAATTGAATTGGGAACCAAGCACTTCTTAGGTCGCGCTCCCTTGAATCAAAAGGAAATCCAGAAATATAACCAAATTCTGGCAACTAAGGGATTAAAGGCCTTTATCGGTGCCATGGTTAATAGCATGGAATACCTACAATTATTTGGTGAAGATACGGTTCCCTATCGTCGTTTCCCGACTCTACCAGCCGCTAATTTCCCCAATACGGAACGGTTATACAATAAGCTGACTAAACAGGATAGTGAACTGGTTGTTCCTAGTTTTAAACCAGTAGTTAAGGTTGGTGGCTAATTAGTCCTTGAAGTTAATTAATTTAGCTCGTGTTCAACACGAGCTTTTTTCAGGACAAATTACTGCCCAAAATTTATTATCGTCAATCAAGGGGATAACAATGAGCCAAATTAAAGTTAAAAACTTCGGTCCAATTAAGGCGGGTTTAGTAGAAAATGATGGTTTTATCGACGTTCGGAAAGTAACGATTTTTATCGGTAATCAAGGAACTGGAAAAAGTAGCATTGCTAAATTAATATCAACATTAAGCTGGTTGGAAAAAGCTCTATATCGTGGAGATTTAGAGGAAAAATATGTGACTAAATATAATCGTTTTGTTAAATCTTTTTGTCAATACCAAAATTTAACCAATTACTTTTTACCCGAAACCCAAATTGAATACAATGGAGATGTTTATCGAATTAGTTTTGAAAATGCTAAATTATCGATCGAGCGTACTGATAATTCAAAGTATCGAGTACCAAAAATTATGTATGTACCAGCAGAGCGAAACTTTTTGAGTGCAGTAAGATGGCCAGAAAAACTCAAAGGACTGCCAGAATCATTATATACTTTCTGGGAAGAATTGGATCGCTCACAACAGGAATTATCTGGCAGTTTGACTTTGCCAGTAGGTGAGGTTAAATTGGAATTTGATAAACTTAATAGACTGGTCAAGATTGTGGGTAGTGATTATCAACTAAATCTATCAGAAGCTTCCAGTGGTTTTCAGTCTTTTGTTCCTTTATTTCTCGTTTCTCGAAATATTGCTTTATCGATTAATCGAACTCAAGAAACTTCCCGCAATGAACTCAGTGGAGAGGAGCAAAAAAGATTAAAAATGGAAATCGAGAAAATTCTCTCTAATGATAATCTTTCCGATGACCTAAAAAAGGCAGCACTAGAAGTGTTATCTTCTAAATACCGCAATGAGTGTTTTGTAAATATTGTGGAAGAAATCGAGCAGAATCTATTTCCTCAATCGCAGAAAAAGATTTTATATAAATTATTTGAATTTGCCAATTTAACCCAGGGAAATAAACTAATTTTAACTACTCATAGTCCTTATATTATCAACGATCTAACCCTAGCTATCAAAGCGGATAAAGTTATCAAAAAAATCCTATCATCAGCGATTTCTAACGCCGATTATCTCCAAGAAAAGCTCAACCAAATTGTCCCGAAAGCCTCTTGTATAGCGGCAGAAGATGCTATTGTATATGAATTAACAGAGCAAGGAAAAATCCGAGAACTTGCTACATATAATGGTTTACCTTCTGATGAAAATTATCTCAATCTTTCCCTGGGAGAGACAAATCAGCTTTTTGATGATTTACTGGAAATCGAAGAACAGTTATGAAGATCAATTTCTTTGATAAAAAATGTCAGAGTCAAACCCCTCGGCATAAATTTGGAATTTGTGATCCGCCATTTCCCCCAGAAACTACCGCTTATTTAGATACAGAAAATCCCAGGGATTGGATTGCTATTGTGGAAAACTCTCAAGAAATTGAAGTGACATTTACCGCTATTGATAAATGTATTGAAATTAGAAAAGTCGATGGTAGTGGTATGGATAAACGCTGTGATGGAATGCTGACCTATGCTAATTGTTTGATTTTTGTAGAATTAAAAGAACGAAAGGGGAAAAATTCGGGGTGGGTAGGAGACGGAGAAGAGCAACTAAGAAACACAATTCGGGTATTTATTGAAAATCATGGTATAGAGGATTATTCATCTAGAAAAGCCTACATTGCCAATAACAAAAAGCCTACCTTTCAGACTTCACAAACAGAGAGGATGGAAAAATTTCGCCAAGAAACTGGGTTTAGATTAATCATTCAAAATATCATCAAAATTGACTGATTTAATTCTCTTTGATTCGGTGGCTCTGAAGATATTGATTTTCTAGAGTGTAGAGATATCCTAGTTTGATGTTGAATCTCACCCTGCCGACCGCCTTCGTTATCTCAATATCCCAAAGCTAACCCATCGGACCGAGGTTCGCAATTTGCCGGATAATTTGACCCTTGCCAAAATGGGAGGAATCTGCGATCGCTACCTGATGGCCTCTGGGGGTTAATCCGGGCAGTAATTCGGGGGCTGCACCCCTTTCTAAAAGTACGCTGTTTCTCCGTAAAAATCGCCATCTAGGGGCATCAAGGGCGGTTTGAGGATTGAAATGATGGTTAACCATGTTTACCGCCATTTATCGGGGGACTTGGGGGGCATCGGTGCGCCCATCAAAAGTGCCATCATCCCAACGGAGAAAACTGGGGATAATCAGATGAAAAGGGCGTTTAGCGGGGTTAATGGGGTTAGGATGACCCAATTCGACGGTAAAACCACTAGCAAGATTATGTAGGGCGATTCCCGTCTGGGGGACTAAAATACCAATGGCAAAACCATCAAAATTGGATTGAAACTTTACAATACCGGAAAATCTCGATCGCTTGTGGCCAGATAGACGGTTCCCTTCTGGGGTTTTTGGTAGAATTAATAGTGCGAGCAAGTGTATTAATCGAGAATTTCTCACCTTCCCCGATGGAAGTTGGAAGCATTAAGTCTCGGTGACTTCTAAACTGTCCACAATTGTCCGAAAGCTTTCTAATCCAGCTTCGAGGTTTTCCATAATCTCCAAAGCCAGCACATCGGGGTCAGGCAGGTTGTCAAGGTCGGTTAAACTTTTATCTTTGAGCCAAAATATATCGAGGCTGGTTTTATCCCTGGCGATAATCTCATCATAGGTGAATTTTCGCCAACGTCCTTCGGGATTCTGTTCTGAATAGGTTTCGCTGCGTTGATGACGATTTTGGGGATGATAACAGGTGATGAAGTCCTGTAAATCGGCTGGTTTTAAGGGGTTTTTCTTGAGGGTAAAGTGAATATTGGTGCGAAAGTCATAAAACCAGATGGCTTTTGTCCAAGGGTCTTTAGCGGCGGGTTTATTATCAAAAAAGATGACGTTGGCTTTCACTCCCTGTTTATAAAATACGCCGGTGGGTAATCTGAGGATAGTATGCAGGTCGGTGGTTGATAATAGTTGTTTGCGGACGGTTTCCCCGGCGCCACCCTCGAAAAGGACGTTATCGGGGACAACGACGGCAGCTTGTCCTCTGCTTTTGAGCATGGAACGAATATGCTGGACGAAGTTGAGTTGTTTATTAGAAGTGGTTGCCCAAAAATCCTGACGATTATAGGTTAAGTCTTCCTGGTCCTGTTCCCCGTCTTCATTAGTGAAAGTTAGGCTGCTTTTTTTGCCGAAAGGGGGATTAGCAAGGACATAATCGACGCTAAGGGGAGAAGGAGCAATCAGAGCATCGGTGGAGGCGATAAAGCATTGCTCATCGTTAATATCGCCGATATTATGCAGAAACATATTCATCAATGCCAGGCGTCTTGTATTGGCGACGATTTCATTACCGTGAAAGGTGCTTTTTTTGAGAAATTCTTTCTGTTCTCGGTCTAAGGGATGATTTTTGACCAAAAAGTTATAGGCTGCCAGAAAAAAGCCGCCGGTTCCACAGGCAGGGTCAGCAATAGTTGCCATGGGTTGGGGACGCAAGCATTCTACCATGGCCCAAATCAAGGGCCGGGGGGTGAAGTATTGGCCGGCGCCGCTTTTGGTGTCTTCGGCGTTTTTTTCTAGAAGTCCTTCGTATATGTCGCCTTTGACATCCGTTTCCATCATCACCCAGTTTTCTTCATCTATCATGGTGATGATTTTGAGCAGTTTGGCAGGGTCTTGGATTTTGTTTTGAGCTTTGGTGAAGATTTGCCCTAATAAGCCTTTTTTTTGCCCTAATTCGCGTAATATGCCGAGGTAATGAGCTTCGAGGTCGGCCCCTCGTTTGCTCCGCAGACTTTGCCAGTCGTATTCAAAGGGGATGCCGATTTTGCGATTATAGGGCGGTTTGGCGTATTCATCAGCCATTTTCAGGAATAGGAGGTAGGTGAGTTGTTCAAGGTAGTCCCCATAACTGACCCCATCATCCCGCAGGGTGTTACAAAAACTCCAAACTTTTGACACAATTGAGGCGGTATTCATGACATTGGTTTGTTTATTAGGGTTTTATTGGCGTTTTTTGGCTTTTTCATAAGCAGGGTCATGTTCAGCAAAGCTTAGAATAACCACTCGTTTAGGAGAAGGTTTGTCATGGATGCGATAAACAAGACGGTAGGGGGTTCCATTCCAATCGATTTCTAAGGCACGACATCCTTTGAGTTTTCCTGTTAAGTTATGACTAGGAAATCCTAACGTTTGATAGGGGTCTAAGGCGAGTATTTTTTGATAGTTTTGCCATTTTTGTTGCAGTTTTGGCGGTAATTGCGAGATGTCATTTTGTAATTCTTTGACGCTTTGAACAATATAAGGATTTTTAGCTTTGCTCATTGGCAACCCACTGTTTTAGCTCATCTTCGTCAATTTCTTGGTGTGCTTCGATAAGAGTAATTAATTGACTGGGATTATCTAATTGGGGCAGTCTTTCTATAGCTAAAGCTTCGGCTGACAGGGTTTGAGGATTGTCTTCGAGGATGACAATAACTTCGACTTTTGCCCCTTGGGGAAGTTGGGGGGTGTCGATTTTTATTGTTCCATCGGATTGAACGAAGGTGGTTTGACGAATTGCTTGTGCCATTTCTGTACTATATTTTATGTGATTTTTTGATTGGCTATGATTAGATTTTGCTACAAGTATCAGATTTTTCACCACTTTATCACCCCATCAATCCGTACTGTGATTTATGTGATTTTTTGATTGGCTATGATTAGATTTTACTACAAGTA
>Ga0208229_1000141_pt1 | contig 17619 bp, 20 predicted proteins | sample LakMenEpi22Aug11_FD_150725 | JGI IMG/M metagenome (GOLD analysis project Ga0208229, IMG submission 150725) | Freshwater microbial communities from Lake Mendota, WI - 22AUG2011 deep hole epilimnion (SPAdes) | ecosystem: Environmental > Aquatic > Freshwater > Lake > Epilimnion/Euphotic zone ... | reverse complement strand
CTGATAGCGACGCCATTCCGGCTACGTTGGCCATGGCTGCCTGAACGGCGGCAGGAGCGTCATCTTTCCTGGCAGTTACCGAGCAGGGGCACCAGTCGTAGGGTTGAATTGAGGGGTATATGTTTCTTCCAGCTCTTCTCAAGGCATCAGGGAAGGGAAGATCACCCAGCGCTTCTCCGGATCCAATGTGCCGCCGAAAGGCACATGGAACTCCTCGATTGAGAGCTGCCAGTTATGGTGCTTGCGGTACATCTGCGGCTTTCAGCAGTTGCAGCAATCGTCGATTGCACTAATCAAGGCCAGTTTATCGGGCCTCTATCGCTGAAACAAGCTGAGCCGCAGTGGATCTGGCTTTTCAGGAGGCCCTGCTGAGGATTTAAGGTCTTTAGCGCTGAGGATAGGACAGCCGCCAATATGCTAAGACAGTGATTCCAAACTAGTGGTGACCGCCTAGAAGATAGGAATTGGAAAACGAAACAGATGATCGATGAAATCGAGATCAGACCAATGACCATCTAAGAACAAAAAAAGAGGGATGGGAATCCCTCTTTTTCAAGACTTTGTTTTGAATTAATTTTTAGGCAGCTACTTTTGTTTTTTTTCGTAACTTCCTGCTCCAACCGAATGCCGCAGCACCGCCAAGAAGGGGAAGCGGGCCAGGAACATCATTAACTTCCAAAGAGCTTATGCGAAAGAAGCCACCATTTGTTCCAAGTGTGTTGCTTCCCGTAGAGATAATGTCGAGACTATCGCCGGCAGCAATTTCAAATGGAGTTGTAAAGTTATAAGTCGTTGGAGAAGTATTAGCTATAGTAAACATCTCTGAGAGCATGCCTGATTCGAATTTAAGCGTAGTGCCAGAGTTACCTGCTGAAAAAGCACCAATAGTGAAAGATGTAAGTATGACACGTTTGTCAAAGGTGCCCTGTAGTTGGGTCAGCGATTGCCCTGAAAAGCCACCACTAACATTGAAACCACAACGTCCACCTGTTGTACCAACCTGGGCCCATGCGCAGAGACCTTGGCTGGTTGTGTTGACCCCACCAACGGTGCTAAAAGCAGGATTGGGATTGGTAACGGTAAAAGTAACCCCAGAAGGAGTTGATGCAAAAGGCTTGGAAGTATTATTTTCTACGTTAGTCGTGGTGGTGTTGAAACTAACCGATTGTACAGCTTGAGCAGGATTTGCCACCAACGACAATGCAGCAGCTGCGCCTGCTATTGGCAACAACTTGAAACCTTGAGCAACAATAAGCATGGAAGGAGGGGACAAACCCCACAACAAGGGCCAAACAAGAACATAGCACAAATAGCCCAGTGGCCGCCTGCATAAGCATCGCTTATATGCGCTATATCTTGATTCCCGAACCCAACAGTCGATTAACTGCCGCGGAGGCACGGAATGCAAAGCATTCCCAAGCACCCATCAATCATTTGGCTTCCAGTTTATCAACATAATCTAGACACCCATCGGCAGACGGATAATCGGACATGACGGCGCCAAATTACCATCATCTTCGATTATATCTGTGGATTAGGACTTCTCAGAAACTCCTCATAAATTTTATTTTTAGGACTTTGCAGTTTCTTTGCTGCATTTACTCAGGCTTTGCAATTATTGTCCCTTGCATGTTATTAGCAAAATCTCGGCCGGGCTCTATCTTGTTGACTATTTAGATGCGGCCTATGTATTCATCGGCTGATAGCTTGACTTCAAGCTCCAACTACAAATCACTGATCTTATCTGGAGCCGATTGCTAGTTAATGTTTTCTTGTTAACATCCACATGTATCGTTGCAAGCGATCGTCCATTTGCCATCGCCCTAAATCTTTGCTGTTGATTGAATTCTGATCCACATTAATGCATTGTTTGTGGTAAAAGTCTTCTAGACCACAGCATTGATAAACTCGAAATAGTTCACGCCAAGTGGAACCTACTCTTTCGTCTAGCAGCGGTGAATTCATGTATGCCATTCCACCATGCCTAATCTTATTGGTAAACTGTGAAAGGCTTCTAACAGGAAAGTGAAGTATTTCAAGCAAGCAGGATTCCTGTTTAGAATGTATTGTAGATCCGCAGGCATCATGATTGCCTTGGCTTACTACTACGTCACTACAAGCACGATGACACATCTTGCCTGGAAGCGGGCTGCCATGGCTGTTAACTGATAAGAGATCACGATAAATCATAGTGTCATAGAAACAGGCTGAATGCTCGTTTTTAATCGGTGGAAAGTTGTAGCGCTTGACATATAATCCATCGATTTCATCTGGAACTAACGACAGGGATTCTTTTAAGTTACCGTGAGAGGGCCACCAAAATTCATCGGCATCATTATTAATGATCCAATCAGCATCATGCCTAGCATAAGCTTCTCTTGCCATCTCAGACACCCATTCCGACTGGTAGTAACCGAGATTGGCTTGATGATAAATTTTTAAAAAGCCTTTCCGAGAGAATTCATCTAATATAGTCAGAGTTTGATCGTCGGAGCCATGATCCATGACTAAGAAAAAATCAACACCCATTGAGCGATGGAATTCGATATTGGCCCTAATTATGTCCTCCTCATTTCGAACAAGCATTGTCATTACTAGTCTCACAGGAGATGCCTCATTGAGCGAAAGTAATTAAAACAAGTGATCTAACTTGCCAATTTTTAACCGCGCGAAAGGGAAGTGGTTAAAATTGCCAGCAAACCGGAGATTTGAAGTGATAATCACATAGATGGCATCTATCTCGATGGGAGTCCTTGATATTCAAGTTTAGCCTCTGGAGCGATCTTCATTAACCCGGAAGTTTTAGCCTCCACCAGCTCGCCAGCACACTCCCAAGCACCGCATGCACCACCGCCGAGATCGCTCCTGGTAGGGCGGTGAGGGGCGAGGCGGCAAAGCCGGAGCGGGCCAGCACCACGGCCAGGCCTGAGTTCTGCATGCCCACCTCGATGCTCACGGTGCGGCGCACCGGCTGGGGTTGGCCCAGCAGGGCGGGGATCAGCCAGCCCAGGAAGAAGCCGCCGCCATGGAGCAGCAGGGCCGCCAGAAGCAGCAGGGGGCCCTGCTCCAGCAGCGCCTGGCGCTGGCTGCCCACGATGCTGGCCACAATCAGCACGATTGCCAGCACCGCCAGGGGCGGCATCACCGGCCCCAGCCGGCGAGCCACACCTGGCACCCCGCGCTTGAGGACCAGCCCGAGGGCCCCCGGCAGCAGCACCACCTGCAGCACATCCAGCAGCAGCTTCCAGCCATCCACCGGCACATAGCGGCCGGCCAGCAGTCCTGTGAGCAGCGGGGTGAGCAGCACGGCCGCCAGGGTGCTGAGGGTGGTCATCACCACCGAGAGGGCCACGTCGGCCCGGGCGATCAGCGTCACCACATTGCTGGCCGTGCCCCCCGGGCAGCAGCCCACCAGGATCAGACCCACCGCCAGGGGCGGCGGCAGGCGCAGCAGCGCAGCCACCAGCGCCGCCAGGGCCGGCATCACCAGGAACTGGGCGGCCACCCCCAGCGCCGGCGGCCCGGGACGGCGCAGCACCCGCTGGAAGTCGGCCAGCTCCAGCTCCAGGCCCATGCCCAGCATCACCAGCGCCAGGGCCAGCACGATCAGCGGTCCCTGCAGCCAGGTGAACAGCCACGGACAGGGCAGGGCCAGGGCCGCTGCCAGCAGGGTCCAGAGCGGAAACAGCAGCGTGAAACGCTCCAGCACGGCGGCGCGGGTCACACCTGCCAGCCGCCGATCCTGCCCGCAGGGGGCATGGCAATGAGCTGTTTTCTGGCAGCTCATTGCTCGGGCGTGAGCCGCAGCCCCGGGGGAAGCCGCAGCGGTGCCAGGGCATCAAGGGGTGGGGCCGCAGTGACCAAACTCCATCTACCAATAAGTGCACACAGTGTATGGGGGCTGGCCGTGCCTACCCTCGGCCCCATGGGCGCTGCCGCATCCCACTCCCAGCCACACGCAACGGCCGATCCCGCCCCCTCCTGGCAGCGGCCCCTGGCCCAGGCGCTGGCCGGCCAGGCCGCCAGCGCCCGGCGGCGGCTGGGCGGGCTGGACCCCCAGCTGCTCGACCTGGCCAGCAACGACTACCTCGGCCTCAGCCGCTACCCCGCCGTGGTGGCCGCCGCCCAGGCCGCCGCGACCCGCGAAGGGGTGGGATCCGGGGCCTCCAGGCTGGTGTGCGGCAGCCGGCCGGTGCACGCCGAACTGGAGCAGAGCCTGGCGGAGTGGCTGGGGCGGGAGCGGGTGCTGCTGTTCCCCAGCGGCTTCCAGGCCAACCTGGCGGCCGTGGGCGCCCTGGCGGATCGCCACAGCCTGGTGCTGGCCGACCGGCTGATCCACCACTCCCTGCTCACCGGCGTGCGCGCCAGCGGCGCCCGCCTGCAGCGCTTCCGCCACAACAACCTCGCCCAGCTCGAATCCCTGCTCGGCGCCGCCCGCAGGACGCAGCCCGACCAACGGCTGCTGGTGCTGGCCGAGAGCCTCTATTCCATGGAGGGCACCAGCGCGGACGTGCCAGCCCTGGCCGCCATCTGCGCCCGCCACGGGGCCGCCCTGCTGCTGGATGAGGCCCATGCCCTCGGGGTGCTGGGGCCGGGGGGGCGCGGCCTGGGCCACGGCGAGCCCGGGATCGCCCTGCTCTGCGGCACCTTCGGCAAGGCCTTCGGCAGCGGCGGCGCCTTCCTGGCCGGCGACGGCCTGGTGATGGAGTGGCTGCTGCAGTTCAGCGGGCCATTCCGCTACACCACCGCCCTGGCCCCACCCCTGGCGGCCGGCGCCCTCGCAGCTCTTCAGCACATGCAGGCCCAGGAGCTGGCGGGCCAGCCCACCGGGCCGGCCCTGCTGGAGCAGGCCCGGCGCTGGCGGCAGGCCCTGGCCACCGCCGGCTGGCCGCAGCCCCCCGGTGAGGGGCCGATCCTGCCGCTGCTGGTGGGCGACGACCAGCGCGCCCTCGACCTGCAGCAGCGCCTGGAACGCGCCGGACTCCTGGCCGTGGCGATCCGCCCCCCCACCGTGCCCCCCGGCGGCGCCCGCCTGCGGCTGGTGCTGCGGGCCGACCTGCCGCCAGGCACATTGGAGCGGCTGCTGCACGCCCTGGGTTCGCCATGACAGTTCAGGTGATCGCCATGCACGGCTGGGCGGGCGACAGCCGTGGCTGGGAGCCCTTCGCCGCCGCGGCCGCCGCCCGGGGCTGGCGCTGGACCATGCCCGACCGGGGCTACGGGGCGGTGGAGGCCCGCACGGTGCCGTGGCACCCCCAGGCCAGCCGGCGGGTGGTGATCGGCCACTCCCTCGGCCCCCACCTGCTGGCGCCGGAGCTGCTGACCCAGGCCGATGCCGTGCTGCTGCTGGCCAGTTTCGGGCAGTTCATCCCCGGCGGCCAGGAGGGCCGCCGCCTGAAGACGGCCCTGGCGGCCATGGCCGAGGCCCTGGAGGGCCCCCAGGCCGAGGGGATGCTGCGCACCTTTCTGGCCGAGGCGGCCGCCCCCGCACCCGTCAGCGCCCTGCCCTGCACGATCCTCGATGCGCCCCTCAGCGCCGGCGGCCGGCAGCGGTTGGCAGAGGATCTGGCCCTGCTGGAGCGCTGCCGGCAGCTTCCCGCTGCCCTGGCCCCGGAGCTGCCCTGCCTGATCGTGGAGGCTGGCTCCGACCGGATCGTGGGCGCCCAGGTGCGCGAGCTGCTGCGCCAGGAACGGCCCGATGCCACCGTGATCCACTACCCCGATGCCGGCCACTGCCTGCTGAACACACCGCTGCTCGCCGATCTCACCGCGTGGATCGACCGCCTCTGACCCCCATCCCGCCGGCGCCGAGTGCCGAGGCCGCCTTCACGGCCCGGGTGCGGGAGCGCTTCGGGAGGCGCGCCCAGGCCTACCGGCAGCACGCCCGCCTGCAGCGGGCCGTGGCCTGGCGGCTGGCCCACCTGCTCGCCCGCTGCACCGGGGAAGCACCGCCCTGCGGCCCGGCGGCCGACCTGGGGGCCGGCAGCGGCCTGCTGGGGGAAGCCCTGCACGAGCACGGCCTGGCAGGCCCCCTGCTCCAGCTCGACCTCTGCCCCGAGCTGCTGGCGGCCAACCCCCTGGCCCGCCGCCATGGCCACTGCCTCTGGGACCTCAACGCCGGCCTACCCGCCGAGCTGCGGGGCGCCGGCCTGCTCTGCTCCAGCTTCGCCCTGCAGTGGCTGGAGCAGCCGGCCGCCCAGCTGGAGCTGTGGTGCGGCCATCTGGCCCCGGGGGGCTGGCTGGCCCTGGCCCTGCCCACGGCCGAGAGCTTTCCCCAGTGGCACCGGGCCGCCGAGAGGGCCGGGGTACCCTTCAGCGGTCTGGCCCTGCCGGCCAGTGCGCCGCTGCTGGCCCTGGCAGACCAGCAGCTGGAGCTGCGCCACCGCCAGCTGCTGCGCTTCAGCCCCAGCCAGGGGAACGGCCGCCGTTTCCTGGGCTCCCTGCGGGCGATCGGGGCGGTGGGCAGCCGTGCGCCGCGCCTGGGCACCGCCGAGCTGCGGCGGCTGCTGCAGCATTGGCCCAGTGGTGAGGAGATCACGTGGACGGTGCTGCTGCTGATCGGCCGGCGGCGGAACTAGGCGCAGGCCCGCAGGCCCCCCGGCTGGTGGTGTGCGGCACCGACACCGATGTGGGCAAGACGGTGGTGAGCGCCTGGCTGGTGCAGGGCCTGAACGCCCACTACTGGAAGCCCGTGCAGAGCGGCCTCGAGGGTGGGGGCGACCGCAGCAGCCTGGCGCGGCTGCTGCCGGAGGCCGTCGATCGCCTGCTGCCGGAGGCCTACCGGCTCAGCCGGCCCCTCTCGCCCCACTGGGCCGCCGAACTGGATGGGGTGGCGATCGAGCCCGAGCGCCTGGATCTCCCCGCATTGGCAGGGCCCCTGGTGGTGGAGACCGCAGGCGGGGTGCTGGTGCCCCTGCGCCGCGACTGGCTGCAGATAGAGCAGCTGCAGCGCTGGCAGCTGCCCCTGCTGCTGGTGGCCCGCAGCGGCCTGGGCACCCTCAACCACACGCTGCTCAGCCTGGAGGCCCTGCGCCAGCGGGCACTGCCGGTGCTTGGCCTGGTGCTCAACGGCCCGCCCCACCCGGACAACCCCCGCACCCTGGAGCAGCTGGGCGGGGTGCCGGTGCTGGCCGAACTGCCGCCTCTGCAACCCCTCAACGCGGCGGCCCTGGCCCAGCAGTGGCAGGCGCAGCAGCTGGGGCCGCGGCTGCGGCGGCAGCTGGAGGGCCTCGCCGTCAGCCAGTGAGGCCAGACGGAGCCACACTGGGGGCGCCCCTCCTCCGTTGCCCCGTCCCGATGCGCAAGAGCGACTGGCTGGTGAGCGCGCTGCTGGTGCTGATCTGCGGCGGCATCCTGGTGCTGTTCACCGACGTGGAACTGCGGCTGGTGCGCTGGGTGAACTGCAGTGTGCTGGCCCCTGGCAGCGAGCGCGACAGCGCCATGTGTCGCTGAGCCGGCCTCAGGGTCCGGCCAGGATCGCCGCCTCGGCATCCGCCCGCGACAGGCCGTAGGGAAAGCTGCGCAGCCGCGTCTGGCCATCGGCGTGCCAGGCCACGCTGAGCTCCTCCACCGCCAGCTCGATGCGGGCGCTCCACTCCGGCCGGTGCAGGTCCCACACGCAGGGGTTGGCGCGCTGCTGCGCGGCCCCGAGCTGGCGCAGCCACTGCTCCAGCACGGGCAGGGAGTGATTGTAGAGGGGGGTTTGCGCTGCGGGAAGCTCGCCCATGCCGATCAACACCTCAGGGGCAGCTTTGCATCAGCTGGTCGGCAACCAGCTGGGCCAGGTGCTGAAGGCGGCCCCCCGGGCCAGGGCCAGGCCCACCCCGAGCACCAGGCTGAACACCAGGGCCAGGGCCAGCAGCAGCAAAGCCAGCCACTCGCCACCGGAGAGGGCCCGGCGCACGGAGGTGACGCTGGGCGCCGGGGAGCCGTTGACCGGACGGCTGGCCGGGGTGGCGGCCGCAGCGCTGGCGGCGACCCGGGCCAGGCGCAGCTCGGCGTCGTAGCGGCGGCGGGCGTCCGGATCGCTGAGCACGGCATAGGCCTGGCGCAGCCGCTGGAACGCCTGTTCGGCCTCGCTGGTGGGCAGGCTGGTGGTGTCGGGATGGAAGCGCTTGCTCAGGCGGCGGAAGGCCTGGCGCAACTCATCCGCACTGGCCTGCTCGGGAACCTGCAGCAAGGTGTAGTGGCTGGCCAACGGCAGGAGGGGCCGGTGTGCAGGATCCTAGGAAGAATCCGCGTTCAGCCCACCGGATGGTCCCCACCGCCGCCAGCACGCTTCACCCCGATCTGTGGCAGCAGCTGGGCTGGCAGCCCTCCGACGCCCAGGTCGCGCTGCTGGAGCAACTGCAGCAGCAGCTGCGCCACTGGAACGGCCAGCTCAACCTCACCCGCCTGGTGGAGGGCGACGACTACTGGATCGCCCAGGTGTTCGACAGCCTCTGGCCCCTGCTGCCGCTGCTGAAGGGGCCTGCGGCGGAGGCGCCACTGGAGCTGATGGACGTGGGCACCGGCGGCGGCTTCCCCGGCCTGGCAGCGGCGATCGCCCTGCCCCGGGCCCGGCTCACCCTGGTGGACTCGGTGGGCCGCAAGGTGGAGGCCGTGCGGGCGATGGCCCAGGCCCTGGGGCTGGAGGAGCGAGTGCAGGTGCGCTGTGAGCGGGTGGAGCGCAGCGGCCAGAGCAGCGACTGCCGCGGCCGCTTCCATTGGGCCCTGGCCCGGGCCGTGGCCAGTGCGCCGGTGGTGGCCGAATACCTGGTGCCCCTGCTGGCGGAAGACGGCCGGGCCCTGCTCTACCGCGGCCAGTGGAACAGCGCCGACCAGAGCGCCCTGGAGCAGGCCCTGGGTCCGCTGCGGGCGCGGATCGAGCGCTGCGAGCGCCTGGAGCTGCCGGCGGGCCGGGGCCTGCGCCACGCCCTGGTGCTGGCCCCCACCGGTCCCTGCCCCCGCCAGTACCCGCGGGCCGTGGGCCTGCCGGCCAAGCAGCCCCTGGGGGGCGGCGGCCCTACTCGGCCATCAGCCGCCTGACGTCCTGGCCACCGAGGCGCTCGCGCAGCTGGCGGAGAATCGCGGGGATCCGCTCCGCCCAGGGGCTGGCGGCCAGCACCTCCCGCAGCTGGGCTTCGCTCACCTCCCCATCCAGGCGATCGGCGTTGGCACCGGGGAACCAGTGGCCGCCGTTGCCGAGCAGGCCATAGCGGGCCCGGGCGAAGCTCTCCAGATCCCAGGCCTCCAGCAGGTTGTGCAGCCAGAGCAGCACCGGCAGGTTGATCTCCCCGGGGGTGTCCTGCCACTCCGGCAGGCCCGCGGCCCAGCTGGCCAGCCAGTCCTCGCCCAGGGCCTGCAGGCGGGTGCTCTCCAGCCGCTGCAGGATCGGCTCCAGCAGCCCGTCGGCCTGATCGAGCCGGGCCACCGCCTGCAGGTGCAGGTCGAGGTCGCCGGGCCGGGCCGCCCCCAGGCTGAGGGTGTGCACCTGGGGCGGGCGCAGGCAGAAGAGGTCGTTGAAGGCGATCGGATGGAGCGGGGCGCACAGCTGCTGCAGCCGCGCCGAGGGGGTGTGCAGGTGGCCCCCCTTGTCGGTGGGGCTGATCACGAACACGCCCATGTCGTGGGCGGCGGCGGCCTCGATCGCCGGCCAGTTGTGCTGGCGGATGTAATACCAGTGGAGATTCACGTAGTCGAAGGCGTCGCTGGCGATCGCCTCCTGGATCAGGGCCAGGCTGGCGTGGGTGGAGAAACCGATATGCCCCACCCGCCCCTGGGCCTGCCAGCGCCGGGCCACCGCCAGGCAGCCGCCCGGGCGCAGGGTGTGCTCCAGGTGCTCCGGCAGGTTGATGCCGTGAATGGCCAGCAGATCCACCCGCTCCACCCCCAGGCGCTCGAAGCTGGTGGCCAGCTCCCGGTCAAAGGCCCCGGCCTCGGCCTGGGGCGGAATCTTGGTCTGCAGGATGCGCCGGGGGTCGGGCACCTCGGCCAGCAGCCAGCCCAGCTGCCGCTCCGAACTGCCGTAGTGGCGGGCGGTTTCGATGTGGTGCATCCCCGCCGCCACGGCCCGCTCCAGCACCGCCCGCAGGTTGGCCTGGCTGGCGGCCGTGATCTCAGCAGCGGGCAGGTCGCTCCAGCTCTGCTGAAAGCGCATCCCGCCCAGGGACAACACCGGCATGGCCAGGCCCGTGCGCCCGAAGCGGCGGGTGGGAATGGGAGCGGCCATCAGCCGGCGCTGGCCGCCCGCCGGGGCAGGGTGCGCCTGAGGCGGGCCGGACTGGGCAGGCCGAGGGGCTGGATGTCCTGCTGGGCCAGCTGCTCGGCCAGGGCCGGTAGCTCGCCATAGTCGACCCAGTGGATGCAGTCCACCGGACAGGTGTCGATCGCCTCCTGGATGCGCTGGGTGCTGTCGCCGTCCTGGCGGATGGCCCGTGAACGGCCCCACTCGGGCTCCACCACGAAGGTGTTGGTGGCCACATGGGCGCAGTAGCGGCAGCCGATGCACACGGCCTCATCCACCCACACGGCCTTCTGGCGCAGCTCTCCCCCCAGCACCGGCTCCATACCGGTGGGAGGGGCGCCTGGGGCCGCCGGGGCGGAGAAGGCCAGGCCGGGGTCGGCGGGCGCCACGGCTTCGCTCCGCTGCGGACGGCTCAGGTCCAGCGGGTCACCACCAGCTCGATGGTGCCGTCCACCGCACTGGTCTGTTCCGCCACCTGGAAGCCCTCTTCCGCGCTGGCGGCCAGGATGGTGCGCAGGGCGTAGCGCTGGCTGAGCTGGGCCAGAAAACGCTCCACGGGCACCGGCTGCTTCCACAGCTCCAGATCAGTCACCAGCTCATAGGCACCGCTGTCGGGGTTGAGCCGGAAGCCGATGTCAGCGCCATTGGGCTGGGCAATGGCCAGCTCGGCGGTGTGGGTCTGGCCCCGGTAACCACGCACACTCAGGGAACCCTGCCGCGGTGTGTGTCCGAGATCGGCGAGGGCTTCCAGCAGAGCAGCCCGGTCGCGCAGCTCGGTTTTCACGGTGCTGAAGTGGGACATGGTGATCAGGAATCAGGAAAGCTGGCTGGCCTGGGTCGCCGGCTGAACCCGGCGCTGGGGGGCCACCTCCACCTGAAAGGCCTCAGCGGTGGGCTGGCGCTGCTGCACGGCGCCGAGCCGGGCTTCGATCCGCTCGGTGAGCAGCTCGCAGGCCTGGCCCTGAACCCCCTCAACTTGTTCCTCCACCCGGCCATCGGGCCGGATGCGGAAGCGGATGGATTGTTGTGCCATCCCAGGCCTGAACAGGAATGAGATGATGCTAACCGCGTTGCCAGGGAGCTGGGTTGATCGCGACAGGGCTCAGGTGAGCAGGCCCTCGTCCACCAGGGTCTGCAGCTTTTCCAGCACCTCGGGCTGCTCCAGCTGCTCCAGGGCCAGCCGGGCCTCATCGCGCACGCTCGACTCGGCGTCATGGAGCATCGTGTGCAGCAGGGTCTCTACCACGACCTGCTGGCGCGGCTCCACCAGGTCGGGATAGAGCCGCCCCAGGCCCCAGGCGCTGTTGCTGCGCACTGCCTGCTCGCTGTCGATGCGCAGGCTGAGCAGCAGCTGGGCGGCCGCCGGATCGGCCTTGGCCGGACCGGTGCCACCGGCATCAGCCAGGGAACTGGCCGCCCACAGGCGCACGGCGGCGATGTCCACCTGCAGGGCGCGGATCAGGGGATTGAGGATCGGCGCATCGGGGTAGTTGCCCAGGCTCCAGGCCACGGCCTTGCGCACATAGCCGTTGGCATCGGCGCTGAGCAGCCCCAGCAGCGGCTCCACCGCCATCGGGCTGGGGTTGCGGCCCAGGGCATACACGGCGCTCATGCGCAGGATCGGACAGCTGATGGCCAGCAGCGGCAACAGCTCCGGCACCGCCCGTGGGTCGCGGTGTTCACAGAAGATGCGCAACCCCTGCATGCGGGCCTCATGGCTGCCCAGCCGCAACAGTTCCAGGCCCCGGTCACACTCCGCGGCCACCGCCGAGGGGGCCGGCTCGACGCTGTCGAGCTCGTCGAGGGGATCACCGAGCAGCTCCTCGGCCAGCTCCTGGGCCAGCACCTCCGGATCCAGGGAGAGCTCCTGGGGGCTGTCGCCGAACGGGCCGGGGATGGGGGGTTCGGTCACGGCAGCCGCTCAGCCCAGGGGAGCGGGGGCGGCCATGTCACCGGGCAGCCAGATGCGGGCGCTCACCGCCACCAGGGCCAGGGCAAAGAGCAGCACGATGGCCGCCGGCAGCAGGGTGGAGCGGAAGAATTGCACGAACGGGACGGGCCTCATGCCGGCCCCCATCATCACCCCTGAGTGGAGGGAACCAAGGGCCGGCCCAGGCCAGGGCAACAGAGTCCACTTAGGGTTTCCCCCAGCCGCCCCGGCCGATGGCCTCCCAGCGTCCCGCCTCCCCGCCGCAGGCGGTCCCAACCTGGCGCCGGCTCACCGCGGTCACAGCGGAGGGGGTCGCCAGCGGCACCCCTTACATGGTGGGCAGCAAGCTGCTGCAAGGCTGGCTCACCTCCAGCGGCGTACCCCTCGGGCTGATCGGCTTGTTGGCCTACGCCGAGCTGCCCTACACCCTCAAAATGTTCTGGGCGCCGCTGCTCGATCGCTGGCCGATCCCCTGGCCCGACCGTCGCCGCGGTTGGCTGCTGGTGCTGCAGTTGCTGCTGGTAGCGGTTATCGCGGCGATGAGCCAGCTGCGCCCCGGTCGCAGCCAGGCCAGCCTGCTAGCCGTGGGTGTCATAGCCCTCGTGCTGGCGGTGGCCAGCGCCACCCAGGACATCGTCGTCGACGCCTACCGCACCGACCTGCTCCCCGAACGGGAGCGGGGTGCTGGAGCGGCCGCCACCAACCTCGGCTACCGCGGCGCGATGTTGGCGATCGGCGCCGGTGGATTCATCCTTGCTGGCCGCTCAGGCTGGCCGATGGCGTTCGCCGCAGCCGCGGTGCTGATGGCGGCAGTTGTGCCGTTCACCCTCACCGCCCCGACATTGGCGCCGATCCAGCACCAGGTCAGCAGCCTGCGCCAGGCGGTGGCGGGACCCGCTCGGGAGTTCCTCCGCCGCACTGGCGGCGTGCGGGCGGTGATGTTGCTGGCGCTGGTGCTGCTCTACCGCTGGCCCGACGGCCTGCTCAACGTGATGGCCGTTCCCTTTCTCCTCCAGAAGGGTTACAGCCCAGAGGTCGTGGGCACCGTGCAGGCCGGCTGGGGGATCGCCGCCACCATCGTCGGCACGGTGCTGGGCGGGGTCCTCTTCGGCCGGCTGGGCATGAACCGTTCGCTCTGGCTGTTTGCCATGGTGGGCGCACTTGGCAACCTCAGCTATTGGGCTCTGGCCCGTTTTGATGGGGGCATGCCAGCTCTACTGGCGGCGGTGGCCCTGGAGAATCTGGGCGGCGGGATGGTGGGGGCGGCGTTCGTGGCCCTGCTGATGAGCCTCTGCAACCCCCGCTTCTCCGCGACCCAGTACGCCCTTCTTTCAGGGGTCTACGCCCTTAGCCGCTCGATCCTCTCCGGCCCGGCGGGCTTCCTGGCAGAGGGGGTGGGCTGGGGCAACTTCTTTCTGCTCACGGTGGCCAGCTCCCTGCCCGCATTTCTGCTCATGACACGCCTGACACCCTGGGGCGGCCAGGGGGTCAGGGGGGCATTCGATCCGTTGCGCGATCCGACCTGACGGCGGGCTGTAGCCGCCGGCGCAGCTGGCCGCAGGCGGCATCGGCATCTAGGCCGCGGCTGGCGCGCACGCTCACGGCGATGTGCCGCCCCTGCAGGGCCCGGCGGAAAGCCTCCACAGCCGCCGGCGTGGGCCGCTGGAACTCCTCCTCGGCGATCGGGTTGTAGGGGATCAGGTTCACGTGGCTCTGGAAGCCGCGGATCAGCCGCGCCAGGGCCTCAGCGTGCCGAGGCTGATCGTTGAGCCCGCCCAGCAGGATGTATTCGAAGCTCACCCGCCGCCCGGTCATCGCCACGTAGTGGCGGCAGTCGTCGAGCAGCGCCTCGATCGGGTAGGCGTGGGCGGTGGGGATCAGCTCCTCACGCAGCCGCTGGTCGGGGGCATGCAGGCTCACCGCCAGGGTGAACTGGGCCCGGCCCAGCCGCTCCAGGGCCAGTTCCCCCAGCACCGGCAGGGTTCGGGGCACCCCCACCGTGCTCACGGTGATCCGGCGCTGGGCCATGGCCAGGTCGTCGCAGAGGCAGGCAATGGCGGCCAGCACGGCCTCGCTGTTGAGCAGCGGTTCACCCATGCCCATGAACACCACATGGCTGGGGCGGGCGTCCATTGCCTCGCGCACGCTCAGCACCTGGTCGACGATCTCATGCACCGCCAGGGAACGCTGCAGGCCCCCCTTGCCGGTGGCGCAGAAGCGGCAGGCCATCGGGCAGCCCACCTGGCTGCTCACACACACCGTGAGACGGCCCTCGGCGGGAATGCCCACCGTCTCGATCGTGTGGCCGTCGTGGGTGGCCAGCAGCAGCTTGGTGGTGCCATCGGCGGCGACGCTGCGATGCACCTCCCGCAGCCGGCCGATCCAATCGCCGGCGCCGGTCGGGGCAGTGCCGGCCAGCTGCTGGCGCCAGGCCTTTGGCAACACATGAATCGCCTCCAGCTCGCGGGCGCCCTTGGCGTAGATCCAGTCATGCAGCTGTCGGCCCCGAAAGGCGGACTGCCCCTGCTGCTGGGCCCAGGCCTCCAGCTCAGCGCGACCCAGACCCAGCAGCGGCCGGGATCGACACTGATCGGAGGGCTCCGGGTGAATCACCACCCCAGCAGAAGGGATCACCAGACCAGCAGGCCGTGGCCCAACTTCCACTCCACCGCCACCAGGGCGATGAAGCCGAGCATGGCCAGGCGGCCATTGAGCAGCTCCGTGTGGCGATGGAAGCCATAACGGGGCAGCCGCCGCTGGGGAATGGGGGTTCCCAGGGCGGTAAGAGGCGGGTTGCTCGTCGTCATGGGGTCATCCTGGCGCAATCGGGTGGGATCAGTCGTCGGTGAGCAGCCCTTCCTCCTGCAGTCCCTCCAGTGCAGCCGGATCGGCGATCAGCTCCTCCTCGAGGCCCTCCTCCACGCTGGGGCGGGTGAAGGCGGCGAGGTTGCTGGCACTGGCCTCGATGCCGTGGCGGCTGCGGGTGGCCTCGAGGTCCGCGTCGGAGGGGTCATCAAGCACGGCGGTGGAAGCCGCCGGGGTGGGCATCTCCACGGTGTAGTCGGGACGCAGGTTCTGCATGCGCCGGTAGCCCATGCCGTCCTCCTCGAGGATGTCGGGGTGGGGCCCGGCCTCGGCGCGCAGCTCCTCCTCGAAGCCGCTGAAGCCGGTGCCGGCCGGGATCAGGCGACCGATGATCACGTTTTCCTTGAGGCCGCGAAGCCAGTCGCTCTTGCCCTCGATGGCGGCCTCGGTGAGCACCCGGGTGGTCTCCTGGAAGGAGGCCGCCGAGATGAAGCTGTCGGTGTTGAGCGAGGCCTTGGTGATGCCCAGCAGCACCGGCGTGAACTCGGCGGGGGCGCCGCCGGTGATCGCCATGGCGCCATTCACCTGCTCCACCTGACGCAGCTCGATCAGCTCACCGGGCAGAAGGGTGGTGTCACCCGCATCCTCGATGCGCACCTTGCTGGTCATCTGGCGCACGATCACTTCGATGTGCTTGTCGCTGATCGAAACGCCCTGGCTCTTATAGACGTTTTGCACCTCCGTCACCATCCGGAACTGCAGCTTGGAGATCGCCTCCTGGGCTGCCTCCATGGTGGGCTTGCGGCTGCGCAGGTCTTCGAAGAAGCACTCCAGCAGCTCGTGGGGGTTGATCGGCCCGTCGGTCAGCGACTCACCGGCGCTGACCTGCTGGCCATCGCTCACCATCACGTTGCGGCCCAGCAGGATCGGGTACTCGGTGATGGCGTCGTCGTGCTCGATCACAGACACCGTGATCGAGTCGTCATCTTCACCTTGCTTGATCTGCACGGTGCCGCTCTTGCGGCAGAGGATCGTCGATTCCCGCGGACGGCGAGCTTCCAGCAGTTCCTCAATCCGGGGCAGACCCTGCACAATGTCTCCAGTCTTCTGGCGCTCGAACACCAACAGGGCCAGGCCGTCACCGCGCTGCACCAGCTCGCCGTCGCGAACGTGCAGCACCGAGTCGGGAGACACCATGTAAGGACGCCCAAGACGGATGGTGAGGGCACCGCCCTCGATGGCCTCCACCTGCCCGCAGCAGGGGGCCGGCAGCCCCTCGGCCAGCAGATCGCCATCGACAATGCGCTGATCCACCGCCACCAGCGGGGCAGCCCCGGCCAGTTCGATGCGACGGGTGTCCTCCTGGCGCTCCACGATCAGGCGCCGCACCGGCTCGCCGTCCACGGGGTCGGGAAGTTGCACCACCCCGTCCTCCTTGCAAAGGATCTGGGTGGTGGCCACCACGTCGCCCCGCTTCACCGTATCGCCATCGGCCACCTGCAGGTCGGTGTGGGTAGAGCCATGGCTGGCGTCGGAGAGGGTGTCGCGGCGCACCAGCAGGGTTTCCAGGATGGTGAGCTGCAGGCGCTCGATGGTCTTGGCCCGCTTGTCGGCCACGGCTTCCACATCCACCGTCATCTGGGGCGTGGTGTCGTGGGTTTCCAAAATGAGCTGGGTGCGCAGCAGCTCCACCCCCTCCACGCTCTTGATCAGCTCGCCGTCCTTGAAGGCCAGGCGCTGGGTGGCCTTGAGGCCCATGGTCGGGCCCCCGGTCTGCTTCACCGCGGTGAGTTCGGGCAGGTGGGCGGCATCAGGAATGGTGTATTCCTCCACCGGGCGCAGCAGCAGCGCACCCCCCTCAGGCGTGTCGACAGACTCGACGAACACCATTGCCTCGGCCTTGAGACCCTTGGCGATCTCCTCGCCGGGCATCACCATCCTGCCCTCGGCGAACTTGGCCGTGGTCTTGCTGTCGCTCACCAGATGGAGCGTGCCCGAGCGCACGATGATCTCGCGCAGGATGTCGTTCTTCTGGGTCACCGTCACGATGCCGGCAGTCTGGCTGAAGATGTCCTTCACCACCTCGGTGCCGGCCTCGATCCACTGGCCGTCCTCGATCATCAACAGGGAGATGTCCTTGTTGATCTCGTGGGTTTCCTGAGGGATCCAGAGGAGGGTCCCGCCCTTGCTCACCTCGTAGCCGTTCTTGGCGCTGCGGGCCTTCTTGATCGCCAGGCCGGGGGCGAACTTCACGGTGCCGCCAGTCTGGGTGCGGAAGCGGTCGTCGGCCAGCTCGGCGATCACCTCGCCGTTGGCGATCTTGCTGCCCGGGGCGGTATTCAGGCGGTAGCGGATGTTCTCCTTGCCCTCCAGGTGCCAGATCTCCCCGGTGTGGCTCGACTCGCCAACCAGCTTGCAGTCCTTGAGGGTGAGGCTGGCCGTGACGATCTGCACCTCACGGGAATCACCGGTGCTCTCGCGCAGACGCACCGCACCGCCGTACTCACTTACCAAGCGGCTCTCCGCCAGCACTTCACCGGTGGTCACCGCCTTGGTGCCCGGCACCACGGGCAGGGCATTGGGGGGCAGGTTGTACACGTCCCCGCTGAACACCCAGAGGCGACCCAGACGGGTGGCCTTGTGGGTGATGTTGCCCTGG
>Ga0208229_1000136_pt1 | contig 17912 bp, 16 predicted proteins | sample LakMenEpi22Aug11_FD_150725 | JGI IMG/M metagenome (GOLD analysis project Ga0208229, IMG submission 150725) | Freshwater microbial communities from Lake Mendota, WI - 22AUG2011 deep hole epilimnion (SPAdes) | ecosystem: Environmental > Aquatic > Freshwater > Lake > Epilimnion/Euphotic zone ... | reverse complement strand
GAAACCCACCTTCCGAAAATGAAAAAATTCTGGAGGTTTCTTCTTTTCGACGAACCCGGTTATACCACCAATGTAACCGAGAAGCACCTGCAACTTCCTCTAACAAAAGAAGCTTTTGATGAATGGTTGGCGCTTTTTTTTCTAACCTTAGACGAACATTTTGTTGGGTCAAAGGTTTTGCTTGCAAAAGAGCGGGCTAACATCATTGCTGTTGGCATCAAAAGCAAAATGAATTTACTTGAAAACTAGCTGGATTAAATCGTTTCCGTTGGCGTAAATCATGAGTGAAAGTAAGAGGAAGAAGCCAACATACTGAGCGTATTCGAGTATTTTTTGAGGCGCTTCTTTACCCGTTATCCATTCATACATCAAAAACACCACATGCCCCCCGTCCAATGCAGGAATCGGAAGAATATTCATGAAGGCTAAGGCAAACGATAAAAAAGCGGTATTCAACCAAAAAACCTTCCAGTCCCAAACCGGAGCGAACATGTCACCAATTCGCGTGAACCCTCCAACGGAAGAAGCTCCTTTTTTCGTAAAAACGAATTTAAATTGTGCAATGTAATCCCGAAGCATTTGACTTCCTCCAACTATGCCCTTTTCCAATCCACCAAAAAATCCATAATTCACTTTGCTCAGAGCATTCGTATCTGAAGTGAGTGCGTTCGTCGAAAGAAAACCAATCGTGCCTTCCTTCGACACTTTAGTGGATATTTGGACGGTATCTGTTCCACGAATTATTGTTAAACGGGTTGTTGATCCTTTGGCAGAATACAAAGCGCTTTGCAGTTCGTCGAAAAAACGGATGGACTTGTTCCCTACCTGTAAAATGCTGTCTCCCTTAAGCAATCCCGCTTTTTCAGCATGGCTTTTTGGAACAACGGAGTCGACTGCAGAAGCAAAAGCACGAAATGAAGCGATGCCCATGGCTCCATTTTGAAACAATTGCTGGTCAATATCATCCGGCAGCCTACGGGTAATTTTCTTGCCGTCACGTAACAGGGTAACTTGGGTTTTATTTCGTAGAAATATGCCGCGATTAATTTCTTCTAACGCAGCAATTGGCGTTCCATCAAGGGCTATAATTTTATCTCCTGAGCGAAGGTCGTACTGTTCTAGGTACGGATGAATTGCCATACCGTGTTCCATTTTATCCAGGTTTAGGGCGAATCCTCCCCAAGTCCAAGCAATCGCGGCATAAATAAGAAATCCACCGATCAGATTCACCGTCACACCTCCGACCATAATGATTAACCGCTGCCACACCTTTTTCGTTCTAAACTCATAGGGTTTCGGTTCTTGAGCTAACTGGTCTTTGTCCATGGATTCATCCACCATCCCGGCAATTTTGACGTATCCTCCAAGCGGAAGCCATCCTATGCCCCATTCGGTTGTGTTATCATCCTGTTCCCAATCTTGGGGGGCCTTCTTTGAAAACCATGAAAACTTTTTCTTTCCGTTTACTTTTTTATACCTAAAGAGTGAAAACCATGGGTTAAAAAAAAGATAAAACCGTTCAACCTTCGTTTTAAACAAGCGAGCCGGAAGGAAGTGTCCAAACTCATGAATCGTTACCAAGAACGCAAGGGAGAGAATCAGCTGTGAGGCTTTGATTAAAATTTCGGAGATTGCCATAGACCCATTTAAGGCAACAAATATAGGTAGATTTATGGGGAAGCAGAAGAATCTTTGGTGCGGATATCAGCAATCCATCAAAACCGCATTCATTATTTAATTTTAAGAACTGCTCCAATTTACCTAAATTCGCTTTCCTTGAATCCTATGGCCGATACGCTTGTCATTATACCGACTTACAACGAAAAAGAGAACATTGCCCTCATCTCCGAGGCGATATTGGTTCAACATGACAGCCTTCACCTGCTCTTTGTAGACGACCACTCTCCAGACGGGACACAAGATGAAATCCGCAACGCGATGGAACGCTATCCTGGGCGTGTCTTTTTAATAGGAAGAAGCGGAAAACTTGGATTAGGAACAGCCTATATTGCCGGATTTAAATGGGCTCTTGAACGCAACTATGAGTTCATTTTTGAGATGGACTCGGATTTTTCCCATGACCCGAAAGATGTCTTACGATTGAAACAAAGATGTTTGGATGGGTATGACTTAGCCATTGGTTCTCGGTATTGCACGGGAGGAAAAATTGAAAATTGGCCTTTCAGCCGATGGTTATTGTCGTATTTTGCCAACCTTTATGTTCGAACCATTCTTTGGATTAATATCAAGGATTCCACCGCTGGATTTAAATGCTACCGGCGAAAGACCCTCGAGAACATCGCACTGGAGGTCATTGACTTTAAGGGTTATGCCTTTCAAATCTGCATGAAATATGCCGTTATAAGAAAGAAATTTCGCGTTTCAGAGGTGCCCATAACGTTTAAAGATCGGGTTTACGGTGAATCCAAAATGAGCTCCGGTATTTTTAAAGAAGCCCTTTTCGGGGTGTGGAAAATGAAACGCATGCCTTTATGAAAACAAGGGTCTTCGCAATTATGCTGGGGGTGGTTTTGGGACTGTGTTGCTGCAGAGCAAGAACCGACGAAACAGGCATCATAAACCGGGAAAAAATGATGCAGATAATGGGAGAGGTTTACCTCGTAGAAATGCACTATCAAAAATTTTATGGGACGCCGTCCAGGTATAAGCTCCCAATGGACAGCGCGCTAACAAACGTTTTTAAAAAACATCGCGTTTCCCGTCGCCAATATGAAAATAGCTTTACACACTATGCTTCTAACCCCGCCGGGTTTATGGAAATGAACGAGCAAATTATTCAGCAATACAACGAAACTCTAGTCCAAAAGTAAATCGTCGTTGGCCGAAAACTGCTCAAGAAGCTCACTTAAATCGTCTATAAACACCTTTTTGCGCTCATCAATTGGCGTTGAAGTATTTCTAAATTCTTGTACTAAGCATTGTGCATCCAAAAGTTGTTCCTCGCTAAAAGGCCCTTCCATTTGTTCCATAACAGTCAAGGCCTCTAGGGTATTTTGGTAATCCCCTTCGAGAGCCCACTGAACAAAATGGACAAGGTAAGGACTAAAATCAAGCCGTGTATTCCACAACACCTGAAGTACTTGTTGCCTTTCATTTGGAGTGTTTAATTCCATTAAAAGATCCATCCATGCTTCGCGGATTCCTTTTTTCGTAATTGAGGAAAGAAAAGAATGCAGTGCAAATCGGCGAGAAGGGACGGTTTCCCCAAAATAAATCCTGACTAATTCTCTGAGCTGGGATAAATTTCCTTTTTCCTCCAATAGGGCAATACCCTCCTGGAAAATCTCTTCCTGTTCGCTTTGAATCATCAACAAAGGATCAGTGTTTTTTTTGGCCATGTTCTTCAATAAATTGGGTTAAATAAATGTATTCATCAACGGTTAACTGCTCGGGTCTTTTACCGGAAATTTCTACAGGGAGCGAGAGCGTTAAGGATTTCAAGGAGTTCCGCAGCGTTTTTCTGCGTTGATTGAAGGCTGTTTTTACTACGGTAATGAACAGTGCTTCATTACACGGCAGGGACAATCGATGGTTGCGGGTACAACGAATAACGCCGGAAACCACCTTAGGGGGAGGAAAAAAGGAGCCCGGTTCAATCGAAAAAAGGTACTTCACATCGTAAAATGCCTGAGTGAGCACACTCAATATGCCGTACTCCTTGCTGCCAGGAGGCTCTGCAATTCTTCTAGCGACCTCTTTCTGAAACATCCCTAAAATAAGGGGGATTTTTTCGCGGTACTCAAGGCATTTAAACATGATCTGTGAAGAAATGTTGTAGGGGAAGTTGCCAACCACGGAAAACTCTTTTCCTTCGAAAAACGTTGTTAAGTCTTCTTTCAAAAAGTCGGTTAAATGTACGTTAGAAAAATGGGGATAGGTGTGGTTTAAATATTTAACGGATTCCATGTCAATCTCAAAAGCATGTAAATCCATGTCGTTGCGCTCTAAAAGAAATTTGGTAATTGCGCCTTTACCAGGGCCGATTTCCAAAACCAAGGATTGGGGGGATAAGGCCGGAACCGCGTCCACAATTTTCTGACAAACCGATTGATTGATTAAAAAGTGTTGGCCTAGATGCTTTTTCGGAGCGACTTTCATGCTACGAGGGTATTGATCAGTTTCATCGTGGTTCTAAACGCTACAAATTTCCCGTCATAGCGTATTTTATGCTGGTGTTGTAGTCCGACCGCATGGGTGTCAAAATAATCATTCAAGGAGTCTTGGTTTTTAGCCCAATATAAAATGGAGTATGTGCATTCATCGGGTTCATTTCCATGGACTTTTGATAAAACACATTGAGTGAAACACTGGGTTTTTAATACATCAGGAATATGATTGGCCTGCATCCAAAGCAACCAATCCGATTCTATATTGGGGTCTATACTTACCGTCACATTGTATAAAACTGCCGGTGCGATTACATCATTATCTTCCATGGAACAGGACTCTTAGATTGAAGTTCAAAAGTAAAGATTTTGCACCGGTAATTTTTTTAATATCTTTGATTGAACAATTAATAAAACTTTTATGAAAAAATCGTTACCCTTACTAGCTTTTTTTAGCTTTTTTGCTTTTGCTTCTTTCGGACAATCGTGCGTTCCTGGAGCAAACTTTGTAGATTCAACGTACGGTGTTTGGCCAGACACAACGCAGAATTTTCCGCCAGCCGCTGCTAATGTTGCGTATTCAACCGACTTAAATTTCAAGGTTCCGGCTACCGTTACGGCCGAATTGGATGCTTCTGGACAATTTGTGGGGTCTCCCATTCAAAGTTTTACGGTCACCGGTGTTCAGGGTTTGCCAGCAGGATATAACTATGCGTGCAATATCGCAAATTGCACTTACAACGGTGGAGCCAACGGATGCGCCAATATTTGGGGTACTACTGCCACAACCGGGACATATCCCATTACAATTGAAGTCGATGCAACGGTTCTTGTGTCCCTTTTTCCCGGACTACCGCCTGCACCCGTGACCCAATCCGTGTCTTTTTCAGGTTACAAAATTATCGTTGGAAGCGCTGGATTAATTACAGGGGTGATTGAGCCCTTAAACGTGTTCCCTAATCCTTCCAACGGTATTTCAACCGTTAAAGGACTTAATGGAACGCGTCTTTCGTTGAGCAATTTAAGCGGACAGGAATTGTTCGTTAAATCCATAGAAGGACTTTCTTCGACGGAGCTTAACCTCAACGGGTTTAACGCTGGAATTTATTTTATCAACGTCTACGGAGAACAAGGGGTTGAAACAATACGAATTATCAAAAATTAATGAGGTAAACTCACCTATGATGGAAAAGGCCGCTTTCGCGGCCTTTTTTATTCAATAACTTGTTTTATAACCTGGTAAATTTCCCAAGTCGTTTTATCATAGACATACACTAGAACATGCATGTTGGAGGCGTTATAGACTCCGTCTAATTGATCGGGAACCACGAAAGAATAATTGACATAATACTTGCCATTAGATACATCGGATGCCGTAAGGGTCCTTCCAAAAGGCGTATTATTGAGGTTGCCTCGGTGAATATCCCGGTGAATATAGCTGGTGTTGTGAGAATTATCTCCCATTTTTTGGTCCCCCACCAAAGAATCTTCCACGATGCATGCAACAATTCCTAAGTCATTGGTGAGGTTGGGATCTAATTTTTCAATTTCCACATGTAAAAAGGCCCCTTTGGTGCTTGGATAGTAATTTAATGCGGATTGAATATTTACTTTAAGGACATTTTGATTCAAGGCATTTGAAACCATGCCCGTCCAGGCTCCAGGACTTTGGAATATTACCCCTCCGTTATTAATTCTACTTACCGTTCCTCTCGGATTTCCGATAAAACCTCCATCGTTCGCTCCAAAATATTGGGCTACAGCAATCCCATCGGGATTGGTGAAATCAGTTGGATAACCTCCTGCCACATCCACTACCTGAAAATCACCAATTCCGGTAGGTCCAGCATGCAGGGAAAGTGGATAAACCCTTCCTGGATTTGCTTCATACAAGGCATGGGCTAAATCTGCCGCGGCAGGGCAGTATATACATTTGTGGCCAGTAAAATCCTCCAACAATAGATTTCTATTCAAGTTCGTGTTGGGAGTAAAGGTTGGCCACTCATTGGCGATATAATCGCTCCAATTTCCGGGGTATAGGGTTGTGTCTAACTCAAGCGCGTTGGTTGGTGGATAAGCATTATTCACGCGGTCGCAGGACGTAAAAACCAATAGTGCGAAGAAAATAAATGCAAAGAGTCGAAACATAGGTTAAAAGCTTTGGGTGAAACTTAGGGTTAAACCATTATTTGCAGGAACAAAACGGCATACGCCTCCTACGCAAAATAAACCTGCGCGTTGGCGACCATAGGAGAGCATTAAGCGAGTGGATTCATGGATGTACCCACACGTAATGTTGGGATAATTTACCCGTTTATCCGCGTCAGGATTTCCATAATTATATTGATTAATAAAGCTGATAAAGTAACTTGGGGCAACGGTATACTCAATCAAAGCTGTCGCCCAGTTTCCTTTGTCGTTGATGTTCCCGTTCGGAAGCTTATTGACAAACATTCCTTGCAGTTCCATGCGAACATTATGTTTCGCATTGATTTTATAGGAGGCCTCAACAACACCGATGTGCGACGAAATGATGCCGGTTGCGTCGTTAGAAACCTTGGCAACATCGTTGTTAATCGTGATGTTAAAATACGACAAGATTAATAATAGCTTTTTGTTCAACTTACGGGTAATGCTGAAATTGATGTCTCGCCAATATAAGCTATCGCTTTTATCAAATAATCGGGTTTCATAGGTAACCCGGCTGGAGTCGTTTAAATTCACTCCGGAGGTATGTTGAACCGGACGGTACGTTGTTGACGCATTAATTCCGAGGGTTGTACCGTATTTACCTCCCAAATTACTTCCCTTTTTAATAGTATAAATGAAGTCTGCCTGATACGCCACTTCACCCAAAGGCTGAGTGGCATACGGGTAAAGGGTTGCAACCAGGTTATAGGTGTGGGTTTTATTCAGCGCGGGTAAAAAATTAATAAAGGCGTCCTGAAGTTCTTTGTTTCGGTCCGAACGATAACTCATATTGTCCACCGATTTAGCAGAAAAAGAAAAGCCCAATCCTTTCTTAGAATAGCCAAAATTAGCAACTGCAGCATGGCCATAATTGTATATTTTACCATTATCCAAAGAGGGGTCTTGTTCTTTCTGTATGTACTCTCCGTCCAACATAAAGTTCTTGTATTGTAATTTCACCCGGCCGCCGTAAGCACCGACGTTTTCGGGTAAAATCAAAGCGTCGTCATCGTCCGCTTGATATTTGCTTACAAAGGTGGCTCCTAAAATTACATCAACAGGGAAGGCCGCCAATCTTTTTTTGAACGATTCATTTACGTGAAATTCCCCATCAAGGGCTCGAACAATCCCTTCCGAATTGATAACACGTCCATCGGTGAAGGACAACCTTTGTTTTCCGTAAACCCCCTTGATCTGGAATCCGGAAATGGGCTTGAATATAATTCGTGCTCCGTCCAATGCGTTGTCATAGCCAAGCGCCCTATCCTCATACGTTCGCAATGCCAAGCCATTACCAAACTGCTCGTAAAAATGGCCAAGGGTTACATCTACTTTATCATTGGAATAGCCAACGTATCGGTATCCAATTCCTGTTCCATCGAAACGATTCGGATAACCTTGAATGCGAGGAAGATAACTTTCCACCCTCATTCCCGCCTTAAACCCTCCTTGGGTGTAAAACACGTTCATGTAAGAATTGATTAGCCCTTTCGTTGGGGGTTGAAACGCATTAATAATCGGGTCGTCATTGAGGTATTGAAAGGTCGATTCAATGTTTCCCGTAAAATTGCCTTGCGACCAAATAACCGAGAAAGAAAACCCAAAAAACGCGGTTAAAACGGCCTTATTCAACGGAAAGTTTTTTGATTTCTTGGTATAGAATTTCTTCATCTCCCGGAGCATAATTATTATGGGTATATACGATGTTTCCATTTTTATCCAGTAAGAACGTGTGAGGCACATTGTTGACGCCCATGCTACGTTTAAAGTCCCCATTGGGGTCGAGTAAAACGGTGTAATCCCACCCTTTACCGTTGGCATAAGTGATTACGTCGCGTTTTGTTTTTTCGTCGTCGATGGATACCGCAACTAAATTAACTCCGGTTTCCGTTTGCCATCCTTCGTACAACTCATGAATCGCCATAAGCTCCTTTTTGCACGGCGCGCACCAGGTCGCCCAAAAACTGATGACCACCGGACCCGTAAATCCCAATTCAGAGGTGTTGTAACTTGTTCCGTTGATGTCTTTTAGTAATACGGATGGAACTTTTTTATTGCTCGTGGAGTCCTCAATGGAATGCTGACTCAACGCGTACAAAGAACAGGAAATAAGAAATAGGGTAAATAATCGTTTCATAATTAACTTTTTAAAGTCCAAAACAAAAGCAGTGCCGAAAGCAAAGATAATTTATTTTATAGGTTTTCTGTTAAGAGTCTTGCTTTAGTCCGTTTTAATTCTTATGTTTGAAACATATTCAATTAACGCATGCGTAAAATTTATCTCCTTTTATTTCTTTTCTTGCCTCTAACTCTCCTCAAGGCTCAGGATAACATTTCCATATACTTAGAGGGTCAAAACACGGATTTGTCTTCTGGAATTTCTCCTCATACGGTCAGTGCACCGTCTGGAGCAACTTTTGACGTAACCTTTGAAATTCATAATAATTCCGCGATTACCCAAAAGTGGCGGATCACGCGAAAACAACTTTCTGTGCCTGCTGGATGGGCAGATGGATTGTGTTGGGGCCATTCTTCAGATCCTTTTGGAGGGGCCTGTTATTCAAGCACGCAAATGACCACAAACCCATGGACGTCTCCCGGAGGAGCAGCGGTTTTGTTTGACATTTTGCCCGGAGAATACGGAAAAATGAAGCCCGACTTTAACCCCGCAGATGGCATATCCGCTTTCGCGCATTACCGATATTACATTACGAACAGTTCAGGATTATCTTTTTTAGATTCCGTCGATGTTATGGTGGATTATGTTGCCGAAAACAAGGTTGTTAAAGACCCAGTAAGTGTCTCTATTGTTCCCAATCCCGCCGATGATTACCTGCAATTAAGCGGTTCAAACAGTGAAGTTTTCACCTTTAAAATCGTCGATGCAATGGGGGCTGTAATTATGAAAGACGTACTAAGCGGTTCAAAAAAAATTAGTACAGCTGATTTGAAGAGCGGCGTGTATTTCGTGAATTTCGAAAGCCAAAACAACAAACCGTTCACCCGAAAAGTGATCATCCGCCATTAAACGGGGGATTCGGAAATGTCTAAAAAGAAATTCGTTAAGCGAAGTAATTCTTCCTCCCCGACGCAAGGTCAAGAAAGTGTAAGCCGGTCCATTTTAACGGTGTTTTCGAAGAATCCCGGCGCCGTACTTTCGCACAAGCAGTTATGTTACCTTTTAAATGCTCAAAAACCGATAGACCGGCAGCGAATTCTTGACGCCGTTCAGCGATTAGTGTCCAAAAATCGTCTGGAACAAGTCAACGCCCATAGCTTTTCCTTAAAGCAGGGAGCGTTACTGGAAGGCACCTTTGAGTTAAATCCAAAGGGATTTGGGTTCATTCGGCAGGATTCTCAAAAAAACGACGTGTTGGTTCGCGAGGAGAATAAAGGTCCTGCAATGGACGGCGATCGAGTGCAATTCTCTGTTATTCACGAAAGAAATGGTAAAAGAGAGGGTAGAATATTGAACGTTTTAGAAAGAACCCGCGTTCAAATGGTGGGCACGTTAAACATCAAAAACGATAAAGCAATTCTATATCCCGATAGTGTAAAACACGGTGTTCCCATTCAAATTCCATTAGAACAGCTCAACGGCGCACGTAACGGTATGCGAATCGTTGCAAAAATTGACGTTTGGCCCGAAGATCATTCGATGCCTATTGGGGAAGTAGTTGCAACCTTGGGATTTCCCGGTTCCAACGATGCTGAAATGATTGCAATTCTCGTTAACCAAGGATTTGATCCCTATTTTCCCGAAGAAGTTATGGTAGAGGCGAGCAGTATCTCTACCGCAATTACAGAAGAAGAAATTAAGGCGAGAAAAGATGTACGCAATGTCTTAACCTTCACCATTGACCCCGTTGATGCCAAAGATTTTGACGACGCCCTTTCGTATCAAGAGCTGGAGAATGGAAACTTGATGATTGGAGTTCACATTGCGGACGTCGGGCACTACATTCGAGAGGGTTCGCCTTTGGATAAGGAGGCGCTGAAAAGGTCGAACTCCGTGTATTTGGTCGACCGAGTTATGCCCATGCTTCCCGAGCAACTTTCGAACGTATTATGTTCCTTGAGACCCAACGAGGACAAGCTCGCTTTTTCCGTGATTTTTGAATTCAATGCCCATGGTGAAGTGGTTCAACATTGGTATGGAAAAACGGTCATTCATTCCAACCGACGGTTCGCCTATGAAGAAGTGCAAGAGGTTATCGAAGGAAAGCCCGATGAACTTTCTTCCATCATTTTACGGGTGAATTCCATTGCCAAACAGATGCGTGCCAAACGGTTTAAAGAAGGAGCACTGAATATTGTTTCCGAAGAATTAAGGTTCGTGCTTTCTGAAAAAGGAGACCCCACGGGAACCGTATTGAAAACCTCTAAAGAGGCACATCAACTCATTGAAGAATTCATGTTGTTGGCGAATAAAACGGTTGCGGTTGAACTTACTCCACAAAAAGAGAAGGGTGAAACACACTCCTCAATTTATCGAATTCATGATTTACCTGACCTAGAAAAATTAGGCTTGCTGCATTTGTTTTGTGAGAAATTCGGACTTTCGTTGGAAATTAAGGACCTAAAAAGTGCCGCCAAATCCATCAATTCCTTGCTTAAGTCCATTGAATCCGAACCGTTTTACCCCTTAATTCAAAGCATGGTTGTTCGGTCAATGGCCAAAGCCGTGTATAGTACTCAGAACATCGGTCATTTTGGGTTGGCCTTCAAGCATTATTCTCATTTTACATCTCCCATTCGTCGGTATGCGGACCTCATCGTGCATCGTCAATTATTCGAAAAAATACAGCTTGGAAAAATAATGCCTCGTCCGAACCTCGATGAAATTTGCAAAAAGATTTCGGCAAACGAACGAAAAGCAACAGAAGCGGAGCGAGAATCCACGAAGTATTTTCAAACACTCATGCTGTTGGACAGAATTGGAGAGGCCTTTGATGGAATGGTTTCAGGAATTTCGGAATATGGTATTTTCGTTCGATTGCTGGAAAACCATTGTGAAGGAATGGTCGCTTTACAAAGCATCACTTCAGACCGGTTTTCGTTTGACACAGAAAAGCACATCGTTGTTGGGAAAAAAACCGGGCGATTTTACACCCTTGGCACACCGGTTCGGGTTCGGGTAGAAGAGGTTAGTCCAAGAAAACGCCAAATCGACTTGTCGCTGTTGGAGGATTAAGGCATGAACATGTCTTCAGCGTTCACGCGTTGCAATTCATGCCCTTTCTTGAACATTTTTTTAACAATCGGGGCACCGCTTTTACCGTAAACGATAAACCACCCGTCTTTCAATCCCTTTTTGTAGTGAATTTCGTTCATTTTATTGCCTCGACGGTCGTATTGACAAAAAACACCGTGCAAAAGGCCTTTCTTGTAATTCGACACCACTGCGGGGACCACTCCTCCGGGGTAAAAGTTGGTCCACTTACCCACCTTATTTCCGGAGGTATACCTGCCCGTTTCTTTGATTTTATAGTCGACCTGAGAGTAGGCTCTATATTTCCCATGCTCGACACTTCTAACGTCCTTAAACCCCAATGCAACAACATCGTTAGACGCGTTCTTTAGTTTTTTAATGGCATAAGTAATTTCTTCTTTTTTCTGACCATTAGCATAAAACTCCGTCCATTTTCCTTTCTTGAGGTCTTTCTTGTAGCGGCCAAATAACTGCAGTTTTCCTTCAGGGGAAAAAGAATACCAGGCTCCGTTTAATTTACCCGAAGTGTAATACGATTGATTTTTAATCCGGCCATTTGGCCAATAGTTTTTCCATTCACCGACCTCCTTGTCGAAGTGGTATTTACCGGCCATTAAAAGGGTTCCGTCTTCATACCACGTTTGCCATTCACCTTCCTTCATGTCCCTTGCATAAGATCCTTTGCGAAAAGGTTGACCGTCTTTGTAAAAATACTCCCATAATCCGCTTTTCAGCCCTTTCGAAAAATGCGCGTTGTAGGACAACTCTCCAGTAGAAAAATAATAGTTCCAATCCCCGTCTTGCAAATTATTATCAAAACTGCCCCTCATCTCGACATCCCCGTTTTGCATGTTCCAAGTCCACAAGCCATGTTTCTTGCCCATTCGATAGTTCCCTGTTGTCTGTGTAACTCCATTGGGATACATTACCAAATATTCTCCGTCCAAAGAATCTTGCACAAACCCTTGTTTTTTCTCCAACGAGCCGTCCGCAAAATTAAAGGTCCACGTTCCCTGTTTTTTACCATTCAAGAACTCTCCTGAAATAGCGGTAACCCCGGAAGCTAATTGTTCAAAAAAAGGACCGTTTCTAAGTCCATTTTTAAATTCATACGACTCTTTTATCGCGCCTGACTGGAAATAGCTTACCACGGTTCCGTTCCCTTTAATTACCGTTTGGGTGTGGTTTTTATCGTTTTGATAATAGGACATCAAATACGTTGTGTCGTTGGAAACGAATTCTTCTTTCCAAACGGTAGAATCCGGATAATAAAACATCCATTTGCCCTCAGGGGACCCTAAATTATAATTGCCCTGAATGATCAAAGTCCCTTGTTCGTTATATTCTTTGAAGGTAGAATCAGGTACATTAAACGTTGAAAAATAAACCTGTTTTACCTTTTTATTTGGAAAAAAAACCGTTTGTTTTCCATGCACCCTGTTACGATAATAATAGCGCTCTTCCTCTAAGGCTCCGTTCAATCCATAGAACAGCCATTTGCCGTGTTTCTCCGTTGTTTCTGGACGAATTTCATCGGTGTAATAACACCCGGTCGAATGCAGTTTTTTGTTTTCGGCGTCCCAATATACTTTTACCTTCGGACCCAAATTTTCCGAAAGTACTTTTTGGGCATTGACCCACATTGCGCAACCGATAAAAAAAAGCAATAGTGTACGTTTCATCATATTCATCAAAACAAATTTCTCCTGAGGAGTTACATGCGGAGCAGCTGTCGAACGATTAAAAACACCCCTGTTCCAATAAACACTGCACCGATGAGGAGGTTGAGTGCATTCAACAAGTTAACCGTTACCAAAGGTTTTAACTTATTGGCGAGGTAGGCCTTTAAACAGTCGAGGCCAAAGAAAACACCTAAAACAATTCCAATGAAAATGTAAATATGCCAAAACCCTTGGTGCTCTTCCACCAAATCAAATCCCTTGGCGACGATGGCAAGCCAATACACTACAACACCAGGATTGAGTAAATTCAAGGTAAAACCCTTCAACAACAACAAGACATTATTTCTTCTGTCGTTGCGGATGGGATTAGAGGACTTGTTGAGCGGGTCTTCCTCCATCAAACCGCTTTCCAATTCTTCTGGACTGGCAATGGTTATTTTTTTAAACCAAACATTGTATATGCCGTATGCCAAAAACAGCCCTCCTCCGACGATGCTCAACACAACGTTGTTTTTCAAAGAACTCAAGGACCTTAATTGGTAGGCAAAAAACATGGAAAGAAAAACGTAAAACACATCGCTCAACAGGACTCCAAGGTCAAAAATCATTGCAGATCTAAAGCCTTTGGTGATGCTGATTTCGAGGAGAAGAAAGAAAACCGGACCAATCATCAAGCTCAGAAGTATTCCTATAACAAAGGCTTGAAAAAAGTAGTCCATGGACAAAAATAAGAAAATCCCTTGTTTAGCTCTTTTGAAGAACCATAAAAAACCTTATTTTTGCACCTATTGTTACCCTATGAAAACACTTGCAGCCAAAGAAAAATTAAGCAAAATCATCCAGTCCGTTGAACAAAATGGTGTTCAAGCGGAGAACTTAATTGAAGACTTAAAAGCCTTAAGAGAGATTGCAAAAATGGAAAAAGACCCTTTAGTTGTTAAGCTTTTACGTTTCACGTACGAATACCTGCAGGAAAATGGAGCCTTCGATGTTGAAGGTCAATTTGAAGAAGACGAAGAGGGGAATCGTTTCCCGGTTGAAGGCATTGAAGATCAAGAGAATTTAGTGTATTTGCTCTCACTTCTTCAAAATGCCGAGCAAAAAGTTAATCGGGAAGAATTGAAAGATTACCGTGACGCATTAAAAAGTGAACTTTATTAAGCAACCATTTTGAGTTAATCAACGTCTTGCTAACAGCGGCTCATGCCACTTAGATTTAATTAACTTGCAGAGAAATCCGGAATGCCAAACATTCCGGATTTTTTTTAGCAGTAATTACAGTATTTCGAAGAAACCAGGTGCTCGAAGGGTTTTTCTAAATCGTAGATTTCCTCCAGAATAAGTACAATCAGTGCCCTGAAGTCTTCCATAAAATCAGCCTCGTCAACCTCCTTTAATGTTAAAGGAAAAAATGCATCTCGGCTTTTTTGTATCGCATAAATACCTTTTTCGTCTGGCCAAAACCCGTAATTATATTCAAACAGATAAGCGTAAACTGCCAGCTGTAGTGCGTGTTTGCATGCGATGAATGATTTGCGGACATCCTCTTTTTGTGCAAATTCCACGTGTTCTGCCTTGACTTTACCGCTCTTGTAATCAACTAAACGGTACCTTTCTTCAATTCGATCAATCCTGTCAACAAACCCCACCCAATTCAAGGTTATTATTGCTCCCTTGACCTCAACAGGCATTGGTGCTGTTAGGTAGGCTTCAAGCCGATGTATGTAAAGGTCTCCCTGAATGGAATTGATATACGCTCGGTCATTTTTCAATAAATTCAAAACAAATTCCAGAGCCACCGTATAGGTTAGGTAGTTCTTGCCTGAGGCGATTAAACTCTCGTCGTTATCCAAGTAAAGCGTAAAATGCCTTCTCAATACCTCGGGGGCTTTCGAAATGAGTCCCTCAATATCCGTTGCTTTAACGGGAGGAGGAGGGGGAGCGACCGGCTCATTGTTTCTGTCCCTTTCTGCGAAGGGTAAGTACAGTTCTTCCAAAGTGCTGTGGATTATTTTTCCCATGCTGCTCATTTCCAAATCTTCTTCCACCGTTTCCTCCTCTCCAAGTTCTGCTAAATACCGAAAATAAAAATCCAAAGGGCACTGAAGGTACTTAAGCATTGCGCTTGCGGAAACTTTTTTTGAGAAATAGTTCTCCAATAAATGGACTATTTGAGGGCGTTTTTCAATGCTAGACAACCGGTAGTCTTGGTTTAACAAAAGCGGAGTGGTATACATTTTTTTCACCAAGTTTACCCGAGGATTAACCCTGCAAAGTTCCATCTCGATTTGCGTAAGGTAACGGCTGGGCTCTGCGGTGCCGATCCCTTCTCCTCCGATAGCATAAGTGCAAACAACGTTTTCTGCACGGTGCAATAAGCGATAAAAATGATGCGAAAAAAGGCCTTGCTTCTCCCGGGGTGTTGGCAAACCTAACCCCTTTCTTAAATCCATCGGTATCACCGAATCTAGGCCGTTATTGGGAGGTAAAACACCTTCGTTCAAGCCTAAAACGATCAGGTTTTTAAAGTCCAACATCCTGGTCTCTAACAGCCCCATTATTTGCACGCCTTGGGTAGGATTGCCATGATACGCCAGCGACAGCGAAGACCAATGCTGGTTAAAAAACTGCTTGAAGGTTCTTAAATTCATCATCGGAAATCCTTCCGAAGCTAAATTTTGAAGGGCCATCAGTCCTTGTTGGAAAACCACTAAAATTTGAGTTTCGAATTCGTTGTTTTTTCCTATTGCATCTAATAATTCCTGTGTTATTTCTTGCATGCTTTTGATCGCCGTTGGGTAATCATTGTCCCAATTACGTAGCAATAAATGCAATATTCTGTCAAGGATAGGGGTGAACGTTAACTGTTTTTCGGATTGAAAAACGCGGTTGTTTTTAATGCTGGTAATTTCCCATTGAGTAATTTTCTCGCGCACTTCTTGCGGTACCCAAACTGTAATAAATGGATGTTGAAAAAGGGCAAGTAAATCCTTGTAATAGGCACTTTGCGTCTTAAATCGCTCTTTATTTTCTTGGATGGAAAAAATGAGCTCAACAAAAGGTTTGAGGGGCGTTTGGTTTAGCGGCAATCCTACCGTGACATTGGCTTGATTTACCGAAGCCGGAATGTTCTTCAATAAAGGCATTATCAACCTTTCATCTGCCAAGAGCACCAGGGTCGAATTTAATGCTTCAAGGGTTAATGTTGAAAGTGCCGATGCAGCAACTTTCACCTGACCTGATGCTTGCGGACATGCAATGATTTCAATATTCAACTCTTTGGAATTCAATTCATTTAATTCAAATGGAGCTTTAGCCTGCCCTAAAACTTCCTTGTTTTTTCGGTGGAACATTCCCGCCTCATGGGTGGAGCTATTCATGTAAAACGCATCGACATCCGCCCAATAAGTTCCTTTTTTAGCTTGAATAAACGCATTGATGATGTTTTGCTCTGCTTTTGTTAAGGCATTAAATCCAATAAAGTAGGTCTGTTTCTCTCCAAAAAGCGCCTCCGGATTTAACGCTCGTTCACGAAGCAATAAGCCCCCGGTGGTAAACCCCCGAAGGGTTAATTCATGAACATATTGCTCGTAAATCAAGGGCAAGACTTCCCAAAATGCCATAAACTGTTGCTGGCTTTCGGAGATTTCTTTTCCTTCTTCCAAATTCCAACTGTCCAGTTCTTTGATGGACAAGAGGTTACGAAAAACCTGATCTGTGTCCAATAAATAGCGGTTCATTTCCTCAAAATCATTCAAAACAATGGGGCCCCACGACAAAAAAGATTCAAAAGACAATCCGTCGAATTCTGGGTTTTTCACCACCACTTGATAGAGCAAGAACAACTGCCGAGTTTTGTCAATAGGGGTTTTACTTAGGTTTTGATGAAGCAGTTCGTCAATGGTTAAAATTTCCGGTAAGAAAATAGGTTTCTTGTAGGCTTGGACAAAAGCTTCAAAAAAATACCTTTTGGCTCGTTTCGATGGAATCACAAGCACAAATTCATCGGGATTTACGTGCGCCAACATGAGCTCTTGTACACAGGATGCAATGAATGATTTCATTAGGATAATAACGATAAATAATTAGACGGACTGATGACTTGAACCTGGATTTCAGGGTAGTATTTTAAAAAAAGTGGCGGCGGTGAAATCGCACGTTTGGACCTCCAAACCACCATGAAAGCTTGTTTTTCACCAGTCTCCGAAATCACCACTAAATCCATGTTTTGACGCGTGTGAGACTGCCAGAAAAAGTACCGGTTCTTTTTTTGTTCTCGAACATCCTTTTTAATTTTTTCAGAAATAATCCAGTTTTTCCACAAATCCTCAACATCCGCACGAAAATCGATTCCTTCGAAATTATTCTTGTAAGTATTTAAAATTCCATTGTCCCAAAACCCTACCCTAATGCCTTTTACGTATTCGTACCTCTTACGCGATGAAAATGAGGCTAAAGGAACCACAATTCCATAATCATTCAACTTATCGACATAGCGTTGAGCCGTTTCGTTGTCCATTCCGCACCAGGAGCCAATTTCATTATATCCCAAGGTCTTGTGCACACGATTCGCTAAATAAACCAAGGTTTTTTCCATATTCTCCGGCTTGTTAATCCGTTGAGTTTTCGATTTTATAAACCATGCCGCCTTGGTGCGGTTAAAACGGTATGTTTCATCCATGATCATCCCATAAACCAACC
>Ga0208229_1000133_pt1 | contig 18024 bp, 17 predicted proteins | sample LakMenEpi22Aug11_FD_150725 | JGI IMG/M metagenome (GOLD analysis project Ga0208229, IMG submission 150725) | Freshwater microbial communities from Lake Mendota, WI - 22AUG2011 deep hole epilimnion (SPAdes) | ecosystem: Environmental > Aquatic > Freshwater > Lake > Epilimnion/Euphotic zone ... | reverse complement strand
ATTCGGAAGAAAATACGGCCTTGATGCCTCTCAATGAGGCGCCTTGACGCTTGATGCGTTTTTTGATGTGGGAACCCAGCTTGCAATTGTGGGTGTCGACCAAGTTGGCTACGTGCACCGTGGAAGGATCCGATTTACCCCCAGCCCCCAAGTGGGTAATCACTTTAATCTTTTGCTTTTTACAGCAGAGCAACCACGCAAGTTTGGGTGAAACCGAGTCGATACAGTCCATCACATAGTCCGGTTGGTATTCGTTGAGCAACTCCCAAACCCTTTCTGGAACTACAAATTCTTCGAGTACATTTACCTTGGCATTCGGATTAATGTCCTTGATGCGTTCGGCTAAAACAACCGCCTTATTTTTTCCAATGGTGGAATCCAAGGCCGTTAGCTGACGGTTTTTGTTGGTGGGATCGAATACGTCGCCGTCGATGAGGGTCAGCGTGCCAACGCCCGCTCGTGCAATGAATTCTCCAGCAAACGATCCAATGCCACCGAGTCCAACAATCATAACGTGCGATTTCGCCAGTTTTTCGAGTTTTTCTGAACCGATCAACAGTTCCGACCTTTCCAACCAATGATTCATGCCCCAAAAATAGCCAAAAAATTCTGTTCGATTTGTTGAGATAACGCCATGAGTTCGAATCCTGTTATGCGGCAAAAACGGTGGTAAACCGTCTGAATCTCCTCGTCGCTATCGTCGGTTTCAAACAACAAGCGCTCGAGGGGGATTTTTGAAAGCAAGGGATGCATGGCGGGGTTGGATAAAGGACCTGGACCTATGCTGAGGTATACCGGGGTATCGAATAACCTAGGGAATTGCCTTGGTTGGTTGAAGCCGTGCAGAACCCAAGGAGTTACTTGCTGAGTTTTCTGCAGGGCGTAAAATTCTTCCCAAGCGCGAACGATATGGAAAATGACCGGTTTATGGTGCTTAGCGGCAAGGGATAGTTGCTCCTCGAGTACGTTACATTGAATTTCAATGCTGGGACCTTTTATTCGGTCCAAACCCACTTCGCCAAGGGCCATGCATGCAGGATGTTCTAAGGCAATTGCCAACCAGGGCAGGAGGGCAGAGTCCGCAAACCAAGGATGTATTCCTGAGGAATGACATTGATTTAACGGAGCATCGACGGATTGTACGATGGCGACTTCATGGGAGCGTAAACGGTGGGTGTGAACGTTGTAAAATTTCATTTCAATTCAAAATTAAGGGCGAATTAAGAAATATCGTTTAGTCACGTGTTTTTTTGTATATTCGGCAGCAATAACTTAAAAACTAACTATGAGTAACGCTAACAATAAGAATGAGATTCAAATGCTTTTCGGGCATCCGAAAGGATTATGGTTCATGTTTGGAACTGAGATGTGGGAACGCTTTGGGTATTACCTAATGCTCGGGATTTTTTCACTCTACATGCTTGACGGTTGGAACAACGGTGGAATGGGCTTTGATGGTCAATTGAAATCGGATATTTATGGAACCTACCTAGGATTGGTCTATTTAACGCCGTTTATTGGAGGATTGTTAGCGGATCGATTATTAGGTTATCGAAGATCCATCATTATTGGTGGATTGATGATGGCTGCTGGCTATTTCATGTTAGCGATGCATACCATACCAAGTTTCTACGCGGCGCTCCTTCTCATCATTCTTGGTAATGGGTTTTTCAAGCCAAACATTTCAACCTTGGTTGGGAATTTATACAGTGAGGATTCTTTGAAGGATAAAAAAGATGCTGGATTTAACATCTTCTACATGGGAATTAACATCGGTGCATTCGTATGTAATTTTGTTGCTGCTTTCATGCGAATCAATTACGGTTGGGGTCATGCCTTCGCCGCTGCAGGAGTTGGCATGTTGTTAGGAGTGGTAATTTTCTCCATTGGAAACAAACACATTAAGCATTACGACGTGGTAAAACCCTTGCAGGAAGGGGATATGTCAACCTTAAAAATATTAGGTTTAACCGTACTTCCAATGTTCGTTTTTGGAATCATTGGTTACTTGATTCCAGGGAATTTATTAGGTACAGATACAAACGATGCTTTTATTATTGGTTGTTTACCGGTCATTGGGTTCTTTATTTACTTGGCATTTAAATCAGAGGCCAAAGAAAGTCGTGCAATAAAGGCCCTTTTGGCGGTATTTACCTGTGTTATTTTATTCTTTGCGATATTTCATCAAAATGGAGATGCACTTACCGTTTGGGCTGAAGATTATACGGATCGTGAAATGTCTTCGAGTATAACTGGTGCAGCAGATGCTGCGGGTATGGCGCAGTTGGTTGAAAACAGTCCAATGATAAAAGATAAAGCTTCCTATGACGCATCTATGAGTTTTTTGAATGTCACTCAATCTGCACTGCCGAAAGAAACAAAGGAAGATTTTAAAAACCTCAAGGAATGCGCCGAGAAAATTGAGCGTATCGACAAATCGTATAAGTATTTCACCAATTTATCGAAATCTGATATTCCTGCCTTAGAGGCCAATAAGATAGAACCTGCGGTTACTGCCACCATTGAAAGCGATTCGATCTTGCAAGATTCGGAGAAATTAATGCTTATTCGATTAGCAGAAACTCCAAGCCAGCAACTTCCTAGCGTGCTCAGCGATAAGAAATCAATCGAAGTACTTGCAACAGAGACTTCCAAGCAAATTAAGGCAACGGAGACGGCACTTGCAAAGGCTAAAGATACCGTTGAGCAAAAAGCATTGCAAGGGGAACTTTTAGCGCTTCAATCAGCGCAACATGTATATGATTATCTAAAAAAGAATCAATTAATTCAAAAATCCAATACGGAAGTACCTAATTTGAAATTGTATTCAACGGAGCTTTATCAATCCATTAATCCATTTTGGGTGGTCGTATTAACGCCTGTTATGGTTGGCATTTGGGGCTTCTTCCGAAGAAAGAAAAAAGAACCGAGTACTCCAGCTAAGATTGCCATCGGATTAGTTATAACGGCCTTGTCGGCGCTTGTCATGGTGGGAGCGGTGTTTGCTACCAATGGGTTAAGTGCAAAGGCAGGCTCCATGTGGTTGTTAGCGTCTTATGGGGTAATTACCATTGGTGAACTTTGTTTATCCCCGATGGGATTGTCTTTAGTATCTAAATTAAGTCCTCCACGTATCACGGCATTAATGATGGGGGGGTATTTCCTTGCCATTTCTGTTGGTAACAAAATGTCGGGTATGCTTTCGAGTCTTTGGGAAGGCTTTGACGCCAACAGTAAGCAAAATTTCTTTTACCTGAATTTTGCCTTAGTATTAGGTGCCGCCTTATTATTGTTTTTAATGTTACGTTGGCTGAACCGCGTAATGAAAGAAAACAACGTGTTATAAATCATTTAAGGCTCTTCGGAGCCTTTTTTCATAAACCTAATTATCATGCTAAGTTTATCCGAAATTCAAGACTTTAAAGGGAAATTCCCAAAACAGATTTGGTATCTTTTTTTTACTGAAATGTGGGAACGGTTCTGTTTTTACGGTAACCGCGGCATGTTAGTGATTTTCATGACCGATATCTTATTAATTCAAGATGATGCCGCCCAACTGAAATATGGAGCCATTCAAGCATTTGTCTATGCGTTTACCTTTGTTGGCGGACTATTTGCGGATAAAATATTAGGATTTCAGCGTTCGCTACTATGGGGTGGTATTTTGATGGTGTTGGGTAGTGTGGTTATGGGATTAGATGCAAAACAGTTCTTCTTTTATGGAATTTGTTTAATTATTGTTGGAACCGGATTCTTCAAACCGAATATTTCTACCATGGTAGGAGAATTGTATCGTGAAGGAGATCCACGAAGAGATGCAGGATTTAGTTTGTTTTATGCCGGAATCAATATTGGGGCATTGTTAGGCGGCGGACTATGTGTTTACGTAGGTAAAACGTACAGTTGGAATATTGCCTTCCTGTTGTCGGGTCTTTTTATGGCCTTAGGCTTATTGAATTTTATTTTTACAAGAAAGCTCCTCGGACCCATTGGAATCTCACCTGCCTCGGAATCGCCGTTAAAAGATCGAAGAAATAGGTGGTACGTTTATGCTGGATCCCTGGCCGTTTTACCCTTGATTTATATCATGATTCGAAAAACCGAGTATACCGATTTATTCATGTATATCATTGGGCCGGTTACTTTAGTTTATGTAATTTATGAGATGATCAAACTGGATAAAATGCAGATTAAAAAAATGGGTGCTGCCTTGATCTTCATTGTATTATCCATTATTTTCTGGTCGTTTTTTGAGCAGAGTGGGGGGTCGTTGAGCTTATTCGCACGGGATTTAGTTTCAAGTAAAATGCTAGGGATTAACATCGATCCGAATGTGGTGAATAACTCCGCTAATTCATTTTTTGTGATTTGTTTTAGTGCACTGATTGGTTTACTCTGGGTGTGGTTGAATAAACGAAAATTAGAGCCAAGTTATTTCGCGAAATTTGGACTGGCTTTCCTTTTTCTTAGCTTTTCGTTTTACCTTTTTTATGCCATGCGTTTTATGCTGGATGGCGAAGGTCTCGCCTCATTGGGGCTCTTCACAATAGCATATTTAGTGATATCCATTGGTGAGCTTTTCTTGTCACCCATTGGTCTTTCCTTAATGACCAAATTGTCGCCAAAACACCTTTGGGGAATCATGATGGGCATGTGGTTTTTAGCCTCCGCCTACGGACAGTATGTCGCAGGAATTTTGGGTGCGGGAATGTCCAACCCTGATGAAAAAGCCCCCTTGAGCGAACGTTTAGATGGCTATACCAACGGTTATTTACAATTGAGTATTTATGCCCTAATTACTGGAGTAGTAATTATACTTGCCGCGCGGTGGTTGAATCGCCTGATGGAAGATAAAACGCAGTGATTTCGGGTAGTATGTCAGCGTTAAAACCGATACTTCTTAAAAAACGATTCCCAATTCCAAAGGAAATTGTTGAGGAGTTCGTCTAAGCGCTTTAAAAACACCGGATTCGGAGCATTCATCCGTTTGAAATAATCGTCTTGGAACTGGTTCAGTTCATATTTGTGAAATACCGCCTTCGACATAGCATACAAGGTAGTTTTAGAAGGCAGATTTACCCGTTTCATGAATTGCTTATACTCCTGAATGAGTTGACGCATTTCCAGCGATTCCATTTTGTAGGCCGTAGCCAGCTTTTCGTATATCAATTGTATGGTTCGAGTTCCTGAATGGCCGTCAAATAAACGCTCCATCTCAACAATGTTGGCCGTGATAACGATTAGCGCAAATTCATCAACCGCCTTGGGGTCGATGCTTGGGGAAGCAACAAAACACGGGTCTTCGTTAATGCAATCGCATACTGTGGTAAAGCCTCGGTCAATCACATCAAAGATTCCATTGATGAAAATGCTCGAGATTTGATCCTCGTTGAGTTTTTTCTTGAGAAAGTTAGAAAACATTGCGTTAAGCGAATATTAAGGTTTTTACAAAAATAGAAATTGAAAGCACGCTGAGATTTTTTGTTGCTTTTATCTTATTAACCGAGTTTTCAACATAAATCGTTTGTACTTTTGCTGAAATTTAAATGGAATGAAAGCGACAATTAGCACTTCAAAAGGCACTATGGTAGCCGAACTTTATGCAAACGATGCTCCGAATACGGTAGCAAATTTTAAGAAATTAGCCGATGAAGGATTTTACAATGGTTTGAAATTCCATCGAGTTATCCCTGATTTCGTGATTCAAGGAGGTTGTCCTAATACCCGTGACGGCGCGCATGGAATGCCTGGTACCGGCGGCCCGGGTTACCACATCAATTGTGAACTTGACGGTGAATTGCAATACCACGACCGCGGAGTACTTTCCATGGCACATGCGGGAAGAAATACAGGAGGATCACAGTTTTTTGTTTGCCACTCGCGGAACAATACAGCTCACTTAGATCGAAACCATACCTGTTTTGGAAAATTGATTGAAGGATTAGAGGTGTTGGATAGCATCACTCAAGGCGATAGCATCAACGAAATTACCGTAAAAGCTTAGTTTTTTAAGCCTAGAATTTGCCGTATTGAGCGATAATCAGGGAAGCAAGTTCCTCCCCAATACGGTCCTGAGCCTCATTAGTAGCTGCCCCAATGTGCGGAGTACAAGCAATTTTCGGATGGTTTAATAACCTTGGGTCTGGGTTAGGCTCGTTGTTATAAACGTCCAAACCAGCAAAGGATACCGTCCCGTTTTCCAACGCTTCGAGCAAGGCGTTTTCATCGATCACACCGCCACGTGCAGCATTAACAATGCGTATTCCTTTTTTCATGCGCGTGAATTCATTTGCACCAATGACCGCATCCCCGTTGGGTTGCTTTGGAACGTGTAACGACAAGTAATCGGCGTGTGGTAGTACTTCGTTGAGGTTGTCGGTACATTGCACATCTACGGTCAGTTTATGCTCACCGATGGCTAAATCTATTCCAACCACTCCAGGATCTTTATTTACGCCAATCACCTTCATTCCGGCTCCCAAGGCATACGAAGCTAAGGCTTGACCAATTCTGCCAAAACCAACAATAACGAGTGTTTTTCCGCGCAATTCAACCCCTTTGCCGTAGGCTTTTTTAAGGGAGTTGAAATCTCCCGAACCCATGTTTTTATACGAATCATGTAAAAAACGGGAAACGGAAAACATTTGGCCCATCACCAATTCTGCCACCGATTGTGATGAAGACGCGGGTGTATTGATAACGGTAAGGCCTTTTTCCCTCGCGTAACTCACATCGATGTTGTCCATTCCTACTCCTCCACGTCCAATTAATTTCAATGATGGACAGGCATCAATCAATTCTTTTCGTGCGGTGGTAGCACTTCGGACCAACAGCATATCGATGGAATGGGTTTGCAGGTAATTTGCTAAGGCATCTTGAGATACTTTGTCCGTAATTACTTGGTATCCTGCTTGTTCAAGGGATTTTTTTCCAGCATCAGAAATGCCGTCGTTTGCTAAAATTTTCATGATTAAGCCTTTCGTTCAAATTCTTTCATTACATCCACCAGCACTTGTACGCTTTCAATTGGAAGCGCATTGTACAAGGATGCTCGGTAACCTCCTACGGAACGGTGCCCTGGAAGGCCAACAATTCCCGCACCCTTCCAAAGTGCATCAAAATCCGCTGCTCGAGATTCGTCGTTCAATAAAAATGTGACATTCATCTTAGAACGATCTTCCGTTGCTACGGCACCTCTGAATTGGCTGTTGCGGTCGATTTCATCGTACAGAAGAGCTGCCTTTGCATTGTTCCTTTGTTCCATAGACGAAACCCCTCCATGCGCAATTAAATCCCGCAAATTAAGCATCGCAACGTACACCGAAAACACTGGGGGAGTGTTCATCATGGATTCTTTTTCGACGTGCTGTTTTAAGTCCAAATAGGTTGGTAAAAATGGCGAAGTGGATTTCCCTAAAACCTCGTCCTTTACAATGTAAAGCGTAGCTCCAGCTGGACCGAGATTTTTTTGAGCTCCTGCATAAATTAAATCAAAATCGGCGACGTTGATTTGCTTGGAGAAAATATCCGAGGACATGTCACAGACCAACGGCAGATGGGTTTTAGGAAATTCATGAAACTGGGTTCCGTAAATGGTGTTGTTTGAGGTAAAGTGCACGTAATCAAGACCTTCAGGAATCGAATAGTTTTTAGGAATGTACGTGAAATTTTGGTCTTCCGAACTGGCAAAAACGTTTACATCAACGCCGACCTTTTTGGCTTCTTTAATGGCCCCGGATGCCCAAGTGCCCGTATTCATGTAGCCTGCTGTTTTGCGATCGCGCATCATGTTCAATGCTGCGATGGTAAAACCAAGAGTGGCTCCACCTTGTACAAAGGCCACCGAGTACCCCTCAGGAACTCCAAGCGCCTCCTTGGTCAGGGCAATGGCTTCATCCATCACGGCAACAAAATCTTTGTGCCGATGGGATACTTCGAGGATGGAAAGGCCATTAAAATCAAGCACACCCGCTGCAGCTTCTTGAAAAACAGCTTGAGGCAAAATACACGGTCCTGCTCCGAAATTATGTTTCATGTTGGTTCGTTGTTGATGGTTTATTACGATGAACTAGGCTTTGGTTGTTTTGGCGGATTTTTTGGCTGCTTTCGGAGCAGTTTCTTTTTTATCCGTTGTTTTTTTTGCGCTAACCTTTTCGGCTTTTTCAGAGGGTACAGATGCGATGATAACTTTCTTGTCCTTGCGCTTTCGGACATTTCCGTAGGAACCAATTACGCGTTTTCCTTTTGCCGTTTTTTTATCTCCTTTTCCCATAATATTTCGTTTTTAGTTAGTAAAACAAAGTTAAAATTCTTTTTCGAAATATGCCCCCATGAATTGTTTTTCGAGCATTTCTCCACCATTTAACATGCGTTTACTCCATGCTATTTTTAAGGCAAGCTGTTCTTCGCGGCTTAATCTCCAATCCTCGTCCGAGTTGTTTAAGCGCGCCTTGAGTCCTTGCAGTAAAAGTGCAACGGAAACAGACAGGTTAAAACTTTCGGTGAATCCGTACATCGGTATTTTTACATGGTAGTCCGCTTGTTCGAGCACCAACGAGGATAGCCCCAACCGTTCGGTGCCAAAGCAAAGGGCAATGGGTTCCGTAATAGGGAGATTTTCCGGGGTAAATGCCTGAGCATGCGGTGAGGTGGCTACAATTTTATATCCCGAGGATTTGAGATGGTTAATGGCTTGTTCGCTAGCCTTTCCTCGCTCCGTAAATCGATGCAAATCAATCCATTGTCCTGCTCCGCGTGCAACTTTGCGTTGCAAGGTATATTTGTTTTTGTCCTCAATGGCGTATAGGTCTTGAATGCCAAAACACTCACAGGTTCTTATGACAGCGGAGGCATTGTGCTCTTGAAAAAGGTCCTCGAGTACTACCGTTAAATAACGGGTACGTTCCGAAGCAACACGTTCGAATAATTGCGCTTTGTGGGGTGTTAAGAGGGATTGAAAACACCCGTAAAGGTACTCGTTCATGTCCATGGTCTATCGATCGTCTTCTCCGGAGTAATCGCTGCGTTTGATCCAACCACGTCGAAGAAAATAGAAAAAGAGGCTGGTCCCAATGGCAACCATAACCGCCAGAACCACAAAATATCCGTTCTTTTTTTTCAATTCAGGCATGTTTTCAAAATTCATTCCATACAAACCGGCAATAAAGGTTAAAGGAATAAAAATTGCACTGACGATGGTAAGGGTTTTCATGATCTCGTTCATTCTTTGTCCTTGCGCAGCGTAATAAAAGTTGGCTAGTCCATCCAAGATCTGAATTTGTCCATCGATTTCCGTAATTAAATTATTGCTATGGTTGTTGAGGTTTCGAAAATAACGGAGGTTGTCTTGTTGAATCAAGGTGCCTTCACTGTTCGATATTTGTTCGGTGATATCGCGCAACGGCCTCGCGATAACGCGAAGCTGAATTAACTTTCGTTTTTGGGCCTCGATGTCATGCAATATCGCTTTATCCTCGTGCACATGCAAGCGTTTTTCGAGCCGATCGGTAACTTCGATGACCTGGTCCACAATTGCATAATAATTATCCAGGATTGCTTCCATGCACCGGTACAACAGAAAATCCGATTTCTGGGAACGTATTTTTCCTTTGGCTTTTTCAATTCGGTCTCGAACGGAGTCAAAGTACCGGTTTATTTTAGCCTGCATGGTGATCAAATAATCTTGACCTAGAAAAAAGGTCACTTGATCTTCTTCAAAATGCTCCAAGTCCCCCGGAATGCTCCTTATGAAAATTACACTGAAATAAAGATAGCTCGGGTATTCTTCAACCTTGGGACGTCGGTGTTTGATGTAAATATTTTCAATGCTTATCTTTTCAATGTTCAATTTCGTGCACAGTTGAACAATGGCGTCTCGGTCGGATAATCCATGAATATTCAACCAACTTAAATGATCCTGATCCAATTCTGCTTCTAAAAAGTCGGAGGAAAAATAGGCGATGGATTCACGTTTTATCGCATAGAAACAGTGATTGTACTTGTATAATTCGCAATAATTCTCCATGCGTTATGGTTTTTTGGAGGATTCCATTCCACAGCGGTCACAGCTCGCTTTTCTAAAGAAAATACGCCGTATCAAATAACCCAAGGCCAAAAGAAGTACCGCAGCAACTAACCCGTTTTGAAACATGCGCTAAATTAGGTATTTCCGTTAAAATAATTGATAGCAACAAAAGGCCGCGCCATAAGCGAAAAATCCATAAAGAACCAATTGAAAAATTGGGATTTTCCAAGATCCTGTTTCCCTTCGGGATACAGCTAAAGTTGATAAACACTGAAGGGCAAATACGTAAAATACCATCAAGGAAATTCCGGAAGCCAGGGTGAATTTTCTCGATCCATTGGGATTTCTTTCATTTCTTAACTTTTCCCGTAAGCTGAAATTTCCAGCAGATTCATCGTGTGCATGCAAAGTGGATAAGGTGCCAACAAATACCTCTCGAGCTAAAAACGACGAACCAATGGCGATGCCGATTTTCCAATCATAACCCAGCGGCGCAATCAGAGGCTCCAATCCCTTTCCAAATTTTCCAAGATACGAGTGTTCCAATAAAACCGAACGGGTTAACCTTTCCCGTTGTTGTGGAGTGGCTCCTTGATAGTCACGCTGCAGTTCTAACCTTTTCACCGCCATTTTGCGCTCTTCCGTGGGACCGTAGTTCGAAAGTGCCCAGATCACAATCGACAAGGCTAGGATGATACCCCCAGCTTCCAGTACAAAGACTTTAATTTTATCGAAAATGGTCGTGAAAATATTTCTCCAATGCGGCGGCTTGAAATCCGGCATTTCCATCAGATAAATGGAACGTCTGTCTTGTTTTAGCAGTCGATGCATTAACCATGACACGAACAATGCGGCGATAATCCCGAGAGCGTACAAGGCAAAAAGGACCAAGCCCTGCAATTGCATGATTCCGAAAATTTTTTTGGAAGGAATTACGACGGAAATGAGCAAGGTGTACACAGGAATTCGAGCACTACAACTCATGAGAGGGGTCACGAACAAGGTAATGAGCCGTTCTTTGGAATTTGGGATGCCTCGCGTTGCCAGTATCCCCGGGATGGCACAGGCCATGCTCGAAAGCAAAGGGACCACACTTCTGCCATTCATGCCGAAGGGCCTTACCAAGCGATCCATGATAAAAACAGCTCGCGACAGGTAGCCGGAATCTTCCATTAATGCGATGAAAAAGAAAAGCAAGCCGATTTGAGGAATGAATACAACCACGCCCGTTATTCCTGGAATGATTCCGCCACAGATTAATGCTTGCATGGCTCCCTCTGGCAAGTTCTTTTCCAATTGAAGCGATACCCACTGTAGTCCTTGTTCAATAGCGTCCATGGGTATTGCCGATAAGGTAAATACGGCTTGAAAAATGGCAATGAGAAACGCGGAAAAAATGACATAACCCCAAAACGGGTGGGTAAGCCATCGATCAACATTGCGTTTGTTGGATACCTTTTCTTGAACCTTTATTACTTTGTTATAAAGGGCTTTAACTTTTTTAGACCGTTTTTGAGCATCCGCCTCCTGCTGGGAGAATTCTTCCAAGTCCAAAATGCTTTCACTGATGGAAAAGGTTGTTTCGCTCGATTGCTGAGCCATTTGAAGTTCGATGCCTTGTAGTAGCCTTTCTTTTCCAAGTCCAACTCGCGCATTCATCAATACCACAGGGGTTGAAGGAAGCTCTTGCCTTAAAGCCTTTTCGTCAATGGAAATTCCATTACGCTCGGCAAGGTCTATCATGTTTACGATAAGCACTAATGGGATCCTTAAATCCGCCAATTGGGATAATAAGAACAATCCCCGTTCCAAATTAGAGGCATCTACGACCACTAATCCAACGGTTGGTTCCTCGAGCGGTTTCCATTCTTTCAGGGCGTCAAAGACGACTTGTTCCTCGGTGCTTTTGGGATAAATGCTGTATATTCCGGGGTAGTCCGTAAGGGGAATCGTTTGGCCATTGAAGGTTACGTATCCTGTTTTTTTATCAACTGTTACTCCCGGAAAATTCCCAATCTTTTGACGCAATCCCGTTAATAGGTTGAATAAGGTACTCTTACCGCAATTGGGATTGCCAAACAATAAAAGGTTCATGGGGCGAGTGGATTAACCTGAATGAATTCCGCATCTTCCAAACGTATGGAAATTTGCGTGTTACCATAGGCGAATGCAATGGGTCCATTGAACGGTGCTTTCAGCGTTAGGGTGATTTCCACTCCGGGAACAATTCCCATCTCCATTAATTTGGTTCGCAGAAACGGTTGGGTGATTTCCAGTATTTTTACGCTGCTTTGCTTCGGGATTTCCGAAAGTTTCATGCCGTAAATTTAGGGTGAATTCTATTTAATTGGATACCATTAAAGCGGTATTTACTTGGTTAGAACAAAACGCGCTGTTTGCCGCGACCGTTGTTCCAATAGAACCGTTCTACCTGCGAGCAGGTCAGCGATGATCTCTGGCGTGTAATGACGGATCGTAAGCAACTCAACATTTTCGTTGTATTTACAGCTGAATTCCGGTTTAAAAAGTTCAATCAACTTTTCCATGTCAACCTTATCGGCATCCACCAAGGTGGAAAAATTCAGGGCTGAATTTTGCATCAAATTGATTTTTATGGTATTTGAATAGAACCGTTCAAATACCTTGGCTAAAGCCTCTTCGTTGATGAACGAGAAATCGTTTGCGGAAATTGAAATGAGTATTTGATGTTTTTTAACGATGAACGATGGGATCAGTTGGTCTTGTGCTTGTTCGGCTTGAATAACGGTACCCTCGCTTTCTGGATCGATAAAACTCTTGATGTAGAGCTTGATGTTTTTGTTTTGTAAAGGTTTGACGGTTTTGGGATGGATCACGCTGGCACCGAAGTAAGCAAGTTCTATGGCTTCTTTGTACGAAATGGATTTTAACAGTTGCGTATTGCTGAAATATTTGGGATCCGCATTCAACATTCCAGGGACATCTTTCCAAATGGTGACGTCTTGCGCCGTTAAAGCGTATGCGAAGATGGCTGCGGAATAATCGGAGCCCTCACGTCCAAGCGTAGTGGTAAATCCTTCGGAGGTGTGCCCGATAAACCCCTGCGATACGAAGCACTTTTTTTGGGGAAATTCACCGATGCAGGATTGAATTTTTTGGGTGGTTTTATCCCAATCAACCTTTCCTTCCTTATAGTGGTTGTCGGTTCGTATTAATTGCCGAGCGTCCAACCATTGAGCCTCTACCTTTTCTGATTTTAAAACATGCGCCAGTAATTTGGAGGATAATACTTCGCCGAGTGACACAACTTGATCGTACTCAAATCCTAAATGTTCTGATATGGGGGTATGGTAGCGCTTTCGCAATAAACCAAAGAGCTCTTCCATTTCCCGCTCTAATACCTCCGACCCCGCCAAGTTGAGTTCTTTTAGTACCGATTGATGAAAGTGTTCAACCTCCATCACGGTTGACTCAAAGGAAGCGGCATCCCTGGTTAATAAATGCTTCACTACCGCTTCTAAACGGTTGGTGGTTTTGTCCATTGCCGATACCACGATGAACAACCGGTCTTCATACTTACGTATGATTTGGACTACATTTTTTAAGGACTCCGCATTCTTTACCGATGCCCCACCAAATTTGAAAACTTTCATTCGGTTACGATAATTTACTGGTTAGTTCTTTCATCTTTCGTTGGCAGTTCGCACCTTCGTATAGTACAGAATAAACCGCAGAAAGGATGGGCATTTCTACCTGGAATTTTTGATTGATTTCCATTAAACTTCGTGCCGCATAATACCCCTCTGCGACCATGGTAAGTTCCAATTTTGCGGACTGCAGGGTGTATCCTTGTCCCAGCATGAATCCAAACGTTCTGTTCCGTGAGAACTTTGAATAGGCCGTCACTAATAAATCTCCCAAGTAAGCACTCGAATTCACATCCCGATGGATGGGGTGAACAACATCAATGAAACGTTTCATTTCTTGAAGGGCATTGGATACCAACACGGCTTGAAAATTATCCCCATAACCAAGCCCAGCAAACATCCCCGAAGCAATTGCATAAATGTTTTTTAAGATGGCCGATAATTCAGCACCGAATAAATCGTCGTTTTCACTGACTTCCACATAGCGGCACCTCAAAGCAATTGCAACTGGATTGGATAGTGCTGCGTTTTCGCTTCCAACGGTTAAATAGGACAAACGTTCCAAGGCAATTTCCTCGGCATGGCAAGGTCCACAAACGATGCCTAATTGCTCGTAGGGGATTTGAAACGTTTTGTGAAAATACCTTGCAGGAATCGCGTGAAATTCCGGTATAATTCCTTTGATTGCGGAAATCACGGATTTGTCCTTAAAGCAGGTAGGGTCAACGGTTCCAAGGGTTTCGTGCAGGAATGCAGCCGGAACAGCTACAATTAGGATATCCGTTTGTTCAATGAAACGATCGAGTTCACCGAACAAGTTCAATTTTTCTTTGGGAAAGGATACCGATTGTAAATACTTCGGATTGTGTCCAAATTGTTCAAGGTGATGGAGGCTTACGGGATTTCTAACATACCAATTTACCTGACTTAAGTTCTCCGACAAGATTTTTACCAAAGCGGTTGCCCAACTTCCACTTCCCAGTACTCCGAAACGATATGTTGTGTGTGCTTCCAAACGCTCAAAGGTAGCATTTATGAGCGATTTAATTAAAGCTCATGATTTCACCGGTCTTCAATGCATCGGCAAATGCATCCCGCATGCGTTCTAATTTCAATTTTGCTTGAGGATCTCCGGAAAGAGCGTCTTGTTTTGTTTTGTAGTAGGTATGTAAGGATTGACCGAACAAATCCTGCTCAAGTCGTTTTTTTATTTCCAAGATCTTGGCATTAACACCAATCAAATAATGTTCGATTTCTCCCAACCGGGTTAATTCATCGTGCGACAATTCCGGTTTTTTCAGCAAATTATGGTAATGGGGGAGCAATTCTTCCAACAAGCGCATGAACTTCTCCAGTTCTTCGTCGAGCTCTTTGCGATTTGATTTGAAGTCCGCCATACCGTTGTAAAAATACTATTTTATCGTAAAGTTGTTCAACGAACCCAATTATTTTTGAACCAACCGATAATTGCGAGGGTCATTTCCTGCAAGAAACGCTTTAAAGTCCAAGGCTTTTTTACCTTCCAACTGTAATTTTTGCACGCACAAATAGCCGTCTTGACAAGGAAAGTTAATGCCGTCTTTGGTGGCCGAAAGTGGTTCAGAAAGTGCTGATACCCCCTTTAGGAATTTGCTTTCAAAGATTTTACAAAGTAAATTATGTTGGTTTTTGATATCCTCTAAATAGCAATAGGCGGTGGGGAAAGGATTCAGGCCTCGAACCATGCGTTCCAATTCCTCTCCTGAACGAGAAAAATCCATGAACGTGTTTTCTTTGGTGAGCTTCGGCGCTTCGGTTAATAGGTCAACTACCTCTTGAGGTTGAGCCATGGCCGTACCGTGTTCAATAGCGTTCAAGGTATCTAAGATCAGTTGGCTACCCGGCGCCAGCATTGCGTCATGCAACATTCCGGTCGTCCAATGGTTTTCAATCGCGAGTTCTTTTTGTAACAGCACGGATCCACAATCGATGCGCTCGTTAATGAAAAAAGTAGTCAATCCGGTTTTCTTTTCTCCGTTGATTATCGCCCAATGAATGGGCGCAGCTCCGCGGTAATTGGGAAGCAAGGAGGCATGTAGGTTTATGGTCCCTTTCGGAGGCATTTTCCAAACAATTTCCGGAAGCATTCTGAAAGCAACTACGACGAATAGATCTGCGCGAAACGCCGAGAGTTCCGAGAGGAATTGCGGGTCTTTGAGCGACTGAGGCTGGAGTAAGGGAATGTTCTTTTCAAGGGCTAAGCGCTTCACTTCGCTTTCCTGAATTTTTTGTCCTCTACCCGCAGGTTTATCCGCCACCGTGACCACGGCCAATACGCGATGTTCGGATGAGTATAAACCTTCAAGCATATGTTTCGCAAACAAGGGGGTGCCCATAAATACAACATTCAATCCCATCAAATAACTTTTTGATTCCAACTAAAAAACCGCAGGTACCCTATAGAAAGCAATCCCATCGTTCCGAAATATATATACTCTACCGTCCAAACATAATAAATTTCGAATTTAAAAACCTTGATAAATAAATACACAAATAGCATGTATACTGCTACGGAAACCATTTCAACAGCCATGGATGCAACCGTATTTCCGCTGCCATGGATGGTTTGGAAGTATACCGAAACAAATCCAAAAATCAGGATCGACCCAATAATTAACCGGAGGATAGCACTGCTTTCGGCAAGGTATTCTTGATGAGGGTTTATGAGCGAAATTAGGGCTTCAGGATACAGCAATGCACCGTGAAAAAACACGATTAAGAACAGAAGGGTGAGCCGTTGAATTCTCCGTTGTATCAGGGGAAGGTCCACTTGACGACCCGCTCCAATGTATTGAGAAATGTAAGTTTTCGTGGTGCTTGCGAAGCCCCATATCGGAACGAAAGCAAGAAAATACAAGGACCTGATGTTCTGAGAAACCGTTAATTCAAATTGACCCATCTGTTCAATCCATGTGAAAAATAAGGTCCATGTAAACAGTGCTGAAAATCCTTGCAGAAGCAACGGCGTTCCTACCTTCAACAGTTCTTTGATTTCAATGCCTATGTTCTTTAAACTTGGGAAGAGTTCAAAGGGTACGTTGGATTTAGAAATCAGCGTTACGGATAACAGAAATGCCATCCCTAAACCGTCCGCTATCGTTGAGGCCAAAGCCGCTCCAGCCACCCCCATTTCAGGAAAAATGCCTATTCCGTAGATGAGCAAATAATCCAAGAGAATGTTACCTCCTGCCGTAATTAAGGCTGCCGTGAGTACTAAACGCGTTCTACCTTGTGCTAGGTAAAATGCTTGTAATACCAGAGTAATCATGGAGAAAAACAAGCCATATGAACGGTGATTCAAATAAATGCCTTGCAGCCGAGCGACTTCAACGTTTAAGGAATTCGCCTCTATCAAGTGCGGAATTATAGATTGCAGGATTACAAAAAATAGAATAGCCAATGCACATAAAACGAAACCTGCAGCCGTAACTTGACGTCCAACAGCATTCAGCCTTTCTTCGCCAATTCTCCTCGCCATGATGATCTGTGCCCCGTCGGACATTCCCATGAGCATCATGAAAAACGTAATGTAGGCCAATCCTGCATTACCAACGGCATCGAATCCTTCCACGGAATAGCGGCTAATGAAGGCACTGTCCGTAATCAAAACCACCGACTGTATAAAACCCGAAACCATCATGGGTAGGGCTACTGAAAGGATGCTTTTGTACTTGAGAGGGAGAATTTCATTCGACATACAATACCAGTCCTTTTAAGTATTCTCCTTCTGGATGAAATGCCCCAATGGGGTGATCTGCAGGTTGATGCAGTTGATGCAAAATTCTGACCTTTCTTCCAGATTCTATCGATGCTGCCACGATGGTATGTTGAAAAAGATCCTTGTCGATGACTTGGGAACAAGAAAACGTAAATAGGATCCCACCCGGTTTTATTTGGCGCAAGGCATGGGCATTCAGGCGCTTGTACCCTTGAACAGCTTTGTGCTTTTTGTCCAGATGTTTCGCAAATGCGGGCGGATCAAGTACGATTATGTCAAAGGACTCGGGAAGCTCTTTGAGAAACTCCATGGCATCGGCAACAACCGAAACATGTCGATCCCTGAATTCGTTCAGCTCAAGGTTTCGTTCCGTTAAGGCGATGGCTTTCGGCGATGAATCCAACGAGTACACCAATTTAGCCTCGTTTTTTAGAGCTTGAAGGCTGAATCCACCAGAATAACAAAAGGCATTCAGCACCGTTTTGCCTTTGGACATTTTTCCGAGCAACGATCGATTGTCGCGTTGATCGATGAAAAAACCCGTTTTTTGCCCGGTTTCCCAATCGATGGCATACTGTATGCCATCTTCATATGCAATATGAGGGACGGTACATTGA
>Ga0208229_1000129_pt1 | contig 18274 bp, 22 predicted proteins | sample LakMenEpi22Aug11_FD_150725 | JGI IMG/M metagenome (GOLD analysis project Ga0208229, IMG submission 150725) | Freshwater microbial communities from Lake Mendota, WI - 22AUG2011 deep hole epilimnion (SPAdes) | ecosystem: Environmental > Aquatic > Freshwater > Lake > Epilimnion/Euphotic zone ... | reverse complement strand
CCAGGGTGGGCCTGCGGGTCGGTGCGGGGCAGCCAGTCGCCGAACGTGAACGGGCAGGGCCGCAGGGGCGCCGCTGCGGGGGCTGCAAGCGATGGGGTGGGTGTGGGCACCGGCGGAGTGGTCGAGGCGCCTTCCTGGGCCACGGCCGCGCGTAGCTGCTGCAGGACGTTCACGGCATGGCGGCGGGTAGGGGCATCCTACCGGCAGATGCACCCATCAGCACCAAACAACCGGATTTCGGATGGTTGAAGTGGTTTTGGGACATTTGGGACATTTGGGACAGCGCTGTCCCAAAGCAGAAACCGCACCAGCACTGGCAGGTTGCCCGCGTTTTGGGACTTTGGGACACCTCTAGGGACATTTCCATCCATACCCATAGGACTAGGTACTAATACTTAAATAAATAATAGAAAAGGTATTTTCTTAGGGGCTGTCCCAAAGTCCCAAAACCTGCCCAGATCCGTTGCGCCGCAGTCGATTTGCTCTGGGACACTTCTGTCCCAAACTGTCCCAAATGTCCCAAAACGCTGCAGGGCCGCCCATGCCAGCACCCTCCCCAGCGCCTGAAACCGCAGGCAGGGACAGGCCTACCGCTGCATGGGACAGCCGCGCAGCAGCTTTGGGACGTGTCCCAAAAGGGCGTCAGCTCAGCTGACACCCTCAGTTGAAATGAGGGTGGCCGGGATTTGCGGCCACGGTGCAGCAGTGCGGCTCAGTCGCCAGGTGGCACCCACTCCACGGCCTTGCCCTTGCGAACCACCTGCCCGCAGTCGGGCGTCTCGGCCACCACGGACAGCAGCCAGGTGCGCACCTCAGCGGCAGGGGTGCGGCGCGCCGGCAGGCACCATGCTCTGATCTGCGCTTGAGGCACGGGCCGGCTGCCGTGACTGCGGCGCCACTCGCGGCCCTTGTCGAGCAGCCGCTTGATCGCCCCGCCTGCGCCTGTTCGCACCGGGCCGAGCACCTTGTCCCGCTCACGGGCGAAGAGGGCCGTGAAGATGATCGCGGCGCGGATCACGTCTTCAGGGATGGGGGTGTTCAGGCTTAGCCCTGCAGAGGCCTGCCTGATCGCGTGAATGGCCAGGGCAATGCGGAGGGTGGCGCCGCGCTGCTTGCCCCAATACTGCCGGTCGGATGGATCGCTGGCGGCGAACTTGAACGACTCCGCCTGCCTGACCCACTGCACCATCGTGGCCTTGGCATCCTCGGCCACGGTGATGATGATCGGCTCGCCATCTTCGCCGATGGGCAGCTTTGATGCGGCCGCGTCCACCTGCTTGTAGAGGTTGGTGATCGCGGGGGCAATCAGCACGGTTGAGTCCTGATAGTCGTAGGCCCACTCGCCTAGGTCGAACATCAGGAAGCGGCTCCACAGTCCGTCAGCGTCCGCCATGCCCTCATTGGCATCGGCGTCCGCTTTCCACAGGCCTTCGAGGCGTGCCGGCTGCAGGCTGCCGAACAGGGAGACGGCAGGGTTAGGCACGAAGATCGAATCGCGCCCCACCCGGTCGGTGATGATCTGCTCCCCAGGGTAGAGGCTGAGCCACTTTGCCCGATCGCTGCGGTTCGGTGCGCGGCACAACTGGCTGAACCACCCAGCGAGCTCATCGTGCACGGCCAGCAGCCCCGGGTTGGATCCGTTGCTGAGGATCATCTCAATCCGCTCAAAGGTGGCATCGCTGACCAGCAAGTGCCGCAGCTCGGGTTGAGGGTTCTCCGCCAGAAACTGGGCCATGGGATCGCCACCGGCGCCACCTGACTCAGAGGCCGCAGCCTTCGCCTCGCGCTCCGCCTGGGCCCGGCGATGCTTCCAGTCCGAGAGGGCATCAGCGTGCCGCTTGCGTTCTTGCGCCTGCCACGGCTTGAACGCCTGCATGGTGGTCGGGCCGGAGGTTGGCGACTTGCCGGAGCTGGCGGTAGCGATGTTGGCACCCCATAGCACACAGGCCTCCTTCCATGCGTGGGTGGGCGTCATGGCCACCCTGACCCGATTGCCGATGACAGAGCACACGCTGCAGAGGATCGGCAGCAGGAAACCGCAGGGCTTGAGGGTCTGCTCCTTGGCGTAAGTGTTGATGAAGCTGGCCAGGCCAGGCGGAAATGCCAGATCGATCGATGCCAGCTCAGCGGCCGCGGCCACGTCGCGGTAGTTGCGGATTTCAACCGCGAGCTCTTGGCGCTCGATGTCATCGCCCTCTTCATCCGGCTCCAACTGCCACGGCGGCAGCTCCACCGGCGCATCAGGTGGGATGAACTGCTCGCCGTTGAGGGGTGGGGTTGGTGGGTCAGGCTTCGGCTTGGGCTTGTCGATCACGAACAGCGAGCGCTCGCCGAAGCTGTCGTGATCCTCGGTGCGGACATAACCCCAGGTGCGGCCATCGTGGCCGGTGACCGTCTCGCCCTTTTTGCTGCAATCAGGGGCTGATTTCGTCTCGCCGTGGCAACACCAGACCGAATCGCCGTCCTGATGGATGCTGCAGGCGCCGGAGTGGTCGCGGCCGCACATCGGGCACGGTTGCCGCTGGCTGCTGTTGCGCCAGGTGCCGGATGCGTTGCTGTAGCTGCGCGGCCCGCGTGTGACCTGAGGCGAGATTGAGCGTCGTGTTTTCGGCCGCAGGGGTCGATCGCCGCAGAAGACGCCCTGCAGCAGCGCGAACCATTCAGCCGGCAGCGGCTGCGCATCGGCAGGTGGCCGGCCAGCCCAGGCGTACTGATCGTCGTTGTCGGTGAAGTGAGATTCCTTGGTGTAGTGCTGGCCCAGCACCACCACCTGAGTGCCGTGCTTGGCAAAGACCGCGAACTCCTCGCCCTTGTCATCGGGCCCACCTTCGCCAATGCCGACCTTCACGGTCTTACCGCCGGCGGCAAGGATGGCCTTCTGCTCAGCGGTGACGGTGTAGACCAGCTTCAGCCGGTCGCTGTTGCCGGTGCGCACGATGCGCCAGGTGTCGGCTGTGTACGGCTCGCAGCCATGCTGCTGGCAGAACGCCGCGGCCCTCGGCCCGTCAATGTCGATGGCGATGTGGCCAGGGGCGGCGCCGATGTGCCAGCAAACGCATTCAGGCGCCGTGGCCTGTAGCTCGGCCACGGGCACGCCGGCATGGTTCTCCCAGCCGTCACCAACGAGTGGCCGTTTGTCAGGCGCGCCAGGGAGCAACGGCCCGAAACTGGCGAGCATCGGCAGGCGTTCTAGGCGCCAGCGATCGGGCCCATAGGGGCCTGCCGCAGCGGCGGCTTGAGGTGTCTGCACGGTTCACGCCTTGGCGGCGAGGGCCTTGTCTGCCTGCTCGATCAGCATGCGGACGGCCTGGGAGCGGTTGCCCACGCCTGGGGTGCCGGCTACCACCCGGTCTAGTGATTGGATGTGAGACGGCCGCACCATGACATTCAGCGGGACGCTCAGCGCAGAGGGTTGAGGCATGTAGTAGGTTGGGGAGGTCTCTACAGAATACTACATGGCAGCCGGTGCAACAGCCAAGCCCGCCAACCGCTTCTACGTGTACCTGTTTCTGCGCCACGATGGCACGCCCTACTACGTGGGCAAGGGGACCGGGCGCAGGCAATGGGATCCACTGCGTTGCACTCCACTGCCGCCAGATCCTGCGCGGAACGTCCGGGTTCTGGACGGAATGAGCGAAGAAGATGCCCTCGCCTGGGAACGACTGTTGATTGCCCACTATGGGCGAAAAGATACGGGCACCGGGATTCTGCGCAACCTTACAGATGGGGGCGATGGTCTCGCAGGATACGTTTTCAGCCAGGAACAGCGAAACAGGAGAACAGAAATTAATAATCAACGATGGAGCAATCCTGCTGCCAGACAAGCGCTTTCAGAAAAAAATAAACAGCGATTCACGGATCCCAAAGCTGTTGAAAAGGTCAGGCAATCAAACCGCGCGGCGTGGTCCGATCCCGCAAGAATCGCAGAGCACAAGGCTCGCATGGCCGCGATTGCGACCGACCCAGAGCATCGAGCCAGAAGATCAGCTGCGCAAGTCGCTCGATGGGCTAACCCGGAAAAGAGAAGGCGACACAGTGAGCGGTTTAAGAATCGAATCTTTAGCGAAGATCACAAGGAAAAGATCCGCCAAAGCATTCGCGCGTTATCGCCTCGCCACACATGGGCGGCGCCCGATGGTCAGCAGTTCACCGGCTCGGCTTACGAGGTTTCGCAGCTGACTAACGCTCCAAGCCGCAGGTCGCTGACCGAACTTGCGACAGGCAAAAGACCTAGATCTAGGCAGGGATGGATTTATGTGTGCCCAGCTGACAAGGAGGCTCCCTGATGTTCACCCTCCGCGACTATCAAACCACGCTGGTCGAGCAGGGCGAAGCCGCCATGATGGATGGCGAAGTACCGTGCCTGGTCAGCTCCACAGGATCAGGCAAGACTGTCATCCTGGCGGAGCTTGCCCGTAGGGCGCTTGCCCGTGGTGAGCAGGTGGTAGTGATCTGCCATCGAATCGAGATCCTGAGCCAGATCGTCACCAGCCTGCACAAGCATCTCGGGCAGCAGGTGGTCATCTCTCGAATCACCGCCGGCAGCCGCCCCAGGCTCGACCGAAAGGTGATCGTTGGGATGGTGCCGACGATGTGCCGCAGACTGAAGATGCTGGAGCAGCTGAAAGGGTGCACGCTATTGGCCGACGAAGCGCATCACGCTCCCTCGACCACTTGGACCAAGACGATTCAGGCGATCAGCCCGCGGCGGATGCTGGGGCTCACCGCCACACCCGTGCGCCCCGACGGCAAGGGTCTGGGTGACTCTGGCCTGTTTCACCGCCTGATCTTGGGCCCTGAACCGGCAGAGCTGATGGAGGTCGGCGCATTGGCTCGCTACCGGATGTTTGCCGCACCTCACACCGTCAGCGTTGACGGCCTGAAGAAGCGCTGCGGTGATTATGCGGTCAGTGACCTTGAGAAGCGGGTGGTGGCGATCAACGGCAGCATCGTTTCCGATTGGCGCCGCTTCAACCCGAAGGAGTTGTCAACGATCAGCGTCGGCGTTTCGGTGGATCACTGCCACGAGGTCGCGGCCATGTACTGCAGCGAAGGTGTGACGGCTGCCGCCGTAGATGGGACCACCCCGGCGGCGGAACGGGCCAAGATCTTCAGCGACTTCAAGGCCGGTCGCATCACGGTGCTGTGCGCCTGCCAGGTCGTGGATGAAGGCCTCGATACCCCATCCGCCACGTGTCTGCAGCTACTGAGGCCCACGGCCTCATTGCGGCTCTACAGGCAGCTAATCGGTCGCGTGCTGCGCCCCAAGCCCGACGGATCCGAAGCGCTGATCATTGACCACACGCCCACATGGAAGATGCTCCCCCCACCCGACGCAGAGATCGCGTGGACACTGAAGGCAGAGGTGCAGGAACCCCGCGAGAAGCGCGAAGCAGTGATTGACCCGGACACCGGCGAGGTCACAGAGGGCGAGCCGATTGAGACGGAGGTGCACCAGACCGGCGCCAAGCTGATCGAAATCACCCCCGACCTGCTGGCCCAGGCGCACCCTGTGGTCGCGCGGCGGCTGCTGAATGAGCGGTGCCGCTTGGAGGTGGAGCAGCGGGCCCCGGACCTGCGCCGCTGGCTGAACTACCTTGACGTGTTGGAGGATGAAACCCTGAAGGTGCTGGAGCCAGCGCTGGGGCTGCAGCCTGGCTGGGCTCAAGGGCAGATGATGCTGAGGATGCTGCTGAGCCCTGCGCAGCGGCTGGCGGCCACGAAGCGGCTGCAGCGGTCGTGGGGTGGGGTATAGTGGCGGCAACTGCGCCCGCGATGATGCCAGCAGCAACCACTGAGGCGCGCAGCATTACGCTGCGGCTGCCTGTTCCACTGTTCGACCGCTTACGGGCGGCGGCAGCTGATGACCGGCGATCAATGAACAGCATGGCAGCGTTGCTGCTGGAGGCTGAGCTTGATCGCCGCAGCTGACCCGGCCCGCCAGAGCCGTGCCCAATCTGGCCGTCCTACCGCTCGATCCTGACCATGCCCACAGCACGCGGGGCTGATGCCGCCCCGATCGATGAATTGCTGCCGCCCAACTGCGGCCCCACTGGCCAGCAACTGGCCGCCCTTGATGCGGCCGTAGCCGCCGCCTTCCCTGCGTTCGGCAGCCTGGCTCCGAACGACGCAGCCGACATCAAAGGTCGGCGCCACGCCTACCTAAACCTGCCAGGGCTGCTGGAGGCCGTTCGCCCTGCCCTGATGGCGCAGCAGGTGATCATCGCCAATACCATCAGCATCGTGCCGGGTGGGTTCGTGGTGTCCACCATGCTGCGGCACAGCGGCGGCGGCTGGCGGCTGTCTCAGTTCCCGGTGCTGAGCCTGACCAGCTCCAGCGCGATCAGCGCTGCGGCCACCAGCGGCTTCAGGGTGAATCTGCAGCTGCTCTTGGGCATCTGCGCCTCCGATGAGGATTACTCACCTGAACCTCCTCCTGCTGCAGCTCCAGCACCGTGGGATCAGTCAGCACCGGCGGCGCCCGCCTATGCCGCTCCGCCCCAGCAGCAACCCTGGGCCGCCCCTGCTCCACAGCCTCAACCCGATCCCTCCGCATACGTCTGACCATGAAGAGCGCACGTGTCAATCTCTGGAACGCTCAGCCGTCCCAGAACCCCAAGGCCCCGATCCTGAACGGTGCTGTCGAGCTTCCCGCCCAGCTGATCTGGGAGTTGTCCCAAGCGATGCAGCAGGGGCAAGGGCTGGAGACCAACCAGCAAACCGGGGAGCAGTTCTTCAAGCTGCGCCTCAGCGTCTGGCGCGGCACCGGCGAGAACAATGCTCCGGTGTTGAACGGCCAGATCGAAAGCCCCTCTGAGCGGGCCCAGTACCTGGCGCAAAAGGCTCAGCAGCAGGGCGGCGGGCAGTGGGGTGCTGCTCCCGCAGCCCCGCCCCAGCCGCCCGCCTATGGGCAGCCCGCCCAACAGCCTGCGCCTGCTGGGTATGCGCCAGCAGCAGCGCCGCAACCTGCCGGGCCGCCAGCGGGCTACCCTGCGGCGCCTCCGGCAGCTGCTCCACCAGCAGCAGCACCGCCGCAGTGGGGACAGCCTGCCCCCGGCGGATGGGGCGGCTGATTGACCACCGATCGCCCACGGATCGCCCTCCTGCCGGAGCAGGGGGGCATCTGCTTTGATGAGCCCAGCCATCGCTACTGGGTGTGGTCGCAGCGCCGTGGGCGGTGGCTGCAGCCGCCCAGCTGCTCACAGGTGCTCGGCCTCTCTGGCGCCAAGGGCTTCAACCCCGAGCACTGGCGCCGCAAGCTGATCAACAAGGAAGGCATGCGGCCGAATGAGGCCGAGGCCTACATGGAGCTGCATCGCAACGGCCGGGCCGACATCGGCACCGAGCTCCACGCCCTGATCCGCCAGGAGCTGCTGGGCGCCGCTGCGCCGCCGGTGCAGTTTGCCGAGTCGCTGATGCTGCTGGCCACCTGGCGGCGGTTGTTCCTGCCGCAGATCGAGGAGGTCATTGCCTGCGAGTCGCCGCTGGCCTCGCTGCAGTTGTTCTACACCGGCACGCCGGATCTAATCGCCCGCGTCGCCGGGCAATGGCTGATCGTGGATTGGAAGAGCAAGGTCAGCCAAGAAAAGGCGAAGCCCGATCAGGCATGGCCGCTGCAGCTGGCGGGCTACGACCTGCTGGCCCAAGAGCGCTACGGCATCCGCTTGGATGGGGCGATGAATCTGATGGTGTGGCCAGGCGGCTGTGAGGAAGTGTTCTGGCCGCCAGAGAAGATGGCCGAGCTGCGGCGCCGCTACATCGGCCACGTCGCTTGGGCCCATGCCGTCAAGGGGGTGCGCGGTGATGCTGCTGCCGCCGGTGCGCTGGCGCATGTGTTACGGCTCCACCCTGAAGCGCTGGAGCTGGCCACACCACCATCAGGACATGGGGCGTGGACGGTGGCGCAGCTGCTGGGCAGCGATCACCCCGCTTTGCGTGCGGCTTGACGCTGAGCGCGAGCCTGCCGGCGCATGTCCTCGAAAAGCAGCTGCCGCAGGTATCCGACCCTACCAAGCCCCCGTAGTTCGGCCTCGCGGTCAAGGTGCTCCACCTGCTCGGCGGGCAGTTCAACGGAGATTTGCCGGTGTCCGGGTTTCAGTGGCCAGCTGGGCATCGCGCTCTGTTCAGTGAATCCACTCTAGAGGGTACCGGATGGGAACCTATGAGGTAGGGTACTGGGGCCATCCGCACACGCTGCTCCATGGCGATGCCGACCACTGCCCGGGCTAGGTGGTGGGTGCTTTGCGTTCCACCGCAAAGCTCGGCCTCTCGCCTGTCACTGGACCCGTCGAGGTCTGCCGCTGGTTCCGGCTTTGTAAGGCTCAGGGCGGCAGCAAGCAACGAGCGGGTGGCTCCTATTCCGCGCCATGATTGAACCCGCCTACCTGGCAGCACTGCGTCATCAGGTGCGCTGTGAACTACTGCTAACGATGGTGCAGCTAGAGCAGCTGTGCCCTAGCTGGTGGGCTGACCTCAGCGAGATGGCCCAGCAGCTAGGCACCGATCGCGCATCTCTGAATCGGTCGCTGACCAAGCTGGAGGCGATGGGATTGATCAGGCGCGAGCGGATCAGCAACACCGGCGGGAACTGGGTTTGGTGGGTCAAGCGTTGCGAGGATGACCAGCCGTGTCCAGACGCCGAGCCGGCGTGGAGGCTGCGCGATCTTCAGCGTGGAAGGGTCATTCGCGTCACGATCCGCGGCAGGTGGCAATGGGCGGAGCGCCAGGGGATCCCCCGGGCAACGATGCAGAGCTTTCTTGGCGGCCACCAGCGCACGATGAAAGGCCGCTGGCAGGTGGCAGGCAGTCCATGGGATGACGAATCTGGCTGCTGATGGGTGCAAATGGGGAACCGTTGCGGTAGGGTGGTGGAGACCACTCGCCATGCACCAATGGGCCACCATCAGGCGCCCTGCGCGCCGCCCCCGTCACTCGACACCATCCGCCAGCAGCTCGATGACCTACTGGCCCAAATCGAAACCGACCAACAGGCTCTCGCCGCCGAACAGGCCGCCGTGGCCCGTGCCACCGAGGCGCTGCACGAATCCCCGGCGCTGCAGGCTGCCTTGGCGCAGGGCCAGGAGCTGATGCGCGGCCGGGTGCTGATGCTGATCGATCACCGGCTGGGGATGCTCCGCGAATCGCCCACGGCGGTTCTGCTGCGGGCGCTGCGGCAGCAGGTGCGGGAGGTGGAGGCGTGAGCCATCGAGATTTCGCCAACATCGCGGAGGGCGACACTGTGATCATCAACAGCAGGACAGGTCGAACCTTGGCGCATGTTGCCAAGGTGACGAAAACCCAAGTTACCGTTGATGGCCTTCGTTTTATGCGATCCGATGGCAGTGAATACGGCGGCGATCAATGGCATCGCAAGTGGATCGCTATTCCCAACGTCAACGACATCGGTGAAATTAAGGCTGAGCAACGCCAAAAGCGTGCAGTCATTGAATCTAGTCGCCTGCGCAATCAGATTGACACCGCGCTGATGGAAATCACCCGAAGCCAGCGCAGGTGGGGGCTTGGGCTGGCGATTGAAGCGGCAAACGACCACCTGCGGCGCGCACTAGAGACGCTGCAGGCTGATGCGGAGGTGTCCCAGTGACAACCGAACTCCATATCCTGCTCGGCTCCATTGTCGGCGGCACCGGTGCCCTGCTGTCGTACTGGGCTGGCTGGAATGCAAGGGGACGGCTGCAACCACCACGGGGTAGCCATGGGCAACGCAAGCCCAGCTTTGCCGAGCTGCTGATGCCGCCACCACGCGACCAGGATCCCGACTGGCGCCGCAGCTTCAGCCACGAGAACACCAACAGGCCGAGCGGGCCGCCGCCGCTTCGGTTACGCCGCTCAGAGCCACCTGAGCAGTTTCCCCGCCTGTCCAGTCCCGGCGCAAACCCTCCGCCTTCTGCACCATGACTACACCGATCATCATGTGGCGCCTCTCGTGGGGCGAAATCAAGCCCGTCCCCTGCACCAAGGTCACAGCCGGCTGTGTCTGGCCTGTTGAGCGCAAGGGCCGCCGCGAAACTAGAGCAGGCAGCTGGGCCAGTTACCACGAAACTTGGGCCGATGCCCATGCCGCGATGCTGGCCAAGGCTGAACGGGAACTGGACGCTGCCCGCTGCCGGCTCGAACGCGCACAGGGCGACCACGGCCGAATCAAGGGCATGGAACCACCGGCTGATGCGGAGGTGGCCCCATGACCCTCTCCATCCTCGCCGGCATGGTCGAGATCATCGCCGTGCTGTCGATCGTCGGCACCGCCACCCTGGCCACGTCGCTGTGGTGGGCGCTGTGTGAGCGGTTGGTGGGGGAGGGGGAGTGATGCCTGACAACACCCTGCATCGTTACCGCGAATTCATCGCATCCAAGGGCACTGCTGCCCAGTCCTACGGGTTCCAGCCGCAAGGCCAATGGGATCTGTTCCCCCATCAACAATCAACCCTGCAATTCGCCTGCGAGAAAGGCCGATCGGCTGCGTTCCTCGACACCGGACTGGGCAAGTCCCGAGTGGAGGCCGCCGCTGCTGCTGAGTTCGCCGCTGCCAGTGGTCGGCCCTCGCTGATCCTCACCCCGCTGGCGGTAGCGCGTCAGATGGTGCGGGAGTGCGCAGCAATCGGCATTGAGGCCCGCATTGTGCGGGAGCAGTCGGACGTTGGCCCTGGCGTGAATATCGCCAACTACGAACGGCTGCCAAAGCTGGACCCATCTGTGTTCGGTGGTGTCGTGTTGGATGAATCCAGCATCCTCAAGGCATTCACCGGCCCCACCAAGCGGATGCTGTGCGAGGCGTTTAGCGAGACGCCCTACCGGCTGGCGGCCACCGCAACACCGGCGCCGAACGATCACATGGAAATCGGCCAGCACGCCGAGTTCCTGGGCGTCATGCCAGGCCCAGAGATGCTGTCCCGGTGGTTTATTTCCGATCAAACCACCATGGGCGGCTATCGCCTCAAGGGGCACGCTCAGGAGTCGTTCTGGCGGTGGGTCGCCAGCTGGGCCAGGGCCGCCACGCTCCCATCTGATCTTGGGGGCGATGACGACGGATTCATCCTGCCGCCGCTCAACTACGAACTGCACACGATCAGCGCCGACATAACCCAAGAGGTTCCCGAGGGGCTGCTGTTCAGGATCCCCGATGGCAGCGCTACCACCATTCACCGTGAGAAACGCCTCACGATGGAAGATCGAGTAGCCAAGGCTGCAGCAATCGCCAACGCTGAAACCGGGCCGGTGATCGTGTGGTGCGAAACCAACGACGAATCATCGGCACTGGCCGCATCCATCCCTGATGCGATCGAGGTGTACGGCTCCATGAGCCTTGATGAGAAGGTGGCCGCGTTGGATGCGTTCACGTTTGGTGATCGCCGGGTGATCGTGTCGAAGCCCAAGCTGGCCGGCCTGGGGTTGAACTGGCAGCACGCCAACACCGTGATCTTTGCCAGCGTCAGCCACAGCTATGAGCAGCACTACCAGGCCGTGCGCCGTGCATGGCGGTTTGGGCAGGCCAAGCCCGTCACCTGCCACGTGATCATCAGCGACACGGAAACCAGCATCTGGAACAACGTCCAGCGCAAGGCTGCTGATCACCTGCGCATGAAGCGCGCCATGGCCGGCTCAATGGTGGCGATGCAGCAAGAGGCAACACTGCGACGCGCCTACGGATCGGCTACTTCAATCATCCTTCCATCATTCCTGAAATGAAACCGACTCACGAAGGCAACAACTGGGCCATTTACAACGCCGATTGTGTTGAGATTCTCTCGGGACTGCCTGATGAGAGCGTTGATTGCGCCGTGTTTTCATCGCCGTTCAGCTCTCTCTACATCTACAGCGACTCCGAGCGAGACATGGGCAACTCGGCCTCTCATGACGAGTTCTTGGAGCATCATCAGTGGATGGCACGTGAGCTGTTCCGCGTGATGAAGCCTGGCGCCGTGATCTGTGATCACGTGAAGGATACGGTTTTCTACCAAAACTCATCAGAGACAGGAGAGGGCGGACTGTTTCCGTTCAGCGACGCCGCCAGTGCAAACTACCGGGAGGTTGGATTCTGTCTGAGGGCACGGGTGACAATCTGGCGTGATCCAGTGCGCGAGATGCAGAAAACCAAGCATGAGCGACTGCTTTACAAGAACATCCGCGAGAACAGCCGGGTGAGCGCCATGGGAATGCCTGAATACATCTTGGTGATGCGCAAGGATTCACGGGGCAAGAATGTCGGAGAGCCGGTTACTCACAGCCGTGATGAGTTCTCGCTGGATCAGTGGCAGCAGTGGGCATCGCCAGTGTGGATGGACACGATGCAGACCAAGGTGCTCAACTCCCGGTTCAAAGGCGACAAAGACGAAAAGCACATCTGCCCTATGCCGTTGGACTTGATCGAACGCTGCATCACCCTCTACAGCAACCCTGGCGACGTTGTGCTGGACCCGTTTAACGGCATCGGCAGCACCGGCTACCAGTCCGTGAAGATGGGCCGCAAGTACGTCGGCATCGAACTCAAGCCGGAGTACGCCCGCCAGGCTGCGAAGTTTCTGGAGCAGGCCGAGGGCAGCGCTGCATCCCTCTTTGACTTGGAGGCCGCCTAATGGAAACCCGCCGCCTAACCATCTGCCTCACCCTCCCCGAGGTCGAGGCGCTCCGCCGCCAGCTCCGGCCAGGCGAGGGGATGAACGATCTGCTGCGGCGGATCGTGAACGACCGCATCCACAACCCCACCCCGCAATGATCACTCTCACCACCCCCACGCAGCAGGCCATGGCCCGCATCGCCACTGCGCCTGTCACCAGCGATCAGGCCCGGCCCACGCCAACACCATCCACCCGGTTATCCCTGGCCGCCTGCCCCATGCCGGCGCGGTGCTCTAAGCCCTGCGAGACGTGCACCAACGTCGCCCGCAGCGTCGCTGCTGAGCTGGGGCAGGTGCTGAGGGAGCGCCACGGCGGGTCCAGTTCAGTGGCGCACTGGCTGGATGGATTCACACACACTGGAGATGAACGATGAGCACTGATTGGAGAGCGCTGTGTGCTGAGTTATTGCCTCTGTCGTCCTCTTCCCGTTGCGCCGAAGAGATGGTTGATTCGGCAGTCAAATCTATAGACAGAGCCCGCGCCGCCCTGGCCCAGCCCGAGCCAAAGGGGGTGGAGACTCAGCCGGCACCGAGTGGTTACGCCTACCGCTATCCCTCAATAGAAGGCAGCGTGATCAGGTTCAATCATGGGCAAGAAGTGAACGGGAGTCGCCCGCTTTGCGCCATCCCGTACTGGCTAGGCCAGCCGCCCACCCCCCAGCCGTCGCCCGTGCCCGTGGCGGAGGCGGTGACGGAAAAGCAGGTGATGGATCTAGCCGATGACTGCGCCTTTGATAGACAGGAGATTTCCGGCTTTGATGGCGGCAGAACGTTTCATGGTCACGGCTGGGAATGCACGGACGAACAGCTCGTGACGTTTGCCACTGAGCTTCTCACCCGCTACACCCGCCCCACCACCGAGCCGGTGCCCGTGGCAGAGCGGTTGCCCGGGCCGGAGGATTGCGATGCGATGGGAAGGTGTTGGTGGTTTACTCCCAGGGATGGAAACCCAGCTCCATTTAGATCAGCCGATTGGAGTCTGTATGCAGGCTGGAGGCAGAAGTTCACCCACTGGCTCCCCCACCACGCCCTGCCGGTGCCCGGTGCGGAGGAGGCCCCATCGGATCGCGGTTCAGAATCCTCGCTTGCCGAGTTCAACGATGGAGGAATGCCCCTTGGCTAACTCAACCCCACCCCTATCCCAGGCCCGCACCGCCCTGGCCCAGCCCGAGCCGGAGGGGGATGGGCTGTTTCATTGGCGGAACCTTGGCGACGGAAAGCCCGTTCAAATTCGGGAGTGCCCTATGTGCGGCATCGCCCCGGCAAACGTGGACGATTGCGGTCGATTCGGTGATCCAGCCTGCCCCTATTTCGGTGTTGGCGAACCCGAGCCGGAGGGGGTGGGGGAGGGGCCGCCCGCCGCCCCGCCAGCGCCAGAACCAGGGGAAGTGGCGGAGTTGGCATCAGCACTGAAAGCTGATGCGGAGTGCGTCGAGGTCGAGCATTACGACCTGTGCAACATGACGGCAGAGCAGATGCGCCGCGCCGCCACCCTGCTCCAGCAGTTATCCGCTATCGCAACCGAGGACTTGAAAGCCGAAGCCGCCCTGGCCCAGCCCGAGCCGGAGGGGCTGCCCCCAAGGGTTGGCCACATCCTGCGCCTGGCTGAGATCATCCGCGAGGTGGACGGCAACCACGACAAGGGAGCCGCCGCGCTGGCCGAGGCGATCCTGTCTCACCCTGGCAGCAGATGGAGTCCCACCATCGAGCCGGTGCCCGTGGCGGAGCGGCTGCCGGGGCCGGAGGATTGCGATGCGGAGGGGAGGTGTTGGTGGCTGACACTGGCAGTAGCTGATGGTGGCCGTGGTGGATATTCAACCTTTTGGGAGCTGACAACTTTCAAGGCCGCCGTCCGATGCGCGTCCCACTGGCTCCCCCACTACGCCCTGCCACTACCCACCCCAACGCCATGAATCGCTGCATCGTCATCGGGTGGGACGCCCACCACAACTGCATCGGCCGGGCCCATCTGATCGCCCGTGCCGCCGCGCTGGCATTCTCTGAGGTCCAGCTGATCGCGTTCGGGTTCTCCCATCTAGGCCGTGAGGTGTGGGCGCCACTGCGAGGTGAGCCGATCACCGTCATCCCTGAGCCCAAAACCGTCTCAGCGCTGATTGATCGCTGCCGCCGCGTCGCCGCGGCCACCGACGCAGACGTGGTGATCGCCTGCAAAGCCCGGCTGCCGTCAGTGCTGCTGGGCATCGCCATCGCTGAGCGCAACGGCGCCCGGCTGATCGTTGACATAGACGATCACGAGTTGGCGTTCATTGATCCGAACGATGCCCCGCTCTCGCCGCTGGCGCTGCAGCAGCAGTTCCCCGAGCGGCTCGGCGAGGCCCCCTACTCACCGTTCTGGACGCTAGCGGCGCAGCAGCTCACCAAGGCCGCTGATCACATCATCACCTGCAACACCGAGCTGCAGGCACTGCACGGCGGGGAGATCATCGCCCACCTGCGCGACCTGGATGCGTTTCAATCGCCGCAGGCTGAGCCGCCCGCCGAGCTGCTGGAGATCCGCCGCCGCTGCACCCCGCTGGTGATGTTCCTAGGCACGCCGCAGCGGCACAAGGGCCTCGACGTCATCGCCCAGGCCGTGGCCCAGGTGCCAGGTGCTGGCGCGGCATTCATCGGCCGCATTCCCGACCGAGGGATTGTGAACGACATCACCCGCGCAGCCGGCGACCAGGCCGCGATGATCGACAGCGTGGCATTTGCGGCTATGCCCGCCTGCCTCGCGCTAGCTGATGCGGCGGTGCTGCTGCAAGACCAGTCCCGCGAGGCCAGCCGGTATCAGCTGCCGGCCAAGGCCTGCGACGCGCTGGCGGCCGGCATCAGGCTGATCGCCACGCCCACCCCGCCGCTGCAAATGCTGGCGGACTGGGGGTTTCGGGGGATTTCGTTTGTGGAGTCGCCCGCCGAACTGCCCGACGCGATCCGCCAGCTGCAGCCACTGAGCGCTGCCGATCGGGAGGTGAATCAGCGCCTCGCGCACCAGCACCTGTCCTATGCCTCTGGAGCTACGACCATGCGCCACCTCCTATCCCAGCCCAGCCGCCGGGCGATCAGTTACGCCGCCAGATCATTGATCGGGCTGCCCGAGCCTGGCCGGCGGATCATTCTGATGCTCTGGAAGCAGAACGACGCTGGCGTGTTTGGCAGGCGGGTGGACATGGTGGCAAAGTACCTGGCCAGCCGGGATGACGTGGACCAGGTGTTGTTGGTAGAGAAACCGCTTAGCACGCTGGACCTGCGCAAGCTGGAACAGAGCCAGAACCGGCATCACCGGCTGTTGCACCGTTACGCGCAGCGGAAAAGGGTGGGGCTGCTGGACAAGGGCAAACTTGCCATCCGCACGCCGGTGATGCCTGCAGGGCTCAGCGTGGCTGAACAGGGCGACTTCATTGAGCGGTACTGCCAAGGGCTGGTGGAGCAGGCCCTAGCGCGTTTCCCCGGCGCCAGGCTGGGGCTCTGGGTCTATCCGTACTATCGGCACGCCGAGCGGATCGCCGCAGCCCTACCCACCGACTACGTGCTCGCCGACGTGGTGGACGATCACAGGGCATGGCCCAACACATCCGCCGAGCGGAAGACAGAGCTTACGGAGCACTACCGCGCCATCCTGGATCTGGCCGACATGGGCCTTTACAACTGCCGGCACACGCTGCAGAGCATCGGCAGACTCAGCCCCACGAAGGCGCAGGTGGTGGCCAATGGCGTGGATTTCACCGGCGCACCGGACGCGGCAGAGGTGGCTGACCTGCGGGAGCAGTTGGTAGCGCCCGGCAACTTCCGGGGGATCATCGGCTATGCCGGAAACCTGGAGTCGAAACTGGACTGGCCATTGGTGGAGCACGTGGCAGCCAAAAACCCTGACGACCTGGTGCTGATGATCGGCAGCACGCACGTGGCCACCCAGCTGCCACAGCGGCGGAACATTCGCTACGTGGGCCCAGTGCCCTATGACGAGCTGCGCGCCTACCTGGCGACGTTTGATGTGGCGATCATCCCGCACCTGAAAACGAATCTCACGGCGGCGATGAACCCGCTGAAATGCTGGGTGTACGCCACGCTGGGGATCCCGATCATCAGCACCGACATCCCCAACCTGCCAGAGGATCTGCCGCAGCTGAAAGTGACGCGCAGTCAGGGCGGGTTTACGAAGAACGTCCGCAAGGCGCTGAATTCGCCGGACGTGATGAGCGCCGAAGAGATTGTCGAGATCATCCGCCGGCACAGCTGGGCCAGTCGCCTGGAGTCGGTGGTGGACTGGTTCCACTACTGACCGGGGGTGCGGAACCGGAACCGCTGCGGTATGATTCCACCACGGGCACAGGCCCGCCACTCGCCGTTTCACGCCATGACTTCTTCACTAGATCCGACAACGCAGCTGATCAAGCTTGTTTCGGTTGTTGCCGTTACTGCTTTTGTTGGCGCATTCACTATCCCCATTGGTTGCAACATTTTCGTTGCTTTGTTGCGCTGCTTTATTCGCCGTCGCCGTGAGCGAGAGGCCATTTGCCTTATCACTAGCGTTTTATTTGCTGTTGGCTCCGTACTGGTGCCCATCTTGTTTTGGTATGCAGTCCCCAATCCGCTCTTCCTCGTTTCCGCATCATTTTTCTCTCTTTTAATTGGCTCTTATTTAGCGCAAGGGCTAGACCCTCGCCGAGTCTAATCCCTTTCTCCACTCACAGCCTTCTATTTTTTTTATTGCCATGACCACGATTTTCTGCACCGTCTTGGTGCTGCTGTTATTGCCCGCGCTGTTCCTGTTGTGGCTGACGGAATCCCGCCAGCAACGCGCCCGCCGCTGGCGCCGGGATGGGCTCACCTATCGGGTGATCGCTGAGCGGCTGGGCTGCTCACAGACCACCGCTCGCCGGTTGGTGGGGGTGAGGGCATGACCGACCAACACCGCGCCACGCCTGAGCAGTGGGATTACATGCACGAACGGACAGAAGCAGGGCTGGAGATGACTTCCTGCATCCTCGAACTCCGCAACCGCATCGAAGCCCTAGAGGCCGCCCAGCAAGACAAGCTCGACCGGCTGATTGCGTTGGACGCCGCCGATCCGACTCCCGATCCCGCCATGACCGAACTCCGCGCCGCCAGCGCTGAGGCGAGGTCTGGGGGGTTGGTGGAGAGGGTGGAGGAAGCCATTGCGAACGAAGACTGGATGAATAACGGTCTTGACGAAAGCGTCTGCGGGGATGATGACCCCACTTACAGATACACCAGTGCAGCGTGTAACAGCGGCCACTCATTTCAAACCCTTCAGTCCCGCGCCGCCATCCGTGAGGTCGCCACCTGGCTCGACCGGTTCGCCCTTCACGGCTCCGGCGAGTACGCGCAGGCGGCCAGGGTGCTGCGGCAGGAGGTGGGGCAATGAGTCTTGACCTACACAATCTGCCTGCTTGGCCTCAAAGCCAAGAATCAGTGACGGACCAACTTGCCAGCCTTGTGCTCATAGCCAACCGACTGGGCTTGTATGACGCCGCTGATGCTGTTAAGCAAATGAGCGAAAATATGCCGCAGCTAAAGTACGGCTGCCATGTAGACCTAGAGCCACATCAAGAGCCAGACGGGTGCGTAATTGACGATGGCAATTTTCATAACTGTGTCTACGCAAAACCAGGCATGAGA
>Ga0208229_1000128_pt1 | contig 18282 bp, 20 predicted proteins | sample LakMenEpi22Aug11_FD_150725 | JGI IMG/M metagenome (GOLD analysis project Ga0208229, IMG submission 150725) | Freshwater microbial communities from Lake Mendota, WI - 22AUG2011 deep hole epilimnion (SPAdes) | ecosystem: Environmental > Aquatic > Freshwater > Lake > Epilimnion/Euphotic zone ... | reverse complement strand
CCTGAAAAATGGCCTGACTGTTCTGCAGTGGGCGCTGAGCCCTAGTGTTGCCGGCTTGTTCAACTGCGGATAAGATCGTGGCTGCGCACGATCTATCCATATTCGTTCGAAGGATCAGAAGAGTCGGACTGCGCACCTTGAACTACAAGCGTGCTTGTGGCTGATCTGGTCATCTGATCCGGGACGTGTATCGTTCAGAACATGTGGTTATCGGACCCGCAAACCACCCTTATACTCGGCTGAACGTCGTCAAGGAGACCTGCACTGCTATAGTTTTCGAGTGTCCAGCCCCATGCTGCAGGGTGGTTTGCGTGAAAGGAGGGGTGCTCTTGGCGTGGTTTTCGGAACCTCCCAATACATAGTCGATTACGGAGGAAAGTGAAAAAGATTGCGCTTCTTGATTGGGACGGAACTCTGAGGCGGGGCTTCACGATCGCCGATTGGTGTAAACATCTCTGCGGCCGAGGGCTATTTAGGATTGGCCTTCTTGAACGGCTTGACACTCAATTTGAAGCTTACTCTACGGGAAACATGTCGCACGACGAATTAGCTGCCGCATCGGCCGAGATTGTCACCAGCGGGCTGTGTGGATTAAGTGTCGAGGAGGTAGCAGCAGCCACGAAGAGTTTCATTCACACAGACCAAGGGTCCATATTCCGATTCGGTATTGACGCACTTACAAATCTTGCGCAACTCGGCTACTCAGCTTACTTGGTGAGCGGTGCTCCAGGTAGCGTTGTTAAGTCCTACACGTTTCCTGTTGATTTGCCACTTGGTTTTCACTGCCTTGAATTTATCTCGGATGGCGGCATCTACACAGGTAATCTTGCGTTAAACCCTGGTATTTCTTCCATTAAGAAAACAATCGTAAATGACATCATGTCTCACATAGAGACGGCGCACTTTGTTTTTGCGATCGGAAATTCAGAATCTGACCTACCGCTCTTTAAGTATGCCGATGTTGGACTTATCATAGACAAAAGGGATCTTGCAGTTTGCTGCACTGCGCGCCACACGTCCTCGGATGAGTCTTGGCCTAGCATTGTTTCTGACTTGATGAGCTTGGGGATAAACCTGTGAACGAATTGATAATTGGAATTGCCTCTGGACTTATTGCAAGCAGCATTGCCTTCATTATAAGAACATACTATTTACACTTGCAGGGGCGGCGAGGCCCTCTTAGTGGCACATGGCGGCAAGTCATTGATGAAGGGTATCGGCGTGAGGACGCTGTGGTCTGCAGCCACTCATCGAATGGGAACCTGAAGGGCGAAATCAGGCGGCTCATCCCAGAGGACGAGAAACACAAGGCATGGCGTTTTCGTGGGAGAAAGAAGGGTGACTTTATTTTCATGATCTTCTGGAATCTTGACGATACCCAGAATCCTGAAAGCTCGGGAACCATTCAACTACACGAGCACAATCCCAGGCATCTCGAAGGGTTCTACGTGAAATCAACTTTGAAGCCGCAGGCGAAGAAGAAAGATGCTCTGTTGAGGGAGATGGGCAGCACGCATTTGACATGGGAGAAGGTATAAGATCAAATCGTACAACAGTACGGCTTGGATTGCCTACACGCTGCGCGTTCAGGGCTGATTAAAAGTCAGTCCCAGGCAGGCTGGCCAAGGGGCTCCGCTTACGGTGCCCCTTGGCGTAATTGCTGTGCCCCCTTGTCTGAATCCCTTGCTGCCGCAACCGATCTTGATCTGATCAGCTTGTTGCGCGCCATCCCGGACATCCGAATGCGACGTGGGATCCGCAACCCGACTTGGTACTTCCTTTTCGTCACGGTTCTCGGCATCCTCGGCGGTTGCCAGAGCCTTCGTGATCTCGAGCGGTTCGCCATACGCCACCACATCGCGCTCACCAGCGCCGTGTCAAGTGGATGTAGCCGTATCGTGCGCCAAGCTTGGCAGTCTTGTGCTCCTTTTATCGATTCAGGAACGACTTGACTATCTTTCAAAGGCCTAGAGTTGCTCACAGCGCTGAAATAGTCAGGGAGATTGCATGTCAATCAGGATTGGACGGGATGGTTTGACAGTGCTCTCCGTTCATTGAAATAATGATGGGTACGCTTGCTTGATGCCAGAGGTCCTCCGAACAAGCCCTTTGAGTGGACAGGCCTCAGAGCACTCTCTGCTTCGCCACCCCAGCTTCCTTGCCTGCCACTCAAGGGCAGCGTTAGACTATGCCGATCAACGCTGGACAACAGATGCTAATCCTTCAAGCAGCTGAGCTTCGCGGACAGGGAAGGCTACAAGAAGCAATCAATCTGATTGAAGCCAACCTAAACCAACTTGGCGGCGACGATCTTGTTCCTGCGCTTCTCGAAGCATTCCGCGCTGCCGTGGAACTGAATAACCTAGGCAAGGCCATGGTATTCGCAATGGCAATTGCATCGAAAGATAGAGACGTTCCATCAATCCAAGACTATCTGCCATAGCATCATCACAGTATGCTGTTGATAAGTGTAGATAGGCTACAAAGGAGATCCAACCTTGCGCGTTAAAAGTATTCGCCTCAAGGCATTTAAGAGGTTCACGGATCTTAGCGTTGGCCCCATCCCTTCTATGGCACGCCTGATTGTGCTTTTAGGGCCGAATGGTTGTGGAAAGAGCAGCTTGCTTGAAGCCTTTAATCATTGGCATGCTTTACATGGCTGGGGCAATATAGGAGACCAACGCTACTTGCTGAAAGACGGCCTGGCGCCAAATCCTGATTGGAAAAACCGTGTCAATGTTGTGTTCCATGAAAATGAAGAAACCGGAAGCAGCATACGCAATAAGCTCTACTTTAGAACTGCATTCAGAAATGAGCCTGATCTTGATATCAAAACCCTCCAGCAAATGCCCTCGCCGACCGAAAGACCTGTATTGGATCGATTCATAACTAACGAGGCTTCGGTTACCCAGAACTACCATCGCCTAGTAGGCAAAACCCTAAAGAGTGTGTACGACTCATCAAATGAGACGCGCAGTGTAGCTGACTTAAAAAATGAACTCATTGGAAAGATCAATACTACGCTCACAGCTATTTTTGATGACCTCGCGCTTAGCTCCATCGGAGATCCTCTAAACAATGGTGCTTTCTATTTCAGAAAAGGAATAAGCACAAGCTTTCACTACAAGAATTTATCTGCCGGCGAGAAATCAGTCTTCGATCTAATTCTAGATATTGCACTAAACTCCACCTACTATCCCGATGCAGTTTTTTTCATTGATGAGCCAGAAGCACATATCCATACTGAAAAACAGGCTTCAACCCTTCGCTCTTTGTTTAATCTCATTCCATCAGAAAGTCAGCTTTGGTGCTCCACTCATTCACTAGGAATGCTCATGGAGGCTCGAGAAATCGAACAAGAAAAGCCAGGTGAGGTGGTATTTATTGATTTGAATGATCGAGATTTTGATCTTCCCCAGATTATATCAGCATCTCGTCCTGATCGCCAGCTTTGGGATAAGATACTTGAGCTTACACTTGGCAGCCTATCAAAGTTCATTGGCCCTAACAGAATCTATCTATGCGAAGGTGATCCATCCAGCAGAAGAAATAAGAGCTTTGACGCACAGGTTTTAGAGCGTATATTCGGAGCCGCCTACCCCAACAGAATATTCATTTCAGTGGGAAACGCAGATGACGTAATTAATATAAGTGGTCCCGTTGCTCAGGCGCTACTGGCTATATTTCCAAATACTCAGATCATGCGAGTGATTGATCGAGACTACCGTTCAGATACTGAGGTTAGAGAGCTAAGAGACGCCGGAATATGTGTACTGTCCGAGCGACATTTGGAATCTTATCTTTTATCGGATGAAATCATTGCTAAACTTTGCAATAAGTATGATCAGGCTAGCTTGATTGATGAGGCTCTCCGGAAAAAAGAGGAGAATCTCGAGCGTATATCTAGGGATGGCAGAGACGGGGACGACATCAAATCTGCAGCCGGTCTAATCGTTAATAGCCTACGCAGCTTGCTGCAAATCCGAAATGGTGGCAGTAGCACCCACCCCTTTCTGCGTGATACAATGGCACCATTAATCACGTGCGATACACTGTCATATCAAAATCTAATTCGAGATCTAGATCTTGACTAGGGTCCAATAACATCATTTACCTGATCCGGTTTAGAATAGCTGTCTCTTGCAACAGTATCTGCGGGCGGGTGATGATGAGCGTTATGCATCTCTGTCATCGCCTGTGATTTCAGCCCATTATGGTGCCATAACTTGGATTAGCATTCCAAGAAAGTAGAAGTTGCAACTAGGAAGCAGATGCCAACTCTCATTCAACGAAGAACCATAGCCATCTGCCGAAGGATCTACAGAATTCTGGCTAAGCGCATAAATGAAATATCTTTTATTGCAATCCTAGCAGTCGTCCTCTGGATATTCTCTCCCCATGGCCTGGCAGCCAAGGACATTGGGTCAGCCATTCTTGCTGGAATAAGCACATTGATTGGTGCATTCTATGCTTTTCGACTTTCGGAAAGAAAAGAGATGGAGGGGGAACGTGCTAGAAGAACTCAAGCACTGAATAGGGCGTTATTCACCTTAGGAAGACAAGTCAATGCAATTCAGTATCTCCAGGATGAGGTTTCGTCCTACGACACCGATGCGAAACGCCTGTTTGGCTGCAAGGCGGCTATGCCTCCGGACTACTCTGACGTAAGAGTCGATTTTGAATCACTTTCCTTTCTTCTGGACTCTCATGATCCCGACCTTTTACTTCGCCTTTCAGTGGAGCAGGACGGCTTTCATCAGGTGATGAGAGCAATCTCGCTGAGAGCACAATATTTCATTGATCAGTTTCAGCCGGCCATAATGGCATCAGGAATAGCACCTGGATCATTTACGCTTAATGACGCGAGAGAGAAGATTGGCCCATTAATCTTTGACTCAGCGCTCAACTACACCACGAGCATGTTCACAGCTCTTGATGAAGCTCTGCCTAGACTGCAAAAGATTTTGGTTGAGTTGGAAGACCTCTCTCGGCAGCTTTATCCTGGAGAAAGGTTCCTTCGGTTAAAGCTTAAGACAGATAAGATGCGTAACGCGGTAGAAAAGTTCAGAATGTAAGTATCTGAATAGCAAATACCTGTCATCCAAGAACATAATAAGGTGACTTGGCTTGGATTTTTACCGAGATCTCTGCCCGTTTCTGCTCTGGGGCGTTCAATCCACAGGAAAAGCAACTACCCGAACAGAGCAAGCATCAACAATCTGAACCCACTGCTCGCTGCTGATTTCTAGTCGCTTCAGCATTTCCGCCACGCCTGCACCCGAGGTCAGCAACCGCTGCCCCCGTGCATGAATCTCCCTCCACGTCGGCGGGACCTTGAGCAGGAACCCGTTGTCCCGCAGGAAGTGTGTGATCTCGCCGTTGGCGTACGTGCGCCCGTAGGGACGAAATGGTCCCCGAGAGGGGTCGTAGCGGCGCGCCGCTTTGATCAGCCCGATCATCGCCAGCTGGAGCAGGTCCTCCTTGGAGTGAATGGTGCGGCGAGCGAAGTTGCCGGCGATCTTCTCCGCCAGGTCCATATGCTCCAGGGCCAGGGCATCGGCAGCAGCATTGGGGTGAACTGGCCTTTGCCGCCGTGGCCTGAAGCGCGGAGGTCTCTGACCCAGAGATCTGGGCGGGTGACGCACTGGAGCGTCGAGGTTGATCACCAGCTGCTCTGCCCGTGCATGGCACGCCGGCCTGCGGTAGCGCCGTTGCTGCAGCATCCGCTCTGCCCCAGTGGCATCGCCGATGAGCACCACCGTGATCGGCAGCACCAGCTGCACCACGACAGGCTCCAGCACGGCAGCCCCTGGGCTCTTCCCCAGAGATGGCGTGGGATGTTCCTGCACCGCGGACACCATCGGCACGCTCACCGACTCACCAGCAGCGGCGTCACCACCGGCTGGATGCCCTGGGCTTTCCAGTAGCGGCTCTCCAGCCACAGAGCGCCGTGGCAGAAGGCATCCACCAGGTCCTTGCTGCCCTTGGGGAAGCGGATCGCTTCCTCCGCCAGCGGCTGAGCGCGGTGGTGAAAGCGGATCTGCCCCGCCTCCACCAGGGGGGCCACGGCATGAGCACGCGTCTCCTTGCTGCCCCGAGCCGTGATCGGCAGCATCCCCGGCACGCGGCGCCGCAGCGTCTGCAGCACCGCCGGGCCGTTGGCGGCGTCCTCAATCAGCACGGCGTTGGGGCGGAGGCCCTGCTGCTCCAGTGCCTCCAGGCAGCCCAACAGGAAGCGGATCACCTCCGGCAGGCCAAAGCGGTGCCGGGCTGCCCAGAGCACCTCGATCTCCAGCTCCTTCGGGACCATCGGCCCCTGAGATTCACCCGTTCGGGGGATGGCATTCCGGGCCGGTGGTGCCAGCAGGCCCACCAGGCAGAAGCCGCAGTAGTCGCTCTCCGCCTCTCCCTTGAAGCTCAGGTCGCACGAGAGGGCCAGCAGGGCGTAGTTGCGCGGGCTGCCCGGCTCACGGGGGAAGGGCGGCCGGATCCATTGCCGCAGGAAGATCGAGCCGCTCGCCGGACTGGGCCGCTGCTGATACAGCGCTGCCCACCAGTAGGCCCCCAGCCGGGCGCGGATCTTGAGCAGTTCCGGCAGGGGGAACCGCTCCGGGCACAGGGCTTCCCCTGGCTGACGCCAGTCGGGGATCAAGGTGCAGGTGGGCGGCAGCTTGGGTCGTTCGGCGGGGTCTTCCGCGATGGCCGGCAGGTCCAGCACCGTCCAGTGCTGCGGGGCCTCCCCCAGCTCCTGCTCCAGCAGCCAGCCGATCACGTCCTGGTGGTCCCAGCGGGTGAGCACCACCAGCTGGGCCGAGAGGTTCGGCTGGGTGTTGCCGTCTGGCCCCAGCACCGAGGCCGGCTCGGCGCGCGTCAGCCAGACCGAGCGCAGCCAGTCGATCAGCTTCTGCCGCAGTGCCAGTGATGCCGCATCACCCGGGCCCTTGTAGGGGTCGTCGATGATCCCCAGGCTGTAGCCCTTGCCGGTGAACGGACCATCCACACCGGCGGCGATGCAGCCGCCCCGCTGGCGGGTGAGCCAGTTGCCCACTGCTGCCGAATCGCGGGCCAGCAGGTGGCCGGTCACCCGGTAGAAGTGGCGGGCTTCCCTGGAGTGGGCGTAGGCCAGCTCCGCCGAGTACGAGGCGATCGCCGCAAAGAGCTGTGGGTAGCGCTGCAGGAAGTAGGCCGGGAAGAGTTTCGAGACCAGGAGAGATTTCCCCAGCCGCGGCTGACAGGTGACGATCAGCCGGCTCAGCTGGCCATCGGCCACCTGCTGGAGCAGATCAATCAGCACGTCAGCCCAGTGGTGGAAGCCGTAGCGGGGGTAGGCCTCGGCGATGAAGCTGCGCAGGGTCTGGGGTTCCGAAGGCTCGGCTGTGGTGGTCGTGCGCAGGTGGAGCAGGCCGCCGTCGCCCCAAGGGTCGAGCTCGCTCAGCAGCAGGCCGCCCTCGGTAGCGGCCGGTGACGTGAGCACCGGAGCTGGCATCGCCGTGGCGGTGGTGCTCGCCGTCATGCCCGTGGCTCCGGCGGCTTGATCGGTGCCCGCAGCAATCCGCCGATCTCAGCGATCACCCGGAAGGCGCCCACCGCAGCAGAAAACTGCTCGGCATCCATCGCCCGGCGGGCGCAGTCGTTCAAGGCAAAGATCTGCTCGGCCTGGTGGCGACGCCGGTCGGTGATCAGCTCCTCCACCATCCGCTCGCGGGCGAGATTGAGGTAGCGGTTGATTGTCTGGCTGTTGCTCACCCCCCAGCTTTCACGAGCGTTTTCGTAGATCAGCGCCAGCGGAATGCGCTGGGCGATCCACAGCTGCCCCTCGGCTACGCGGCGCTCCACTTCCAGGCGCGAGGGTCTGGGGGGCGGTTGGGCCGCCTGTCCCTTGGTGCGGCGCGGTGGGTTGGCATGGCCAATCGGCCGGGCGGGATCGGTGGGCTCGTAGATCGGCTGACCGTTGTCGTCCTCTGCGCTGGCGGCACTGCGCAGCAGATCGATCGCATCGGCCGCTGCCTCGGGTGCGGGCGCAGCAGACGCTGGCAGCAGCGTGCGGCGGCCACGGCCGTGGCGACGTTCAGCCATTGGGTCCACCGGCCCCAGGAGCGGCGGCGGTGATCGCCCAGTGGAGCAGGGCGAGGGCATCGGCCTCGTTGTCGTCCACCGGGCAGTGGCCCAGGCCGCGGACAGCGGCGATCACCTCCGCCTTGCTGGCATTGCCCCTGCCGGTGATGTGGCGCTTGATTGTTCCCACCGGCACGCCCTGGTAGGGGATGCGGTGGTGCTCGCAGAAGCAGCTCAGCTGGCCGAGGAAGCCGCCATAGGCATGGGCCGCATCGACGCCGGCATGGCGCCGCACCTCCTCAAAGACCACCTGATCGATCAACAGCTGCCCAGCTGAGGAAGGCGGCTGGCTCAGCTCCTTGAGCCAGCGCTGGAAGCGCAGGAAGCGCATGCCGCCGCCCTCGTAGCGCTGGGGGCGAAAGGGCTGGCTGCCGCTGCAGATACGGCCGCTGCGCTCCTGCAGGGCCCAGCCGGTGCAGGTGCCCAGATCCAGCGCCAGCAGGGCGGGGTGGCCCGCTGTCGCATTGAGCACGGCAGGCGGGGCCGGGGCTGGGGTGAATGCAGCGGCGAGGACCATCAGGGAGCGGGCAGCTTGACGGTCCAGAACGGCCGGCCATGGCGGCGCACGGCGCTGCCGTTGCCCTCGGCGGTCCTGCGGGCGAGCTTGAGCTGCTGCTCCAGAGCCAGCACCGGCTCGGGGTAGGTGAACTGCACCCGGCCTGGATTCCAGGAGAAGGCGGTGTCGTTGAAGTGGAAGGAGGCGTCCACCTCGCCGTGCTCATGCAGCTGCTGCAGCTGATCGAGCAGGGCATTGAGCTGATCGTCGAGGGAGCGCTGCTGGCGCTTGATCGCGACGACAGCCGCCAGCAGACGGTCGATGTCATCGCCGGCTTCCGGCGAGGAGGGGAACGCTGGATCAACGGAAGGGAAAGCAGAGGCTTTTGGTGCGGCGGCGACGCTCTCCCCAGATCCACCACCAGCCAGCGAAGCGTCCGGCCTAGGAACAGAAGCAACCACACAACCTCAGGACTCTGAGCAGAGCTTAGCGGCTTAGCAAGTAAGCCCTCTGTTTGGCGCTTTGCTCAGAACGGCCAGTGGGCCTCCGCGTAGGTGGTGTAGGCCGCTGCCCAGGCCAGCAGGCATTCCTGCCGGCTGTAGAGCGGCGAGAAGGTGCTGCCACCGGGCCGGCACCAGATCGTCTGGCCGTAATCGATCCAGTGCCCGTGGCTCCACTCCAGCGCCATGTAGCCCCCCAGCTGGGCGCGGGTGCAGTAGGTGCTGCCGTTGGCGCCGAGGCTCTTGAGGTCGGCCAGCACCCGCGCCGGGCCGCTCACGCCTTGGGGACGCGGCTGGGGGATGGGCAGCTGGGGATCGAGAAAGGCGGTGTCGTAGGTGCCGGCGACGTTGCGCACCAGGCAGCAGGTGGCACGTTCGGCGGCGATCACCGCCACCTGCTGCCAGCGCGGGTGGGTGAGCAGGGGCTGGATCCAGTCGGCGTAGTCGCCATCCGCGAGTTCGCCCAGCTCCGCCAGGAGATCAGTGTCTGGCGGTTGTCCCGCTTCCAGTTCGGCAGGCCGTTGCGCCATGAGGAACAGCTCCATCGCCCGGTGACAGGCATTGCCGCGCGGTTCCCACACCGGCCGTGTCGCCGCGATCCGCCCCATGGCGTACTCCCCCTTGCAGTGGGCCAGCACGCCGGTGATCGAGATCGGGAAGAGGTGGTCACCCAGCCAGTAGCGGTGCTCCGGGTCGCGGCGCCGCAGGCCGGGGATGGGGGTGAGCCAGGTGGTCATCGGGCGTGGGCTGCTGAGGAGGAAAGGGATGGGCAGCAGGAGAGAAGGGGCAGATCCTGCGCTGTTTGCCGATCGTTCGGCGTTTGCCGAGCGGGTGATCGGCAGTGAGATCGACTGCAGCAAGAGCGATCTCGTTGGTTGCCGATTTGCCGATTTGCCGACACCCCGGGGGTGTGTCTGCCAGGAGGTGGGCCTGAAAGCCCGCGGATCAGCGTGAGGGAGGAGAAAGGATCGGCAACGATCATCATTTCCCTTACTTCCATTCTCCTGCAACGGATCTCATTGCCGATTGGCGATCGGCAAACGGTCGGCAACGGATCGGCAAATCGGCAGTCACGGCAGCTCTCCGGTCGCCTTGTAGCTGGGTGTTCCCCGCTTGCTGTGCTCCACCTCGCCGACGCCGAGCTCGGCCAGGGCGTCCATCGCAGCCGCCGCGACCGCCGAGTCGATCTCACGGCGCTGCGCTTTGGTCAGGCGCTTGGAGATGTCATGCCAGGAGGCAGCACCTCTGGCGACAGCGATGCTGTGAACCAAGCGCATCAGGTCGTTGGCGCCCTCGGCCACCTTCTGGTGCAGGCCCATCGTCCAGGTGTTGATGTGATCGACCAGGACGCAGGCCCTCTCCATCACCGCAACGGAGACCTGCTGGCTGTGCCAGCCATCGGCGCTGCCCTGATGGAGCAGGTGCAGCAGGGCGGCGATGCGCAGCGCCTTGCCGGCCGCCTTGCCGATCAAGGCCCCCTGGGCGGGGATGGTGGTGCGGTGCACATCCGCCTGGCAGCGGGCCTCGTACTGCACAAAGAACCGACGCGCATCCGGGGCGAGCGCCAGGGTGAGCCGCGGCTGGGTGTAGACGAATCGGCAGAGCGACTCCAGCAGCTGGCTGGCCCAGGTGGCCTCCTGTTGCTCCTGCTCCTTCTCGAACGCAGGCAGCGGCACCACCCGCTCAGGGAGGGGGATGAACAGGAAGCGTGCCCAGAGGCCTGAGGCGTCGCCATGGGCCACCAACGCTTCCAGGATCGCCGGCTGGATCGTGCCGCAGATCGAGAGCTGGCAGCGCTCATAGAAACGGCCGCCGGCGGCCTTGGTGATGCGCAGCGAGGAGAAGCCGGAGCCGTCGTAGGCCTCCAGCAGCTGCTCCTCATCCGAACCGCGGCCGGAGCGGTAGGCGTTGAGGTTGCCAAACAGGCCGGCCAGCTCATCGCGGTGGATCAGCAGGCCCAGGCCGCGTTCCTCCTGGATCTGCAGCTGCTCTGCCAGCGCCTCGGCGGTGAAGTCCGACACCACCAGATGGACCGCCCTGGGCTGGGGTGTGCGCTCGTTGGCCTTGACGCCGCGGTTCTGCTCCTCCCAGTCGCGGTAGGCGTGCTTGTTCTGGCGGGCCAGAGCAAGGCGCAGCTCCTTGATGGGGTCCAGCACCAGCAGGCGTGAGACGGGCGTTTTCTTGGCGCCGGAGCGGGCGACGAGGGCGCCGTAGAGGTTGAGCGGCACGCGGTAGCTGGCGGCTTCTGAGGCGACGACCTGGCTGCCGAGCTTGACGACGCCGGAGACCGCGACGAGGAAGCAGAGCAAGGCGGTGACGTCATCGGCCGGCAGGGAGCGGCAGCGGATGCGCAGGGCAGCGGCCAGGGATGGCGGGCAGATCCAGTCGAGGGTGAGGGCCTGCGACAGGTCATGGCGATCCTGGGCCGCCTTGATGCTCGCCACCTCAGCGGCGATCGCCTGGGCCGCGTCCTCTTCTGCCTGGATGGTGCGCAGCAGGTTGCGCAGGTCATGGGCACTGCGGTCGGAGCGATCGGCGAGCGCCAGGACCAGGGCCTCCAGCTCCTGGCGTGAGGCGCCATCGCTGACGGCCCGCTGCAGCCGCTCGCGCACCGCATCGAGGGAGAGCGGAGCCCAGGCCGGCTGGGGTCCTGGCTTGACGGCGGGCGTCTCTGCCGCTGGAGGGCGATGCGGTGGCGGGCGCCTGGCTTTGAGGTCGGGACGGCTGATGTCAACGCCCCAGGTCTCGCGCAGGAAGGCCCAGGTGGAGCCGGGGCTGATCTGGTTGGGTGTGCTCTGGAAGTAGGCGGGCAGGTCACGGATCTCCCTGCAGCAGGTTTCCTGCAGCACCTGCTGGGCCTCGGCGGCACCGAGGTCGACGTGCAGGCGCATCGCCAGCTTCATCAGCTGCTGGTACTGGCCGGCGCCATGGCGAAAGGGCGGAATCTTGAGCAGCGCCTCGCGCAGGGTCTCGGGCGGCCGCGGGGGCAGATCAGCTGGCAGCCCGTCGTCCTGGGCCAGGCGCTGCAGCTCCGTTGATGGGGTGCTCTCAGGCGGTGCGTCGATGAGCGGATCGGGCTGCAGCCAGTCCGCCACCTGCTCCTGGGCGTAGCGGATGCCGGAGGCGCTGGCGATGGTGGTCATCCCCTGGGGGGTGCCATCGGCGCCGATGTAGCTGCCGCCGGGCAGGCGCATCACGCGCGAGGGGTTGCGGTTGGTGGCATCGGCGCCGGTGAGCTCGATCAGCGCAGCCTGTAGCGGGATCCACTGCTGCGGGGTGATCGGCTCGCGGAGCACCCAGTAGAGGTGGGCCGACTTGCCGCCAGTGGTGATCGCGATGGTGGGTTCACCCAGCCCGTAGCGCTGCCAGGCCGAGAGTTGCCAGGCAACCGGGCGGTTGTCCCATTCCAGGAAGAAGGCACGGCAGGCGGTGATCTGGGCGTCGCTGTCGCCGCCGTCATTGACGACGAGGTAGACGCCGCGGCCCTCCTGCTGCCAGCGGCTGGCGGCGGCCAGGTCAAACGGGCCCTTGCGGGCCTTGATGCCGTTGGGGCAGTGTTCCGGGTGCCACTTGTTGGGGTTGGCTCGATGGGGGAAGGCGCGCAGCCGGGCGGTGGCCGGCTCCTTGCCCAGCAGGGAGAGGAACCGATTCGCCTGGGCCGCATCGATCGGCGGCACGCTCACCACAGCAGCGGGATCGACTGATCGGCGGGCAGGTCATCACCGGCCATCGACGGGGCGGGCGATGGCGGATTGGAACTGCTCCTGCTGGATGACGCGATCGAGCACGACGCGCAGCACAGCGGAGCGGGAGATGGCGCCTTGATGGCGGAGGTGATCGAGCCACTCGAGCTGGCGTTGGGTGATCACGACGGAGACGGGAATGGTGGGAGGCAACACGGGCAGAGGGCGGGCAGCGGAGCAGAGTGTGAGCGTAAGCCTGCCCTTAGGAGGCTGAGCCAATAATGGCCAGCAGCTGGAGCCGCGGCGCTCCAGCCAGTCCAGGTGGGGAGATGGATGTGGTCCCCCCGGAAGGGTTGCGCAGGCTCAGCCACCTAAGGCAACAGGCGGGATGGACGAACACCTGCCCATCCGCTGCCGCGCCGAGGAGGTGGCCGAGCAGCTGCGCCTGGTGGTGAGGGGATTGCCGTTCCTGGCAGATCGCAGCTGGGAGGAGGTGGGCTGGGGGCAGATGCGGATCGAGCTGCTGAGCCTCTGGCGGGTGGAGCTGCTGCTGGAGCCCGCTGGCACCGCCACCTGGGGCAAGGACACGGTCCCATCGGGCAGCTGGGCAGACGTGTCGCTGTCGCTGGTCAGCTGGGCCGGTGCCCCCGATGGCCGCCGCTGGGAGTACGGCTGCCAGCGGGATGACTGGACGCTGGGCCCAGACAGCCGCCTGTTGGAGCCGCTGCAGTTCCTGAGCGGCACCGAACGGCTGGAGCTGGAGCAGCTGTTGCGCGCTGCCCGCTGCTGGCCAGAGCCGATCAGTGCCCAAGCCCAGCCCCAGGCGGCTGCGGTGGTTGGTCTGGAGCAGCGAACAGGGCCCAGGCGGCGGCAACGGGGGCAGGCCAGGCGATGCCGCGCCCCAATCCCCTGATTTCCCCCATGGCTTGAGTGGCTGAGCCGGTCTTAGAGTTTGACCAATCAAGCCAAGGGGGGCAATGACCAGTGCGTACCAGACCTATGTGGACCGCCAGGCCGCTGCCCGCGAGCAGTTCGGGCGCATGCTGCGTCTGTGGCGGGAGCGCAACGGCTGGACCCAGTACACCGTGGAGCGCTGGGGCCGGGAAGCCGGCTTTCGCACGGTCTCCAGCGGCAACATCTCGATGGTGGAGCAGGGCAAGGCGGGCGATCTGCGCGCCCAGGCCCATTTCCAGCTCGCCGATGTGAACCGCCGCATCGCCGAGCAGCAGTGGGGCCGGCTCAGGAGCCCGGAGCTGCGCCAGGCGCTGCAAGAGGCCACGGCGATCCGCGGCGACGACGGCCAGCTGTGGGGCCCGACGGAGTTCTGGAGCTGCTATGTGGGCCTGCTGCCGGTGCCGCAGGAGTTCCGGCGACCGGACAGCGCGCCGATGCCGGAGATCGGTGAGGCCCTGGCGGCCCAGCTGACGGGCCAGTGGCGGCAGCAATTCACCCAGGAGGCCAGCCAGCGCGGCCTCGATCCGATCGAGACGCTGCAGGGTGTGGCCCGGCAGGCACCGGCCGCCCAGCGCAAGGCGCTGCGATCAGTGCTCGCCGCCTTCCGCGACTACGAGAGCGCTGAGCTGGCGGAGCTGTGGGAGGGGGAATGGCTGCCGGAGCGCTGGATCCGCCTCTGGAGCGAGGGCCTGGAGGCCGCAGCCGGCGGCAAGGCGGCTGACGCGGCTGAGACGCCCGAGCAGTAACGAAATCCTGAGCGATGTGTTGCGGCTCAGAGTGCTGAGCCTCTAAGGTGCCAGGAGAGCGGGCGCCGGTCCCGCCGTCACCGCCATGTCACCCACCACCGCCGCGGGACCACCCGCCGCCATGGGGCCCGCCGCTGCGCAGTCCACCGCCCTGCAGTCCACCGCCCTGCGGTCCGCCGCTCTGCGGTCCGCTGTAGCTCCTGAACCTGTCCCCCAAGGGGATGGAGCGGATCCGGCCGCCCTGCTGCAGGGCCAGCGATCCGCCGAATGCGAGCTGGCCGAGGCCCTCGCCCGCTTCCAGTCGGAGGTGATGCCAGCGACCGAGATGAGCCTGGCGGCCGTGGTGGAGGCCGCCCGCGGCGCCTTCCGCCTGGGCTTTGCCTACACCTCCTGCCGCGGCCTCGATGACGACGGCCAGCCGCTGCTGGAGGTGACGGTGATGCACCGCGGCGGCGACCAGCTCAGCAGCCAGGTGCGGCTGGTCCCAGGGGATGCCGAGCAGGAGTTCCGGGAAGCGGCACGGCTGCTGGCACAGCTGCTGGGTATTCCGGTCTGTTCTGTGGCCCAGCAAGCTCAGCACTCCAAGGCTAAGGGCAAAGGGCAAGGGGAGTCGTCTCTGGCTGTCCCTGGTGACACGGCAGATGCATCAGTCCCGGCCGTCACCCCATCCGACGCACTGGGAGCAGGCGGATGCCCAGAAGCAGCCCCGCCCGCTGATCTCACACCAGCCACAGCTCCAGCTCCCACTCCAGCTGCCGCCGCTCCTGCCGCCCCAGCTGCTGCTCCTGCCGACACCATCGGCCCCGGCTCTCCGGATGCTCCCGGCACCGAGGAATCGCTGCGCCCCCTTGGGGAAGAAGAGCGCAACACGCTGCTGGAGATGATCCGCTCGCTGCGGCCGGTGGAGGCGAGGCGTCAGTTCCAGATCGCCTTTCGCCATCACTTCAACGTGCCCAAGCAGGAGCGCACCATCGCCGGGTTCATCACCCAGCAACGGCACAAGGACTTCATCGACCGCTTTGAGCGCGAGCTTGCCGATCTGCCAGCAACGGCAGCCCCAGCCAAGACGTCAGCGCAGACGGGGGAGGGAGCCGATGCGTGATGGCACCCCCCAGCGCAATCGCCGCCCGCGCAGCTATGGCGAGCGCCCTGCGATCAGCCAGAACCGTCACTACCTGCAGGTGATGGTCTACGGCGACTGCCATCAGCGGCTGCGGGAGCTGATGGAGCGCCACAACCTCTCAGCCAGCGGTGCAGCCCATCACCTGATGCGGCTGGGCGCGGGCCTCGATCCCCTTCCTCCCCTCGATCAGCACGATGGCCACTGAAATCCTCTACACCCCCCTGGCGGAAGTGCGCTGGGCGCACCTGGTGGAGCCGCGGCCGCAGATGGACCCGGAGAAGCCGCTGGCCTGGTCCGTGGACCTGCTGCTGCCGTTGGCAGAGCCGACCAGTCAGGGGTTTCTCCAGGCATTGGAGCGCCAGTTCATCGAGGCCCACGGCAGCAAGAAGCGCCGCAGCGACAAGGGCGAACCGTGGAAGCCCGACAAGGAGCAACCCGCTCAGCTGCAGGTGGTGAAGTTCAAGGCGCAGCAGCTGACGCGCCGCGACGGCAGCCAGGCCCCCGGGCCGCGCCTGATCGATGCCCGCAAGCAGCCCTGGAATGGCGCGGCGATTGGCAACGGCAGCCGGCTGGTGATCGCCTATGTGATCCACGCCTGGGATCGGCCGGAGGGTGTGGGCATCACCTTGATCCCCCGTGCTGCCCAAGTGGTGCACTACGTGCCGTATCAGGAGAGCGATCCGACCGAGGGCTTTGCAGAGCAGGAGGGCTACAGCCAGGCGGAGGCCCTGGCCGATGGCGGCTACGACGAGTTCGCCAGCGACGAGGAGGTGCCGTTCTGATGGTCCACCTCCCCACTGGCGGCGTCAGCCGTCGCCCATCTCCGCAGCTGCCGGCCTTCTGCCGCAGCCGCCGCCCCAGCACCACCACCGTGCGGAGCAGCAGCCTGCAGCAGCTGATCTGGCTGCTGTGGCTGGTGCTGGCGCTGCAGCTGAGCACCCTCCTGCTGGTCCTGGCCGGTCCGGTACCGGCGCCGATGAAACCGCGGGGGGGAGCACCTCATGCCGCGGCCCCTGTCCCGTCGCTGTCGCGCTCATGAGCCGCACGTCTGCCCTGATCTCCTACGCGTTCGAGGGGCACCGCATCCGGGTGAGCACCGATGAGCATGGCGAGGCCTGGTTCGTTGTCGCCGATGCCTGCGCCGCACTGGCGGAGAGCCCGTTGGGCTGGGCGCTGGCGATCCAGCGCGAGGAGGAGCACTGCCTGCTGTCGGAGGAGGGTCCCGGCCATGGGGGGCTGACGCTGGCGTTGATCAGTGAGGGCGGGCTGCTGCGCAGGCTGCTGGAGAGCACCAACCCCAGCGCAGGGCGGATGCGGCGCTGGCTCACCCACGCGCTGCTGCCCGCCATCGCGCGCGGCCAGCAAGGCGTAGCGGCACAGGCAGGCCGCACGATCGGGGCAATCCGCCGGCAGACCGCCACCGATGTGCTGCGCAAGGCCGACGAGATCATCCAGCTCACCGGCGTGTCGCATGCCGAGGCCCTGCTGGGTGCGCTGGAGGAGATCCAGAGAAACAGCGCCCAAGTTCAGGATCCAGCAGTGCAGGGAGGCTGCGATACACCCCGCCGCGGCCTCCTCGGCCAGGGTGCGCAGCCTGATCAGATGCCGATGCCCCAGGGGCGGCGCCTGTCTGGCGAACGTCCAGGCGCGGCCTGGCTGACGGCCGACCAGCTGGCGGATCGCCTTGATCGCACCCTCCGGGGCACCAACCAGCAGCTGGCGGCCAGTGGCCTGCAACTGCGCAATGAAGACGACGACTGGCAGCTCACCGATGCTGGCCGCGACTGGGCCGTGGCCCTGCCGCTCTGCTGCCGCGGCCAGCGCCGCCAGCAGATCCTCTGGGATCCGGCGGTGGTGGCGTTGCTGCAGGGGGAGGGGTGATGTCAGACAGCGTTGCTCAGCTGTTCCTGCTCCGTGTCGATCAATGCCCAATCGCTGCCCAGAAGCCGAAAACAAAATCTCCCAGTAGCAGGAGTGACAGCTGATGGTGATTCCAAGGGTTCGTGCCAACCGCAGTCAGTCCACTGCAAACCCAATCACACTGTCCTCAGCGCAGGAATGGGCAGATGCTCGCTCAGCGGGCCAGTTCCTCGGTGTGAGCGAGAAAACACTGGGCCGCTGGCGCAAGGCCGGCTTGTTCCGGGCTGGGGTGCATTGGCGCCGCAAATTCCCAAGCATCAATTCACCAGTGCTGTACCACCTGGAGCGTTGCAACGAAGCGATGAATGAAGCAACGGCCCGCACGCCCCATCTCCTCGAGAAAAACTGAGCCCTTGATTCACGGCAACAAAGGCCCCGGTTCACACCGCAACTGGACCAGGGCCTTTTGTTGGAGTGGGCCAGGCCTGATGCCTGCTGGGATGGCTTGGGATCGGCCAGTGACGCCCCGTGGGGGCTCGACGCGGGTCTTGCAGGGAAATCAGCCGCCGGAGGCGCCCTGCTGATTGTTCTGTCTCCCGCAGCCGGAACTGGAGTCTTGGGGAAGCCGGCGCCTGGCGGCTTTGCCCACAATTTGCCCACACCGCAAAAGAAAAGGGCCCCGGCTTTGCCGAGACCCCTTGGTATCACTGATCGGGGCGACAGGATTCGAACCTGCGACCTAGTGCTCCCAAAGCACCCGCGCTACCAAGCTGCGCCACGCCCCGGATGCTGTTTTCAGCCCAAT
>Ga0208229_1000125_pt1 | contig 18478 bp, 24 predicted proteins | sample LakMenEpi22Aug11_FD_150725 | JGI IMG/M metagenome (GOLD analysis project Ga0208229, IMG submission 150725) | Freshwater microbial communities from Lake Mendota, WI - 22AUG2011 deep hole epilimnion (SPAdes) | ecosystem: Environmental > Aquatic > Freshwater > Lake > Epilimnion/Euphotic zone ... | reverse complement strand
ACCTCGTCACACAGGACAACCGCAACGCGGCTGCCTTCCCGTTCGCTGATCTCGGCGCCGAGCTCCTGAAACAGGGCCAACACATCACGCCAGGGAACACTGCCGCTGACAGGCCTGACGAAGATCAGCTCAAGGGTGCGCTGGTGCTTGCGGTCATGCAATGACAGTACTGCTTTCTGGTACTGCTGCCAAGCTGTCGCGCTGCAGTCGCCTGGCTGATTGGCGTCGTATTGGCTGCCGAGCCGCAACCGCCAATACCTGCCGCAGGCCGCCGGCTAGCCCGGCCACATGAGGCATGGCCTCCTCCCCCAGCGAACACGAGATCCAGCAGCGCATTCGCCTGGCCTGCGGCCGCGGGGCCGTGCGGCTCTGGCGCAACAACACCGGTGCCCTGGTCGATCAGCAGGGACGGTTCGTGCGCTTTGGGCTCTGCAAGGGCAGCAGCGACCTGATCGGCCTGCGCGCGCTGGAGATCACGCCCGAGCTGGTCGGCCAGCGGCTCGCCCAGTTCGTCGCCCTGGAGGTCAAGACAGCCCAGGGCGTGCTCAGCCCGGAGCAGCGGGCCTTCCTGCGCCTAGTGAAGGATCTCGGTGGCGTAGCAGCGGTCTGCCGCTCCGTGGAGGAAGCCGAGCAGCTGCTTGGCACGCCAAGGCAAGTGCTGCTGGGACACTGATGGATCCGGCAGAAGTGCAGCAGCGGCTAAGGCATCTCGCACAGGCCCACCCAGGCGAGCACCCCTACAACCTTGCTCTGAGATTGCAGGCAGAGACAGGGAAGGTGATCACTGGGCAGCTTGCCAAGCAGATCCTGCAGAAGCTTGGTTACGTCGGACTCTGGCATGACAGGAAGTGCCAGGAAGGGTCAGGAAGTGACTAGGAGTGCCAAGTTTGCCGTATGGTTTGGGTTCCCATTCAGGATCCTGAACGTGGCCATCACCTACGCGGAGCTGCTTGAGCGCCAGGAGGAGAACCGCGCAGCGTTCGGTCGGATGCTGCTGAACTGGCGAAGAACCAACGGCTGGACCCAATACACCGCCTGCAGCTGGGCGGAAGAGTCCGGCTTCGATGCGATCTCTTACGGCAACCTCTCTGTGATCGAGCAGGGCAAGGCCGGCGAGCTGCGCCAGAAGGCCTTCTGGCAGCTGGGCGAGCTGAACCGCCGCATCGCCGAGAAGGACTGGGGCCCGGTCAAGAGCCAGGCGATCAAGGACAAGCTCGAGAACGCCATCCCGCTGGGTGACGACGAATGCCCGGCCTGGACGCCCCTGGAGCTGTGGGCCTGCTACTGCGGCCTGAGGGATGTGCCGGAAGCGTTCCAGACCACGCCCGCGCCGACCGTTGGTCAGCGCAAGGCCACGGAGCTCTCGGCCAAGTGGCGCAACCAGATGCGCCGGGTTGTCGATGAATGCGGCCTTGAGCCCAGCGACGCTCTCAACTCCCTGGCGGTCGAGGCCAGCGAAGAGCACCGCAAGCGCTTCTTTGCCGTGCTCACGGGCTTCGGCGACTACAAGCCGGAGGAGCTGGCCCCGCTGTGGATCGAGGGCGACCTCTACCTGCCCAAGCGCTGGCTGGACCAGTGGGAGGCCGCCAACAGAAAGGGCAGCAAGCCCAGTGGCCGCAAAGCGAAGAAGCCAGTCACAGCCTGATGGCTAGGGATTAACAGCCGCTGTGAGTGCGGCTTCTAGCAAAGAGCCCTAAGATCCGGACCAGCGGGCATCCGTCCGATCTGATCCGTCATGGCTCCACCCCTCAGGCCTCCAGAGGCCGCCATTGAGGCGCCGCCGGCCGTCCCGTCCGACGCCACTCCCGAGCAACGGCTCACCCATGCCCTGGCCAGTTTTCAGGCCGAGGTATCCCCCATCACCGCTGCCGATCTGGCGGAGGTGGCTCACTCAGCCCGCCCCGCCTTCCGCCGCGGGATCGGCTGGTCCGCCAACCTGAGTGAGCAGCAAGGCCGCTCCAGGCTGCAGGTCACGGTGATGCACGTCGCCGGGGCCGAGCTCTGCAGCGAGTCCTGGGCTGATGAGGCCAGCGACCTGGCCGAAACCACCGGTCTGATGCTGGCGATGCTGCTGGGCATTCCTGTGTCTTCGCAGGCTCGGGCTGTACAGCCCTATGCAAATCCAGAGGAGCAGACGGCTGAAGAGTCTGATGTGGATCCTACGCAGCAGGCTTGCTTCGATCAGCAATCAGCAGGTCCGTCTGCTGAGGAGCCAGTCCCCTTGGCTGACACCAGCGATGACGGCAGTTCTGCAGACGGTGATCCAGCCCTGGCACCCCTCTCCCCTGAGGAGGTCAGCGAGGTTCACTGCCGTGTGCTCGACCTGCCCCAGGACAAACGCTGGAAGCTGACCACAGCGTTCCGCGAGCACTTCCAGGTGCCGCGCAATGCCCGCTCCATCGGTGATCGCATCACCCAGCGCCAGCACAGCGACTTCATCGCGCTCTTCCTCGAAGAAGCGCAAGGCCAGATGCAGGCGGAAGCTCCTGCGGAGCCAGGTCCATGAGCGAGAGCCAACGCCCCAGGCCGCCACGCCGCTACGGCGAGCAGCCCCGTTCTCTGGCTAGTCGCCATTTCATCCAGACCCAGGTGCGCACCGATGTGTTCCTACGGATCCAAGAGGTGATGGAGGCCCGCAACCTCTCGGCGAGCGGAGCGGTGCATCACCTGCTGCGCGAACGCTTTGGCCTGCCGCCCCTTCCCCCGTTCGATCAACAACAAACGTCCACCGATTCATCCCATGGCTAGAGACATCTTCCGCACGCCCCTCGCCGAAGTGCGTTGGGCCCATCTGATCACCCCCAGGCATCAGCTCGACAAGAGCAAACCCAAGGCCTGGACGGCCGACCTGCTGCTGCCCAACAGCGACGAGAGGGCCCAGTCCTTCCTGCTGGCGATGGAGGATCAGTTCATCGCCCTGCATGGCAGCCGCAAACGCCGCGCCGAAAAGGGCTTCCCCTGGAAGCCCGACAAGGAGAAGCCAAGCGAGATCACCGTGGTGCGCTTCAAGGTGCCGCAGTTTCAGCGGCGCGACGGCTCTCTCTCCGAGGGCCCCCGCATCATCGATGCCAAAAAGCAGCCCTGGGATGGTGCCGCCATCGGCAACGGCTCCAAGGTGGTCGTCGCCTTCGACATCTACGACTGGGACGACGAAAACGGCTGCGGCATGACCTTCCAGCCCCGTGCTGTCCAGATCGTCGAGTTCGTGCCCTACGAGCAGGTGGACCCCACCGATGGCTTCGAGGAGGTCGAGGGCTACACCACCCCCGGCGCTGCCGACGACGGCGAGGAGTTGTTCTGATGCCGCTCGATCGTCAGGGCATCAACGCCGGGGCCTGGAGCGGCAGGCCCCCTCACCGGCCTGGTCCCCAGCTGCCGGTCTTCTGCCGCACCCGCCGGCCCACCACCGTCGCGGTCACAGCCAGCAGCCTCATCGCCCTGCGCCTCCTGGTGCTGCTGGGGCTGGCGTTTCAGCTCAGCACCCTGCTGCTCGTGCTCGCCGGGCCCGTGCCACCGCGGGCAGTGAGCAGCCCCACTCCGTCTTCCGCTCCGATGCCGGCAGTGATGCCGGTGAGGTTCCACCCGTCACACCGTTTTCAGACCGATGAAAAACACAGACACGTCATCCCCTCTCGCTGAACCTGTCGGCACGATGAATCACCCCGCTCTGATCTCCCGCTCTTGGAACGGCACGCCGATTTCTCGGCGCACCACCGATGGCTACATCAACGCCACAGCCATGTGCAGGGCCAACGGCAAGCAATGGTCGAAGTACCGGGAGAGCGACCGCTGCCAGACCTATCTCGATGCCCTGGCTGAAACCTCCGAAATACGGATGTTTGACCTGATCGAGTCCCGCCAGGGTCAGGGCGGTGGAACGTGGGTTCATCCCCAGGTTGCGGTCGACCTGGCCCGCTGGATCAGTGCCCCCTTTGCCGTGTGGATGGACGGCTGGTTCCTGGAGAGCATCCAGCAGGCTCAACCGACACCGGTGGAAACACCCCAGCCCGGCTCAGGGAAGCGGAGGTGATCGCGCTGGTGGAGCGCAGCATCGGCCTGTTCGAGCAGCTCGGCGGCCTGGATGAACGCGACCAGCTCCTGTTCAAGGACATCGTGCGCAGCAACGTGCTGACCGCGAGCTCTGGGCTGCTGCCCGGCGCCCCGACTGACGAGGAGCTCACCTTGAGGGATGCCTGGCTGGAGGTGTTCCAGCAAGTGCTGCCGCGTAGCCAGTTCTGCGCAGCCGGCAAGCTCGTAGCCAGGGCATACCGCAACGAGTTCGGAGAAGAACCCCCTCGCCGCCAACAGTTTGTGGATGGGGCTCCGCGCCAGGTCAAGAGCTATCGCCGCTCCTGGTTGATCGACGCCCTCCAGCGCTTGCGCGCCCAGCTGACAGGGGGCTGATGGAAACCGCCACAACGCCATCCCGCCAGCGGGTCTGGGTCACAACTGCAGAAGCCTGCACTGCCCTGGGAATGAGCCGCGAAACCCTCCGCCAGCTGCGGCTGCGTGGGGGTGCTCACCCCGGGCAAGCACTACAGGCGTTGGGGCTGCACCCAGGGCCGGGGGCCGCTGCAGTGGCACCTGGAAAACGTGGAAGCCACGATCACAGGGTGGAGCCGGCGGCATCTGCGCCTCTGATGCCTTATCTGCCCGATTGCAGAGGTGGGAGGGCACGCAGTGAGAGGAACAACCGTTCCGGTCGGCCTGGCAAGGGCCGGAACCCCATCGACCCGTAGAAGCTGTGGAGGCGAGCGCGTTCCGCTGCTCCAGCAGCACCCGCCACATCGAGCAACATCAGCCGCACACCCAGGATCTGCCCCGCCCGCTGGCACTGCTGTATGGCATCCACCAGCAGGATGCGCCCCAGTCCCTTTCCCTGCTGTCTCCCATCGACAGCAAGGTGGCTGAGAAAAACGCCTGGGATCAAGATCGAGCGCGGTGCCCGCGGGGCAGCATCGAAAGGCACATCGGCCACTTCAATGGCATGGGCATTGATGGCGTAGAAGCCCAGGCAGGCCCGAGGTTCATCGACCTGGGCGGCGTCTGTGGCGACGTAGAGCCGGGTGTAGCCATCACGCTGCTGGCGCTTGGCGGTGCGGCGCAGAAAGTTGTCCTGGCTGTCGCTGCCGCAACTGAAGTCCTTGGTGTCGTGCAAGCCAGGGTCAAAGGCTTCGATCCGAACCGCCACCGGATCAGGAGCGCACGACCTGGTCCTGGTGCAGCTGCCAAGCCTCCAGCAGGGCGGGCGTTGGCGTGGTCTCTTCGTCGAGCGCGGCGAGCAGGGCCTGGTGATCGCCCTGGCTGAGCAGGGTCTGCTGCCTGCCACTGAGCAGCTCCTGAGCTCGGGCATAGGCCGACATCACCACAAAGGCGGAGGCCTCGATGCCCATCAAGTCTGCTGCCGCCTCAATACTGGCCTTCACCGAGGGCTTGGTGCGCTGATCCATCCGAGCCGAGCGGGGCTCGTCGATCGCTTCGATCGCCGCATGGAGCGTGGTCTCGACCGGCGACATGGCACACCAGGAAGCAGCTTCATCATTGTACGGGGGATGACCGTACATGGCCGCCACCTGATAGGGGCTGCTGAGCCAATGAAAGCCTGAAAAAGACCATCGGCTCGGCTCAGGGCCTCAGCAGGCCCATCGGAGCATCCGCCTAGCCGACTGGATGGCCTACAAGCACGCCATCGATCAGCAGCGCGCCGCGGCCCTCGATGAGTTGGCTGCCCAGGCCCAGGAGCTGGGTATGGGCGACTGAGGTGAATCGCTTCACCGTCGTCTACGACGCTTGAACCTCGATGTCGAGTGGGTCTGCGCGGCGATGCGGCAGCAACGGGCCAGCCTCAGGAACCCAACCAAGACAGTCAGGGAGTACTTGGCAACCCTGGATAGACAAGGGTTGAGCAGCTTCACGCAGGCCGTGCGGCACTACGCCGCTGAGCTCTGAGCGCGTAGCCCCTGGCCCAGCCTTTGCTCGGCTTTGGCGAAGGCGTCATCCACCACATCATCCCCGCACCAACGGCTGTAGGCCGCCAAGTGGGTCTGCACGCTGTGTCCCATCGCCGCCGCAACCACCTTGGGCGGCAGGTCGCAGATCACGTGCGCCCGGTGGGCGTAGCCATGCCGGCAGGAGTAGGGCACGAGCTTTTCGCCCTTGGCCTCGTACTCACGCCGTAGCTCCTTCCAGAGCGGTCGATTCATCAGGTAGTGGCCCACGTAGCCCCCACCAAGCCCAGGCTGCATCGGCGGCAGCGCCTGGGTTGGGAAGCGTTCCTCGAGGCGCCAGCCGTCTGCCCAGTCATCACAGGGCAGCGGGCGCAACACCCTTGGCCGGGTCTTGCCGCGGGAGGCGACCTTCTCCTACATGCACCAGAGCCGACCCTGGCGGATCTGCAGATGTTGGAGCTCCTCCGGGCGCAGTCCATAAGCCGCCATCAGCTGAAAGGCAAAGCGCCAGCGGGCATCCGGGATGGCCTGCACCAACGCAAGGATGTGCTCCACCTCCAGGGGCGTCGTGATCGCTTTCGCCGCACGCGATCGGCCCACGAACACCGCCAGATCCTGAGGCGGCTCCCAGTCCTCGCCCAGCCGCCGCTCCGCCACGGCCCAACGCAGCAGGGCGGCAGTCGACTGAATCTGGATCTGGCGGGTGCGTCCACCCGGCTTGTCCGCCCAGATCCGGGCCAGGGTCTCCAGCAGCTGCTTGGCGTTCTCCGGCGGGGCGGGCACAGCCACCGCACCGAGCACGTGGTTCATGTGGTGCCGGTAGACCCGATGCCAGGTCGACGGCTTGATCTCGCCACTGATCAGCTTGTGCTCCCGGAAGGCAGCGATCAGCTCATCCCAGTCCCCCGGGGCAAGCACTGCCGCCATTCCCCTGTGCCTGGGCCTGCCGGGGTGCCCGGTCTGAGTACCGCGATCTGAACCGGCCTCCCCCTCTGCTGCCCTCGATCCATCGGCACGGGGCATGCGTGCCACGCAGGCATCGGGCTCGATGCCGTGCTGGAACTCCTCGTAGACCTGAACCACCGCATCGCGGATGTGGTCGATCTGGTCGCACTCCCACAGAATGGGCAGAAGCACCTGCCGGCGCCTGCCCCGTCCAGCCCCAGCAGCGATGTTCAGGCGCGCATGACCACGGTGATTGAGCACCGTCCAGCCACAACGGCAGCCCTACTGAGACAGGGCGAAAGACACCACCGCCATGATCGTGTCCTCCCAGTCACGGGCCGGCGGCATGTGAGACGTTTGGCGAGATGTTTCGCCTCACAGCCTGGCACGGGCACTCAGGCGCTGGCAGAGGCTGGAAGCCTTAACGCCATTTGCAGCAAGGGGTTTTGAGTCGAAAACCCTTATTGAGAACAAAAAGCGGGCGGCGGGAATCGAACCCGCATCATCAGCTTGGAAGGCTGAGGTTTTACCACTAAACTACGCCCGCCGGCGATGCGAAAATTTAGCAGGGGCCTGGAAACCAGCCGCCGGCATGACGCTTGAACGGAAGAACCCGGCCCCCAAGGGCCTCCCGCAAGCCGCCCACGCCCTGCGGGAGGCCCTGTGCAACAGCCCTGAGCCTCCAGCATGATGGCTGCCTGCCATCAGCCTTCTCCCTGCATGCCCGTTGAGGCCGTCAGCAGCACCGTGCCCAGGGCACCCGCCACCCCCGTCACCGACGCTGCCGACCTCAGGGGCCGGGACAGGCAGCGGCTGCTCTGGTCCTATGGACTGGGCGATGCCGGCACAGGCATGTCGGCCTCTCTGATCGGCTTCTACCTGTTCGTGTTCTACACGTCCGCCGCCGGCCTTCCCCCCTGGATGGCTGGCCTGGTGCTGATGGCAGGCCGGCTCTGGGATGGCATCAACGACCCGGTGGTGGGATGGCTGAGCGACAAGACCAACAGCCGCTGGGGCCCGCGGCTGCCCTGGATCCTGGGCGCAGCCGTTCCCCTGGGAATCACCATGGCGGCGATGTGGTGGGTGCCGCCGGGAAGCACCTGGGTGAAGTTCGCGATCTTCGTGGCCATCTCCACCCTGGCCCAGACCTTCTACACGGCGGTGAACCTGCCGTACTCCGCCCTGGCCGCTGAACTCACCGGCGATGTGGCCCTGCGCACGCGGCTGAACACCGCCCGCTTCACCGGCTCGATCATCGCCAGCCTGGTGGGGGTGGTGCTGGGGGCCCTGCTGCTGCAGGACCACAGCGACCCCGCCAGCTACCTGCGGGTGGGCGTGCTGGTGGGCCTGGTGGTGGCGGTGACCACCCTGGGCTGCGGCTGGGGACTCGCTCCAGCGGCCCTGCACTGCCAGCGGCCGATCCGTGAACAGGGCACCACCCGCCGCCTGCTCAGCCGGGTGGGCGGCAACGGCCGGTTCCTGATGGTGCTGGGGCTGTACCTGCTGCTCTGGTGCGGCCTGCAGATCATGCAGACCGCCGCCCTGCTCTATCTGCCGGTGGTGCTGCGGCTGCCCGAGAGCTGGAGCAACTGGATCCTGCTGCCCTTCATGGTGAGCACCCTGGTGGGCCTGTGGATCTGGAACAGCCTCAGCCATCAGCGCGGCCGCATCGGTGCCCTCAAACTCGGTGCGGCCCTGTGGATCAGCGGCTGCGCCCTGGCGATGCTGCTGCCCCCGCTGAATGAGGCGGTCTCGCCCCTGGGGTCCAGCGGCAACCAGATCAAGCTGCTGCTGCTGGTGGTCACGATCGTGCTGGCCGGGCTGGGGGCCTCCTGCGCCTATCTGATCCCCTGGTCGCTGTTGCCGGATGCCATCGACGCCGATCCGGAAAAGCCCGCCGGCCAGTACAGCGCCTGGATGGTGCTCGGCCAGAAGCTCTGCATCAGCCTGGCCCTGCTGTTCTTCGGCAACCTGCTCAGCGTCAGCGGCTACGAGGCGGCCCAGGGCACCCAGCAACCCGCCAGCGCCCTGATTGCCATCCGCCTGTGCATGGGGCTGATCCCGGCGGTGCTGGTGGTGCTCGGCCTGATCGTTGTGCGCCGTTGGCCCCATCGCCCACCCCACGGCCCATGACCATGACCCGCCTGCCCCGACCCAGGCTGCGGCCGCCGGTCTGGTTGCGCCGCCTCGGCGCCAGCGCCCTGATCGGCGGCCAGGCGGTGAGCGCCATCGCCCGGGGCCGCATCAAGTTCAACGACCTGATGCAGGAGCTGATGGAAGCGGGCCCCGGCAGCTTCCTGATCGTGCTGATCACGGCCCTGGCCGCGGGCACCGTGTTCAACATCCAGGTGGTGGCCGAGCTCTCCAAGCAAGGGGCCAATTCCGCCGTGGGCGGGCTGCTGGCCCTGGGTCTGGCCCGGGAGATCGCCCCCCTGCTCACCGCCACCCTGCTCACCGGCAAGGTGGCCACGGCCTATGCGGCGCAGCTGGGCACCATGAAGGTCACCGAGCAGATCGACGCGATCACCATGCTGCGCACCGACCCCGTGGAGTACCTGGTGGTGCCCCGGGTGCTGGCGATGGTGATCATGGCTCCGGTGCAGTGCCTGCTGTTCTTCTGGGTGGGGATCTGGTCGGGCCAGGTAAGCAGCACCTTCCTCTACAGCATCCCGCCGAGTGTGTTCTGGACCTCGGTGCGCATCTGGATGGAGCCCAGCGACCTGCCGGCGATGCTGGTGAAGGCCCTGGTGTTCGGCCTGCAGATTGCCGTGATCGCCTGCGGCTGGGGGCTCACCACCCGCGGCGGTCCCAAGGAGGTGGGCACCAGCACCACCGGCGCCGTGGTGATGATCCTGGTCACAGTGGCCCTGATGGACGCCCTGCTCACCAAAATCCTGTTCGGCTGAGATCACCCGTTCCGCCCGCTATCCGTTGTTCGATGACAACCGCCCCTGACCAAGTCCCAGCCCCGGATCCAGTCCCTACCCCGACCAGCACCCCGACCAGCCCTGCCCTGCAGGAGGCCGCTGCCGGATCGTGCACCCTCAGTCCCCACTACGGCGTGGCCCTGGCGGTGGTGATCCTGGGGGTGGGCTGCCTGGCGCTCCAGCCCCTGTGGAGCGGCGCCCCGCTGCTGGCCCTGGCGGTGAGCGCCTTTGGCCTGTTCCTGCTGCTGCAGACCGCCGTGCTGCGCCTGGAGTTCGGCGCCGATGCCCTGCTGGTGCGCCGCCAGGACCAGCTGCTGCGGCGCTTCCCCTACAGCGACTGGATGAGCTGGCGCCTGTTCTGGCCTGGGCTGCCGGCGCTCTTCTATTTCCGGGAGGAGCGCAGCATTCACCTGCTGCCAGTGTTGTTTGATCCAGTCACACTGCAGAGCCAGCTCCGCCAGCGCCTCCCCCACCTGGCCCGTGACGCAGCCCCCCAGGAATGACCGACACCCCAACCCCTGAACCCATGGCGGCCCCCGCAGGCCCGGAGGCCCAGCCGGCCCAACCCCCAGCGGCCGACGCCGGCGCCTGGCAGGAGCTGGCCCTGAGAGAGCTCAGCGAACGCCGCGAGGCGCTCGCGCGCGAGATCGGCGAGCTGGAAACCCGGCGCGAGGCCATCCGCGCCGAGATCGCCGGCAGCTTCGCCGGCCAGGCCGACAGCGTGGCGCGCCGGCTGAAGGGATTTCAGGACTACCTGGTGGGGGCCCTGCAGGACCTGGCGGTGGCAGCGGAACAGATCGACCTCGTGCCCCAGCCCCTGCTGGTGCAGCCCTCGCCCCTGGATGCCGCCGCAGCCGGCCCCACCCCGGCGGCTGAGGCCGGGGCCGCCGCCCTGCCCGCCGCAAACCTGTTCGCCGCCGATGCCGAACTGATTCGCGAGCGGCTGCAGAGCTTCCAGGGCCAGCCCGATTTCTACGCCGACCCCTGGAAGCTGCGCCGCAGCCTGGAGGCCAGCGCCGCCACCAGCCTGGAGAACTGGTTTCTCGAGCAGGGCGGCCGCGGTGCCCAGCCCAGCAGCGGCAGCCGCAACCGCAACGGCCTGGTGGCCGCGGCCGCCATCGCCATCCTCGGCGAGCTCTACGGCGAGCAGGTGCAGACCCTGGTGCTGGCAGGACAGCCGGAACGGCTGGGGGAATGGCGGCGCAGCCTGCAGGACTGCCTCGGCCTGGGCCGCGAGGATTTCGGCCCCAGCAGCGGCATCGTGCTGTTCGAGCGGGCGGACGCCCTGGTGGAGCGAGCCGACCGGCTGGAGGAACGGGGTGAGCTGCCCTTCATCGTGATCGACGCCGCCGAGCAGGTGGTGGACGTGGCGATCCTGCAGTTCCCCCTCTGGCTGGCCTTCGCCCCCACCCCGGGCGAGCTGATGGGCGAGGAGGAGTTGTACTGAACGGCCGCGGCAGCCCCAGAGCCAGTTCCCCCCTCAGCCTCCTCGCCTTCCCAACAGGATTCCCCCGCTCCGACCGCTCCGCGCCTCTCCCCATGCTCCTGCCCCTCGCCCTGCTGCTACTCGGCTATCTGCTCGGCTCGATTCCGGCCGGCTACCTGGCCGGCCGCTGGCTGGGGGGCATCGACATCCGCCAGGAGGGCTCCGGCTCCACCGGCGCCACCAATGTGCTGCGGGTGCTGGGCAAGGGGCCGGCCCTGGTGGTGTTCCTGGTGGACGTGCTCAAGGGCACCGCAGCGGTGCTGCTGGCCAAGGCGGCCCTGGAACCCCTGGGCGTTCCCCTGGATGGCACCGGCGCTGCCAGCTGGAATACCGACAGCTGGGTGGTGGCTGCCGGCCTGGCCGCCCTGGCCGGCCATATCTGGCCGGTGTGGCTCGGTTGGCGCGGCGGCAAAGCCGTGGCCACGGCCCTGGGCATGCTGCTCGGCCTCACCTGGCCGGTGGGCCTGGCCTGCTTCGGCATCTTCCTCACCGTGCTCACCTTCAGCCGCATCGTGTCGCTGTCGAGCGTGGTGGCGGCCGTGGCCCTGCCGCTGCTGATGCTGGGCTGGTTCGGCAGCCAAGGCCTGGGGCTGCGCTGGCCCTACCTGGCCCTGGCCCTGCTCACCAGCGCCCTGGTGATCTGGCGGCACCGCAGCAACCTGGCCCGGCTGCTGGCGGGCACGGAGCCCAAGCTGGGCCAGAAACGCACCACCTGAGCCCGGCTCAGGCCAACTCGCGGCTGCGTTCCGCCGCCGCCACCACCGCCTCGATCAGGGCCGAGCGCAGCCCGGCGCGCTCCAGCGCGCGCAGTCCGGCGATGGTGGTGCCGCCGGGGCTGCTCACCATGTCCTTGAGAGCTGCGGGGTGGAGCTCCTGCTCCTGAAGCAAGGCCGCCGTTCCTGCCAAGGTGCGGTGGGTAAAGCGGTGGGCCAGGGCCCGGGGCAGGCCCGCCGCCACGGCGCCATCGGCCATCGCTTCGGCCACCACGGCCAGGAAAGCCGGGCCGGAGGAGGTGAGGGCCAGGAAGGCGTCGAGCTGGGGTTCGGGCAGATCCACCACCTCGCCCACCTGCCGAAACAGCCCCTGCACCCAGTCCCGCTCCGCGGGGGTCACGCTGTCGGCATAGGCCAGGCCCGTGAGGCCCTGGCGCACCAGAGCGGGGGTGTTCGGCACCGCCCGCACGCAGCGCCAGGCCGGCAACAGCCGCTGCAGTCGCTCCAGGGTGACGCCGGCCAGCACTGAGATCAGCAGGCCTGAACAGCCCTCGGGCACAGCCGCCGCCACCGCATTGAGTTGCTGCGGTTTCACCGCCAGCAACACCACCGGCGCCCGCCAGGCCGGCGCCGCATCCGTGCCCACCGCCAGGGAATGGGCAGCGGCCAGGCGCTCAGCGGAGGCGGCGCTGGCCACGGCGGCCCGCACGTGCTCGCGGCTCACCTGGCCGCTCTCCAACAGGGGAAGCAGCAGGGCCTGGGCCATCCGGCCCAGGCCCACCACACCCAGCTCAGGCTGCGGCCCCGGGGAGCTCAAGGAGGGGGCGATCAGAGGGCGCCGTCCTGGCGCGACCAGGCCGGGCTGGGGGCCGCGGGCTGGTCGAGGTCGCTTTCACGGCTCACCACCGTGGGGGAAGCCGATTCCTCACCACCGGCGGTGGTGACGGTGACGCAGCTGGGGGCGAACAGGAAGATGCTCTCCCCCACCCGCTCCTGGTGGCCGTCGATGGCGAAGGTGCCGCCGGCCACGAAATCAACGGCACGCTGGGCCTGGTCTGGCTCCATCATCGTGAGGTTGAGGATCACGGTCTTGCGCTCGCGCAGGGCCTGGATCGCCCGGGGCATCTCATCGAAACTGCGCGGCTCCATCAACGTGACCTCAGCGGCGGAGGTGGAGATCCCCGGCATGCCGATCACATTGGTGCCGGCGAAGGGGTCGTCGCTGCTGAAATCGCTGGTCAGGGCCAGGGCGCTGCTGCGGCTGGTGGGGGCAGTACTGGCGGGCTGGTCCAGCTCCCCGTTGTCGTAGTCGAGTTCGTCGTCGTAGGCGCCGTCGAGGTAGTCATCTCCGGAAACAACGGCACGCAGGCGGGAGAACAACGACACGGGGTGGGCCTCTGGGGATGCTGTTTACCTGAATAGCGTCCCATGCCAGTGATCGCAAGCACTCGGCGCGATCAATTGGGCGGCCGGGCACCGAACAGGCCGCTGCCGATCCGCACCCAGGTGCTGCCGGCGGCCGCAGCCTCCGGCCAGTCGCCGCTCATGCCCATCGAGAGTTCCCGCAGCCCCAGATCCCTGGCCAGGGCGGCGCAGTCGGCGAACAGGGCCTGGCGCTCGGCCCGCTCCAGCCCCTGGGGGGCGATCGTCATCAGGCCCTCGATGCGCAGCGGGGCGAGAGCCCTGAGCTCCGGCCAGCAGGCCCGCAGCGCCTCCGGCTCGAAGCCGGTCTTGGCCGGGTCGGGGCGCAGCTTCACCTGGCAGAACACCGCGGGGCTGAGGTTCTCCTCGGCGGCGATGCGCGCCATCCGCCGGGCCAGCTCGAGGCTGTCGAGGGAGTGCACGGTGGCGAAATGGCGCAGCACCGGACGCACCTTGTTGGCCTGCAGCCGGCCGATGAAGTGCCAGTCAAGGGGCTCAACGTCGGCCAGCTGGGCCTGTTTGGCAATGGCCTCCTGCAGGCGACTCTCACCGAAACTCACCTGGCCGGCGGCCGCGGCGGCCCGGATCTGATCCACCGGCTGCCCCTTGCTCACGGCCAGCAGACGGCAACCAGCGGGCAGGGCGGCCCTCAGGCTCTGCAATCGCTGCTGCAGGTCCGGATGTGATGCGCCCGCGGCTCCGGTGAATGCGGACTCAGATGAAGGTCTGGTCAAACAGCTGGCGCCAGTGGGCGTGAACGTCCGGGGCCTCGCGGCGGGCCCTGGCCAGATTCTGCTCGGCAAAGTGACGGGCATCCATCAGGGGCACCACCTCGAAACTCGCTCCCCGTGGCTGGAGGCTCACAACGAAAAAGATGCGCTGGGCATAGAGGGTGGCGTAGAGATCGCGGCCCTCAGCCACCGGAGCCACCCGGTACAGCATGCCGAATGTGGGGTGGTTGAGATAGCGCTCCTTCGTCACTCAGCGGCCACTCAGCCAGTTTCGCTGACTGTATTAAAGGTCACAGCGTGCCAAGAGCGCTCCAGCGCAGGCCCAGAAAAGCGGCCAGGGCCAGGCCGCAGGCCAAGTTGAGCAGCAGGCGCCCGGCCCGCCGAGGTCCAGGACGCACGTGCAACTGGTGAGGCGCAAGCCAGTGCCCGCCGCGGGCCTGCAGGGCTTCGGCCCCCTGCTCCGCCCGCAGCAGCAGGTTGGCCAGCAGCCGCTCCCCCACCCCCAGCACCAGCCCCAGGGAGAGGCGCCAGCCGAGGCGGCGCAGGTTCACCGCCCGGGTGGCCACGGAGCGGAGCAGATTCTGCAGTTCCTCCTGCACCAGGGGCAGGAAACGCAGGGAGAGCAGCAGGGTGAAACCCAGCCGTTCCACCGGCCAACCCAGCAGCCGCAGGGGGGCCAGGAACCAGGCCAGCGCCCACACCAGCTCCTCGGGCGGGGTGGTGAGCAGCAGCAGGTTGGCGCTGTGCACCAGGGTGAACAGCAGGGTGGCGCCGTTGAGCCCCAGGGTGGCGGAGCGGCGGTTCACCACCAGCGGGCCCAGGGGAACGGGGCCCAGTTGCACGGGCCCCCAGCGCAGCAGCTCCCAGCTCCGGCCCGCCCGCTCGGGCGCCGGATCAAGCGGAGAGCCTGGCTGGAGGCGCACCTCCGCTGGCGGGCGCTGCAGCTGGGCGGGGGGCGGGCCACCGGCGGGCAGGAAGGCCGCCAGGCCGCCCACCAGCAGAGCCAGCCCCAACAACAGCGGCAGGCTGCGGCGCCAAAGCCGCCAGGGCAGGCCGCTGAGTGCTGTGATCAGCAGCAGCAGCCCCACCAGCGCCAGCCGCCACACCGGCCCGGCCAGGATCGGCGTCACCAGGAAGGCCACGGTCCAGGCCAGCTTCAGGCGCGCGTCCAGGCGCCGCAGCCAGCTGCCACCACTGCCCGCCCCGTCAGGGGCAGCGGACTCCTCGGCCACGAACTGGCCGATCGGTAGCTGGCGCAGGAAGTCCACTCAACGCTTGACGCGTGCCAGCTCCTTCTCCGCGTCGCGCTGCTGCTTGCCGCGCCAGAACAGCTTGATCGGCGTGCCCTCAAAGCCCAGGCCCTCGCGGATCTGGCGCTCCACGTAGCGGCGGTAGGTGTCGCCAAAGAGCTTGGGGTCATTCACGAACAGGGTGAAGCTGGGGGGCCGCGTGGCCACCTGGGTGCCGTAGTAGAGCCGGCCCTGGCGGCCGCCGCGGCTGGTGGGGGGCGAGCGCCAGCTGAGCGCCTCAGTGAGCACCTCATTCACCACCGAGGTGCTCACCCGGCGGCGGTGCTGCTCCACCGCCAGCAGCGCCAGGGCGAACACGCTCTGCACCCGCTGGCCGGTGAGGGCGGAGGTGAACAGCATCGGCGCCCAGTCGAGGAAATACAGCTTGGCGCGGAGTTCCTTTTCCATCGCCGGCATGGTGTGGCTGTCCTTCTCGATCGCATCCCACTTGTTCACCACCACCACGCAGGCGCGGCCGTCCTCCTCGATGCGGCCGGCCAGGCGCTGGTCCTGCTCGGTGACGCCATCGAGGGCATCGATCACCAGCACGCACACATCGCTGCGCTCGATCGCCTTGAAGCTGCGGTTGATGCCGAAGAACTCGGGCCCATAGTTCACCGAGCGCTTGCGGCGGATGCCGGCGGTGTCGAGGATCTTCCAGGTGTGGTTCTCGCGCTCCACCGTGGTGTCGATCGTGTCGCGGGTGGTGCCGCGGATCGGGCTCACGATCGCCCGCTGCTCCCCGCAGATGGCGTTGAGCAGGCTGGATTTGCCCACATTGGGCCGGCCGATGATCGCCATCTGGATCGGCTCCTCGCCGCCCTGCTCATCGGTGGGGGGCAGGAAGCCGATCACCTGATCGAGCAGGTCGCCGGTGCCGGCGCCGTGGATCGCCGAGATCGGATGGGGCTCGCCCAGGCCCAGCCCCCAGAATTCCGCAGCCATCGCCAGGCCGGCCTCAGGCGACTCGCACTTGTTCACTGCCAGCAGCACCGGCACGTTGTGGCCGCGCAGCCAGGTGGCGATCGCCTCATCAGCCGCCGTACAGCCCTGCTGACCGTCGACGATCACCAGGGCCACCGTGGCCTCGGCCAGGGCCAGGTTGGCCTGCTCGCGGATCTCGGGCAGGAATTCACTGTCGTCGTCGAACACCAGGCCGCCGGTGTCGACCACCTTGAAGGTGCGATCCCCCCAGAAGCCCTCCTGATACGTACGGTCGCGGGTGACGCCCGGCTGGTCGTGCACGATTGCCTCGCGGCTGCGGCAGAGCCGATTCACCAAGGTGGATTTGCCCACGTTGGGGCGGCCGATGATCGCCACTGTGGGAAGCGCCAAATCGTCTTGTACCCGAACCTGCCTGTTATGACCCTACCGATGCACCCCACCACGCATCACGGTCTGGGATAGAACCGACGGGTCAACCCTTCGATGGCCCACCCATGCCAGCGTTCGTGCCTGGACGAGGTGTGGCACTGCTGAGGATGTCCGCAGGATGAGGCAGCGGTGCGGGTAGCCCTTCACCACTCTTACGACATCGTTGAGCCACTTTGGCTGAAGGCCCAGCCGCACCAGACTGCGGCATGACCGCGACAGCCGCACGCCGCCATGGCCAACCCTGCCTTTCTGGATCGCCGCTCCCCGGTGTTTGCAGGGCGTGCCATAGCCAGCTCCAGCTCGCCCCTGGTAACCCGCGTTGGCCTGCGGGTGCTGGAGCAGGGTGGCAACGCTGCCGATGCCGCCGTGGCCATGGCCGGGATGCTGGCGCTGGCCGAACCGATGATGAGCGGCCTAGGCGGCGACACCATGGTGCTGGTGTGGTCGGCGAACGAGCAGCGGGTGTTTGGCCTCAATGGCAGCGGCCGAGCCCCGAGCGGCGCCAGCCTCGAGCGGATCGGGCCAGTCCCGCTGATGCCGGACCATGGCGCGGCCTCGGTCACCATTCCCGGCGCCGTGGATGGCTGGTGCGCCCTGCTGGAGCGCTTCGGCACGCGGTCGCTGCAGCAGCTATGGGAGCCGGTGATCGCCTACGCGCGCGAGGGCTATCCAGTGGGCGAGTCGATCGCGGGGTTCTGGGGCGTGGGCGCCGCGTTGATGGGGCAGAGCGCATCGGCCCAGCTGCGGGAGGTGTTTCTGACCGATGGCGCCCCCCCGCAGCCGGGCCAGCTGATCCGCCTGCCGCAACTGGCGGACACGTTGGAGCGTGTGGCCCGGGAGGGCCGCCAGGGCCTCTACGAAGGGCCCGTGGCCGAGGCGATCGCCAGCACGATCAGCGCAGGCGGTGTGCCCGCCACCATGGCGGACGTGGCCGCCCAGCAGCACGCTGCCGAGTGGGTGGAGCCCCTCAGCGTGGGCTTCCGCGGCCGGGAGGTGCTGGGCATGCCTCCCAATTGCCAGGGGGTGGTGGCGCTCCATGCCCTTGGCATTCTCGACGGCCTGCCCCTGGCCGCGATGGATGAGGCGGAGCGGCTGCACCATCAGATCGAGGCGATCCGCCTGGGCTTTGAGCTGGCGATCGACGTGGTGGGCGAGCCCACTCCCGCGATGCTGGAGCAGCTGCGGCAAGAGCTCAGCCCGGACGGTCTGGCCGCCGCCCGCAGCCGCATCAGTGCCCAGGCCAGGCCCGCCACCCGGCCCCAGGGCGGCAATTCAGGCGACACCAGCTACGTCTGCGCCGTGGACGGCGAGGGCAACGCCGTATCGCTGATGACCAGCATCAGCGGACTGTTCGGCTCCGGGCTGGTGGCGGGCGACACGGGCGTGCTGCTCAACAACCGGGCGGCCCAGTTTTCCAGCCAGCCGGGGCATCCCAACGCCCTGGCGCCCGGCCACCGCCCGCGCCATTCGATTCTGCCGGCGATGGTGCTGCGCGATGGGCTGCCGGAATTCGTGATGGGCGTGATCGGCGGCAACGCCCACCCCCAGGGGCTCACCCAGATCCTGGTGAACGCCCTCGACCTGGGCATGAATCCCCAGCAGGCCGTGGATGCCCCCCGCTTCAAGCTGATCATGCAGAGCGG
>Ga0208229_1000122_pt1 | contig 18651 bp, 17 predicted proteins | sample LakMenEpi22Aug11_FD_150725 | JGI IMG/M metagenome (GOLD analysis project Ga0208229, IMG submission 150725) | Freshwater microbial communities from Lake Mendota, WI - 22AUG2011 deep hole epilimnion (SPAdes) | ecosystem: Environmental > Aquatic > Freshwater > Lake > Epilimnion/Euphotic zone ... | reverse complement strand
CTCGCCACCAGCCCATGAACAGCGAACCCGCCATCGAAGAAAGCCCCTTCAAGGGCCAGACCGGCCTGCGCCGCATCTGGAATGCCTTCAGCTATTCACTGTCCGGCCTCCACGCCGCCTACCTTAACGAAGACGCCTTTCGCCAGGAAAGCCTGCTGGCCGCGGTGATGATCCCCATCGCACTGGTACTGCCGCTTTCCGGCGTCGGCAAGGCGCTGATGATAGCCAGCGTGCTGCTGGTGCTCGTCGTGGAACTGCTGAATTCCGCCATCGAAGCCGCCATCGACCGGATTTCGCTGGATCGGCACCGGCTCTCCAAACGCGCCAAGGACATCGGCAGCGCGGCGGTACTGATCGCCCTGATCAACGTCCTGGCGACGTGGTCGCTGGTGTTGCTGGCTTGAGCATGGGTGCCCCGCTCCATGTCGCGGTCGTCACGGAAACCTGGCCGCCGGAAGTCAATGGCGTCGCCATGACGCTCGGCCGCATGGTGCAGGGCCTGCTGGCGCGCGGACATCGCGTCAGCCTGACGCGGCCGCGCCAGATTGGCGAAGCTGCGCCGACAGCGGGGTCGCCCGCGACGACATTGGTGCGCGGCCTGCCGATTCCCGGCTATGCCGGTCTCCGTTTCGGCCTGCCGGCACCGCGGCTGTTCCGCCGCCAGTGGCGCGCCGACCGCCCGGACGTGGTGCAGGTCGTCACCGAGGGCCCACTGGGCGCCTCGGCCATCGCGGCGGCGCGCGAACTGGACATCCCCGTGGTTTCGGAGTTCCACACCAACTTCCACGCCTACAGCCGGCACTACGGCTTCGGCTGGCTGGAAGGCATCGTTGCCACCCACTTGCGCCGTCTGCACAACCGCAGCGCAATGACGCTGGTCCCTTCACACCAATTGGGCACCGACCTGATGCGCCGGGGCTACCGCGGCATTCGCGTCGTCGCCCGCGGCGTCGACACCGCGCTGTTCAATCCCGCGCGCCGCAACCCCACCCTGCGCAAGGCCTGGAACGTCGGGGACGACGATCTGGTCGTCGCCCATGTCGGTCGCCTGGCGCCGGAAAAAAACCTGCCGCTGCTGCTCGCGACCTTCGCCGCGATCCGTGGCTACGCCCCGTCGGCGCGCCTGCTGCTGGTCGGCGACGGACCGTCGCGCAGGCAACTGGAGAAACGGCATCCCGAGCACATCTTCGCCGGCATGCGCCACGGCGAGGATCTTGCCGCCCACTACGCTTCGGCCGACCTGTTCCTGTTTCCGAGCATGACCGAAACCTACGGCAACGTCACCCTCGAAGCGCTGGCCAGCGGCCTGCCGGTGGTGGCCTACCGCATGGCGGCCGCCGCCGAACTGATACGCCATGACGACAACGGCATGCTCGCCGATCCCGGCGCCAGCGACCAGTTCGTGCGCGCCGCGCTCGATCTCGTCACCCGTCCCGGCGTTCGCCAGCGAGCCGCCGAAGCCGCGCCACGGAGCGTGGCGGCGCTCGACTGGGAACGCATTCACGACCGCCTGGTGGATGCGCTGCGCGAGGCCATTGGCCGACCCGCGCTTCCCGCGGCGAACGAACCGACCTACCGCTTCCTTCCCGACTAGGCACAGGCCATGCACGTTCGCTCGATCTTCATTTCCGACGTCCATCTCGGCACCCGCGGCTGCCAGGCCGAACGTCTGCTCGACTTCCTGCGCGACCACGAAAGCGACAACCTGTTCCTGATCGGCGACATCATCGATTTCTGGTCGATGAACCGCGGCATCCACTGGACCCCGGCGCAGAACACCGTGGTGCAGAAGATCCTGCGCCGCGCCCGCCACGGCCAGCGCGTGATGCTGATCCCTGGCAACCACGATGAGGCAATGCGCGAGTACGACGGCGTCTCCTTCGGCGACATCGAGGTCAGGCTCGAACATATCCACGTCGCCGCCGACGGCCGCCGCTACTTGCTGCTGCACGGCGACGAGTTCGACCAGGTGACGCGCTACCACCGCTGGCTGGCGGTGATCGGCGACATCGGCTACAACCTGCTGGTGCGCGTGAACGCCACGCTCTCGCGGCTGCGCCGCCTGCTGCGCCGCCCCGGCTACTGGTCGCTCGCCGGCTATGCCAAGAGCCGCGTCAAGCGCGCCGTGTCCTTCGTCTTCGACTTCGAGGATTCACTGATCCACGCCGTGCGCGAACGCGGACTGGACGGCGTGATCTGCGGCCACATCCACTGCGCGGCAATCCGCCCGGTCGAGGGCGTCGTGTATGTCAACTGCGGCGACTGGGTGGATAGCTGCACCGCCATCGTCGAACACCATGACGGCCGCCTGGAACTGGTGCGCGCCTGGCAACCTGCTGCCGCCGCCGCAGCGACCGAAGCACTCCCCGGTGCCGTATCGCCGGTGCCAGCGCCGCGCATCCCTCCGGGAAGTTTCGATGACCTCCCCTGCCCCGTCATCCTTACCCGGACGACGGCGCCGTAGCAAGCCAATACCGCACCTGCCGTGCCACCCAGGGGCCGTCATCGAGCGGCAAGTCATGGCCGGCATCCGGATGTTCGGCAAAGCCGGATTCCCAGCACCGGGCCAGCCGTCGCGAACAGCACGGATCGACAAGACGATCCCGCGTGCTGGCGAGGATCAGCAAGCGCGTCGCGGGCCGGGCATCAATCCGGTAGCGACTTGCCGCCCACAGCTGCCTCAATGCATTGCGGCGCGAGACCGGGGATTCGCCTCGCAATGCGATCCAGGCATCGAGTATCGATGCGCGATTGCCGGCAAGATTGCTGGTGAGTTCCAGGATCGTGGCCTCCAATTCGTCCGGACTGCCGCCAAACAAGGCGCGCTTGAGCAAGACTGGATAATTCCGGGGCCGCAAGCGCTGATGAAAATGGCTGACAGGACGCACGCTGGTATTGATCAGCACGCAGCCGGATATTTCTTCGGCATGGCGCCGCCCCCAGGCCAGTGCCACCATCGCCCCAAGCGACATTGCCAACAAAAAGTACGGCGGCTTGATGCCGCGCGCATGCATCTCGGCGCGACAATGGTCGGCCATCAGATCGACGCGCAGGGGGCTTTCCATTTGGTTCAGGCGGCCGTTGCCGGGCAGATCCAGCGTGACGATGTCGGCATCGGCGATGGCCCGGCGAAAGACTTCCGGAAAGTCTCCCCAGTGGCGACTTTCGCGTGTCAGTCCGCGCAGGAAGATCCAGGTGCTCATGCGCCGCTGCTGCGGTACCAGAGTGACAGGGCTTGCTCGCGATGCTGCATGCGCGCCGCGCCGGCGGGAAGCCAGCGCTGATAACCGCTGGCGGCGCGGGCAAGAAATTCGAGCCACGACAGATGCCGCCGCAGCACGCGCTGCTGGCGATGCACGATCAGGGGATTGAAAATGCCGTGACGCGAAAACAGCTGGCGCGGATTCTTCTTCACCCAGAGCCACGAACCCATTTCCAGGGTGAGCGGGAGAAAGACGCGGCCGGAATGCTCTGCCTGCAGGTACAGGTAGTCCCAGAGGTCGCCGTGAGTCAGGTATTGGCGGCTTTGCGGCTCGAACAGATAACTGTGGTTGGCATAGGTCTGATCGAAGATTTCCATCAGGGCATGCATTTCGGGCAAGTGCTCGATCGGCAGCATGGTGTGGGCATGGGGAAACCAGAGGCGATCGTGCAGGCCGAAACCGGAATGGCAGTCGAGGGCAAGGCTGAACTGGCGTAGCAGCAGTTCCTCTTCGACGATGCGGCACACCGCCTGGCTTTCGGCCTCCATCGGCCCGCCGCGCGGTCCCTGGTACCAGGGCAGGCCGGAGCTGATGCGCTGGCCGCCGATCAGGAAGGGCACGCGTTCGGTCGACTCCAGCGGCGCATTGCGCATCAGGTCAACACCGTTCGGATTGGCGCGCGTGCCGCGCCACATGCCGCCCGGATTGACGATGGGCATGAAAACGAGGCGCACCGACTCCAGTTCGCGGTGCAGCACACTGTCCCAGCGCAGGCGCGCCACCAGGCTGCGCAAATAGGCCAGCACAACTTCGGCGCCGATGCGTTCGAGGCCATGCACCCCGCCGAAAAAGCCGACGGCGGGCACCCCGGGGTCCGGATTGCCGAGGCAGATGGCATAAACGGGGAAGCACTGCGCATCGCTCGCCACCTCGCAAACTACACGTGCCGCGAGATAGGGGGCGCCCTCCTCGATGATGCTTTCCAGTTCGTTCAGTTCGGCCAGTTCGTGTGTGGACACGGCATTCATTCAAAATCCGGGCAGCGCCAAGGATACCCCGGCCGGGCGTCCGCCAATGTGACAAATGCATGACACTGCGCGCACGCAACTGTCGCAAACCTGCAACGGATTCTTAACCTCGCGCTGCTAGGCTGCCCGAATTCCCTGCCGAAACCGGATGGACCATGACGCTGACACCAGTACCGAGGGCATTTGCACTGAATCTGCTTGACCTGCAGAGCGCGATCGACAGGCTCTTCGAGAACGGCTTGATAAGCCTGTGGCTGCCCGACGGCCTCTGACTCACGGGAATTTCCATGGATCCGACCTTGCGCAGGACGATTGCACATCCGGCAATGGCCATCGGCAGCGCCCTGCTCTGGGGCATCGTCGAGTTGATCGCCCTGCATCGGGCCCGCCGATCGAGTTCACGCCCGCGATCGGCGGCGTAGCCAGCACGCGGCGCATCGACGACGGACAACAACGTCGCCATGCAGCCATTGCGACGCAACAATTCGGTGATCGAAGCGTAACAATCGAACCCTAGGCTAGACGTTCGCATCAACATTCCTCCGGAGTTCCCCATGTCCGCGCTCGCCTTGGCCGCCTTGCATCCCGCATCAACCGCAAACGCGGCGTCATCCCGTCAGAACGCCCTGACGGCCAGTCTGCTGCTTCCCCTTCCTGCTGCGTCGCCGAACCAGACCAACGACGAGGTATTCGGCATCTTCGACTCGGCACCGAATCTGTCAGCGCTGCCGGTGACGGAAGACGACAGGCCTATCGGCCTGATCAACCGCAACATTTTCATGGATTCCTTTGCCCGACCGTTTCATCGCGAGGTATACGGACGCAAGAGCTGCATTGCCTTCATGGACAAGCAGCCGCTGATCGTCGATGGCGGGATGAGCATCCAGGACCTGAGCTTCCGCGTAGTGGAAAAGGGTGGCAAGACACTCAATGACGGCTTCGTGATCACGATCGACGGCCGTTACGCCGGCATGGGCACCGGGCAGGATCTGGTCCGCGCCATCGCCGGACTGCAGGCGGAGAAGAACCGCATCGTGATGGAAAGCATTGACTACGCCAGCGTCATCCAGCGCTCCTTCCTGCGGCCGTCGCGCGAGGCATTGCGTTCGCAACTGCCGGATCACCTCCTGCTGTGGGAGCCGCGCGACCTGGTGGGCGGCGACTACTTCTATTGCCGCCGCTTCGACGACGGTTTCTTCCTGACCCTGTTCGACTGCACCGGCCACGGCGTCCCCGGCGCCTTCATGACGCTGATCATGGCTTCCTTCATCAACCACGCCCTCACCAACGACAACCGGCATGATCCGGCGGCGGTGATGGCCGAGGTAAACCAGCGCGTCAAGAGCGCCCTCGGACAAATCGATCATAGCCACAAGAGCGCGGCGAGCAATGACGAACTCGAACACCGCTCGGACGACGGCATGGACGCGGCCTTCTGCTGGGTGGCGACGGCCGAGCGCAGGATCATCTACGCAGGCGCCCATTCGCCGCTGATCCTGCTGCGTCCGGGCGAGGACATCGAGCTGATCGAAGGCGATCGCGCCGGAGTCGGCTACGCCTCGACGCCGATGGACCAGACCTGGCAAAACCATTGCCATCCGGTACCACCGGGTACGGCGGTGTTCCTCGCCACGGACGGACTGGTCGATCAGCCCGGCGGCCCGAAGCGCATTGCCTTCGGCAAAAGGCGCTTGTGCGCCCTGCTGGCCGAACACCGCAATGCCTCGGCCCTGGCGCCTTTGCGCGCGGTAGTCCTCAAGGCTCTTGAGGACTATCAAGGCACCGAAACGCGTCGCGACGACGTCGGCCTTATCGGCTTTCGCCTCTAAGCACGGCATCGATCATGAAACTCGATCTGTTCAATGCCTTTCGCACCACCGCCACCGAAAATGGCGTGATCTTCTACTACACCGGCATGTTCTCGCAGAACATCGTCGCCGCCATCGGCGATACGCTCAGGCAGCGCCTCGACAGCGTCAACGCGAGCGGCACTGCGCGCCGCAAGGTGTTTTCCACCTTCATCGAAATGGCGCAGAACATCCTGCACTACGCCCCGGAAACCCCGGAAACCGGCGGCGCCGGCTGTCCGGCCGGCTACGGCGCCCTCGCCGTCGGCCGCAACGACAACGAAAAGTTCTTTGTCGTCTGCGGCAATCCGGTGCGCATGGAGGATGTTTCGCGGCTGCACGAGAAGCTTGAGCCCTTGCGCCAGATGAGCATCGAGGAAATCAAGGCCGCCTACCGGGAACAACTGCGCAACGATGGCCACGCCGGCGATACATCAAGCAAGGGCGCCGGCCTCGGCTTCCTGACCATGGCGCGCGATGCCACCGAGCCGATCGAATACAGCATTGCCTATGCCAGCAAGGCCGAAAACGGCCGCGCCGATCTTTACCTGCGCGCCACCATCTGATCCGCGTCCGCAACGAACAACCGCACCACAGGAGAAATGAGCCATGGAAGATCTGCATATCCCTGCCAGCAATGAAACGCCGGAAATCAGGTTCGAGTTTTCCCGCCATCGCCTCAGCATGCATGGCGAGTCCTATCCGGAGAATGCGATGAGCTTCTACGGCCCGGTCCGGGCGAGCCTCCAGAGCTACCTGGACCAGGTTCCCGCCGACAGCCGGATCGAAGTCGGCATCGGCCTGCGCTACTTCAACAGTTCCAGCACCAAGCTGATTCGCGCCCTTGTCGGCATGCTCGACAAGGCGGCTGAAAACGGGCCTTCGATCTCGGTCGACTGGCTGCATGACGAAGACGACGACATGATGCTGGAGTTCGGCATCGACCTGAAGGAAGAACACCGCTCGCTGAAGTTCAGCACGGTTGTTGTCGAACCGGCCTGACATCAACCGTGCAGGACCCGAGGCAAGACCGGAATCGGCGAAAGCCCCAAAGAGAGGTCAAGACAGCATGAACATGCACAATCGAAGCAACAAGATGACCGAGGACGCAAGTCCCCACGGTGGCGCGCTGCGGCGCCTGATGAGTGATCGCGGCCTGCATTCCGTGTACCAGCCCATCCTGGATGTCCGCAAGGGAAACTACCTTGCCTGCGAGGCGCTGATTCGCGGCCCGGAAGGCTCGGAACTGCATGCGCCGGGTGCCTTGTTCGCCGCCGCCGCCGCGGCCGACTGCACGCATGAACTCGAATGGCTGGCGGTGGAAACCGCCATCGTGCAGTTCGCCGCGCAGCAGTGTGCGCTGCGGCTCTTTCTGAACATGAGCATCAGTTGCCTGCACGCCAGCCGCAAACGCCTGGTTGCGATTCGCCAGGAGCTGCTTCGACTTGGCGTGCCGCCGTCCAGAATCGTCATCGAACTGACCGAAAACGAATCGGTGACCGATTTCTCCGATCTGCAGGAGACCTTGCAGGACTTTCGCCGGATCGGCATCCAGATCGCCATGGACGACATGGGCGAAGGCTTTTCCAATCTACGCATGTGGTCCGAGGTGCGCCCGGAGTTCGTCAAGATCGACCGCCACTTTGTCACCGGCATCGACACCGATCCGCTCAAGCTGCATTTTGTTCGCGCCATGCACGAGATCGCCGACGCTTGCGGCAGCGCCCTGATCGCCGAAGGCGTGGAAACGGAAGGCCAACTGGCGGTGCTGCGCGACATCGGCATTCCTTACCTGCAGGGCTTCGGCATCGCCCGTCCGCAGCGCGCCATTGCCACCATGCCCAACGTCGACCAACCGATGAACAACAGCATTCTGCTGCTGCCGCTGCGCCCGCAAGCAGGCCGACGGACGCCACGCATCGACCAGATACTGCACGAGGTGAGGTCGGTCTCTCCGGAAACCGACAACGATGCCGTCTACCGCATCTTCGAGCATCAACCGGGGCTCAATGTCGTACCGGTGGTTGCCAACGGCCAGCCGGTGGGGATCATTTCACGCTATTCGCTGATCGACCGCTTTGCCCGTCCGTTTCACCGCGAACTCCATGGCAAGCGGCCTTGCACCATGGTCATGGATCCGCCACTGGTGTTCGATGAAGCGCAAAGCGCGCAGGAAGTCGCGCAGCTTATCGGCAGCTTGCGCAGCACCGAAGCCTGTGATGCCATCATCATTACACGGCAGGGCCGCTATCGCGGCATCGGCTTCCTCCGGGAACTGATGGCGATCATCACCGACATGCAGATTCGCGCCGCCCGCTACGCCAACCCCCTGACCCAGCTTCCCGGCAACGTTCCCATCAACGAACAGATGGATCGACTGATCGAGACGGAGCACGGCTTTGTCGCCGCCTACTGCGATCTTGACCATTTCAAACCCTACAACGACACCTATGGCTACCGGCGCGGCGACCAGATGATCCAGCAGGTGGGTGCGCTGCTTAGCGAAACAACCGCCGATCACCAGGACTTCGTCGGCCACGTCGGCGGCGACGACTTCATCGTACTGATGCAAAGTCGCGACTGGGAAGCGCGGCTGCGACGCGTCATCGAGCAGTTCGACGCCACGCTGCCAAAATATGTGACGAATGCCGAGCATCTTTCGGCGGGCGGCTACTATGGCGAGGACAGACGCGGACAGCCGATTTTCCACGCGCTGCCGGCGCTGTCGATCGGCTGCGTGATCGTACCGCCAGGCGCCTTCGCCAACCACCACGATGTATCGGCGGCCCTCAGCGAAGCAAAGAAGGAAGCCAAACGCCTGCCGGGCAGCGTGCTGTTCATCGAACGCCGCCAATATCGCGGCAGCGCCGGCACGGCGGATGCAGGCCCCGGCATGGACGCCGTGTTGCCAGCGCCGAATCTTCTTGCGGGTATGCCCTGCTTTGCCATGTAGCCGGCGTCTGCCGGCTTGCAGCTCTACTGGCCGAAGGCCTGGCGTACTGCTCCTGCGATGGCCTCGGCCTGACCGAGCACCAGCGCTTCTTCGCGTCCCTCGACCATCACCCGCAGCAGGGGCTCGGTGCCGGAGGGGCGCAACAGCACGCGGCCGCTGCCGTCGAGCATCGCCTCGGCGGATTTCACCGCTGACGTGATGCCGTCGGCGGCGGCCCAGTCGAAACCGGCGGGCATCCTGACGTTGATGAGCTTCTGCGGATACAAGCTCAGATCGGCGCAGGCTTCGCCCAGAGTCTCGCTGGTGGCGCGCAGCGCAGCCAGCACCTGCAGCGCCGCGATGATGCCGTCGCCGGTGGTATGGCGGTCCAGGCAGATGATGTGGCCTGAGTTTTCGCCGCCAAGCTGCCAGCCCTTCTGCTGCATCATTTCCAGCACATAGCGATCGCCGACCTTGGCGCGTCCGACAGCGATGCCCAGCCGGCCCAGCGCATGCTCGAAACCGAGGTTGCTCATCAGCGTGCCGGCAACGCCAGGCACGGACTGGCTGCGCGCCCTGTGGCGGGCAATCACGTAGAGCAACTGGTCGCCGTCGTAGAGCCGGCCCGCCGCGTCGACCATCACCAGACGGTCGCCGTCGCCGTCCAGCGCGATGCCGCAGTCGGCGCGATGTTCCAGCACGGCGCGGCGCAGCGCTTCGGGTGCCGTGGCGCCGACTTCGTGGTTGATGTTGAGGCCATTCGGCGTATCGCCAACGCCGACTGTCTCGGCGCCGAGTTCGTGGAACACGCTGGGGGCGACGTGATAGGCCGCGCCGTGGGCGCTGTCCACCACGATCTTCATGCCGCGCAGGTCGAGGTCGTTGGGAAAGGTGCTCTTGCAGAATTCGATGTAGCGCCCGGCGGCGTCATCGACGCGACGCGCCTTGCCGAGTCTGGCGGAAGGCATGCATGTCATCGGCTGGTCGAGTCGCGCCTCGATGTCGAGTTCCACCGCATCCGGCAGCTTGGTGCCCTGCGCCGAGAAGAACTTGATGCCGTTGTCGTCGTAGGGGTTGTGCGAGGCGGAAATCACCACGCCGGCCTGCAGGCGCAGGGCGCGCGTCAGGTAGGCGACGGCCGGCGTCGGCATCGGCCCGCAGAGCATCACATCGACACCCGCCGCGGAAAATCCGGCCTCCAGCGCGGCTTCCAGCATGTAGCCGGAAATGCGCGTGTCCTTGCCGATCAGCACCGCCGGATGCTCGTTGGCCGGCAGCCCATCGCGCGCCACCAGCGCCGAACCCGCCGCGTAACCCAGGCGCATGATGAAATCCGGCGTGATCGGCGCCTGGCCGACGCGCCCGCGGACACCGTCGGTGCCGAAATACTTTCTTGCCATTTTAATAATCCTCCACCGCCTGCAATACCGCCAGCGCATCGCGCGTCGCCGCGACATCATGCACGCGTACGATGCGCGCACCGCGTTCAACCGCCAGGACATGCGCCGCGATTCCGGCAAAAATCCGATCGGGCGCCGCGCGCCCGGTCAGCAGGCCGAGCATCGACTTGCGCGACATGCCGACCAGCAGCGGCAGGCCCGGCACCACCAGTTCATCCAGGCGGCGCAGCAGCTCGATGTTGTGCTCCAGCGTCTTGCCGAAGCCGAAGCCCGGATCAACCGCGATCCGGTTCAGGGTAATGCCGGCCGCTTCGGCTGCGGCCACGCGCTCGCCAAGAAACTCAGCCACCTCGACGACGACATCGCTGTAATGCGGATCGTCCTGCATGGTGCCCGGATCGCCCTGCATGTGCATCACGCAGATTCCAGCCTTGCTCGCTGCGACTGTTTCCAGCGCTCCCGGCGCGCGCAGGGCATTGATGTCGTTGATCATGTCGGCGCCGGCCGCCAGCGCAAGCCGCATCACTTCCGGCTTGACGGTGTCGATCGACAGGGGTGTGCCACAATCGCGCAGGGCTTCGAGCACCGGCAGCAGGCGGTCGATTTCCTGCTGTGCCGGCACTGGCGCCGCCCCGGGGCGCGATGACTCGGCGCCGAAATCGAGGATGTGCGCCCCCTCTTCGATCAGGCGCAGGCCCTGGGCAATGGCGGCATCGGTATTGCCCTGCAGCCCGTCGCCGGAAAAGGAATCGTCGGACAGGTTGACGATGCCCATGATCAACGGGCGCCCGGCGTTGAGTACGAAACGGCCGCAGTGGAAATTCTGTGTCATGAAAAAACCGGGGCCGCCGAACCGGTTCTGCTTCGGCGGCCCGTCCGGGCTGTGATAGGAATCAGGCAGGAGCCGGGGCGGTCGGCTCGGGACCCGGCGCACTGTCGCCCCTGGGTGCCGGCGGCGCGCTGGAAGGCTTGGGCGGGCGCGGCGGCAGGCCGGCCATGATGTCGTTGATCTGGTCGGCATCGATGGTTTCCATCTCCAGCAGGGCTGCCGTCATGGCCTCGACCTTGTCGCGGTTATCTTCCAGCAGCTTGCGGGCACGCGCGTACTGCTCGTCGAGGATGCGGCGGATTTCGTTGTCGACCTTCTGCATGGTCGATTCGGAAACGTTCTTGTGCGTGGTGACGGAGCGGCCGAGGAAGATCTCGCCCTCCTCTTCGCCATAGACCATCGGTCCCATGGTGTCGGACATGCCCCACTGCGTGACCATGCGCCGCGCCAGATCGGTGGCGCGCTGGAAGTCGTTGGAAGCGCCGGTGGTCATCTGCTGCATGAAGAGCTCTTCCGCGATGCGGCCACCGAACAGCACGGTGATGGTGCTGAGCAGGCGTTCGCGATCCTGGCTGTAGCGTTCCTGGTCCGGCAACTGCATGGTCAGGCCGAGCGCGCGGCCGCGCGGGATGATGGTGACCTTGTGCACCGGATCGGTCTTCGGCAGCAGCTTGGCCACCACGGCGTGGCCGGACTCGTGGTAGGCCGTGTTGCGACGCTCCTCCTCGGGCATGACCATGGAACGGCGCTCGGCGCCCATCATGATCTTGTCCTTGGCGCGCTCGAAGTCTTCCATGTCCACCAGGCGCTTATTGCCGCGCGCGGCAAACAGCGCGGCCTCATTGACCAGGTTGGCCAGGTCGGCGCCGGAGAAGCCGGGGCAGCCGCGGGCCAGGATCGAGGCGTCGATGTCCGGAGCCACCGGCACCTTGCGCATATGCACCTTGAGAATCTGTTCGCGACCGCGAATGTCGGGTAGCGGCACCACCACCTGGCGGTCGAAGCGACCGGGGCGCAGCAGCGCCGGGTCAAGCACGTCGGGGCGGTTGGTGGCAGCCACCACGATGACGCCGGCGGAGCCTTCGAAGCCGTCCATTTCGACCAGCATCTGGTTCAGGGTCTGCTCGCGCTCGTCGTTGCCGCCGCCCAAGCCCGCGCCGCGCTGGCGACCGACGGCATCGAGTTCATCGATGAAAATGATGCAGGGAGCGGCTTTCTTGGCCTGGTCAAACATGTCGCGCACGCGCGCCGCGCCGACGCCGACGAACATCTCGACGAAGTCGGAACCGGAAATCGAGAAGAACGGCACCTTGGCCTCGCCGGCAATCGCCTTGGCCAACAGCGTCTTGCCGGTGCCGGGCGAACCGACCAGCAGCACGCCGCGCGGAATGCGGCCGCCGAGCTTCTGGAACTTCGTCGGGTCGCGCAGGAAGTCGACCATTTCGTAGACTTCCTCCTTGGCCTCGTCGCAGCCGGCGACATCGGCAAAAGTGATGGTATTGGACGACTCGTCCATCATCCGCGCCCGGCTCTTGCCGAAGGAGAATGCTCCGCCCTTGCCGCCGCCCTGCATCTGGCGCATGAAGAAGACCCAGACGCCGATAAGGAGCAGCATCGGGAACCACGAAACGAAGATGCTGGTAAGGAAGGACTGCTCTTCCTCGGGCTTGGCAACGACCTTGACGTTGTTCTTGAGCAGGTCGGAGACCATCCACAGGTCGGCAGGCGCATACGTGGTGATGCGCTTGCCGTCGGTGGTGGTGGCTTCGAGGGTGCGGCCCTGGATCACCACCTTGGTGATGCGCCCCTGCTTCACCTCTTCGAGGAACTGCGAGTACTCCAGCGATCCAAGCACGGCCTGACGCGTGTTGAACTGGTTGAAGACGGTCATCAGAACGATGCCGATCACCAGCCAGATCGCCATATTTTTGAACATGTTATTCAAGGTGGAGCCTCTCTTCCCTCGGTCGGGATTACATATCAGTTCATTCTAATGCCGATTCCCAAGCCCTGCAAACCGCAGCGGCCGGTCATCCATGCCTCGATCAGGCCTTTTTACCCCGTGCCAGCAGGTATATCTCGGCGCTGCGATTGCGCGAGGCGGCCGGCTTCCTCATCTGCAGGCTGTCGAACTGCAACTGCAACGCCTTGCGCAACTCCATGAAACCATCACCCTGGAAGACTTTGACCAGCATGTCGCCCCCGGGTTTCAAGTGCAGCGCGCAAAACTCCAAGGTCAGCTCCGCCAGAACCATCACCCGCGCCTGATCGACCATGCCGATACCCGACATATTGGGGGCCATGTCCGACAATACAAGGTCTACCTGGCGGCCATCGAGGGCATCGGACAGCGCCTTCAGGACGGAGTCGTCGTGGAAATCGCCCTGGATGAACTGGACGCCATGTACCGGCTCCATCGGCAGCAGGTCGAGCGCAATCAACCGTCCGCCGGGGGCGATGCGCCTGGCGGCGACCTGCGACCAGCTACCCGGCGCGGAACCGAGGTCGACCACGGTCATGCCGGGCTTCAGCAGCTTGTCCTTGTCGTCGATTTCGATGAGTTTGAATGCCGCGCGCGAACGCCAGCCCTCGGCCCTGGCCCGCTGCACGTAGGCGTCATTGACGTGCTCGGTGATCCAGGCCTTGGTGGTCTTGTTCTTCTTGACCTTCTTGTTGCTCTCGATCTTGCCGCTCACGTTACAATCCCGCCATGACTGAAAATACTGCTCAACTGAGCCCCACCCAGCGTCGCGCCCTGCGGGCCGCCGCGCATCATCTGAATCCTGTCGTATCCATCAGCCAGAAGGGCCTGACACCTTCCGTCCTGGCCGAAATCGACCGTTGCCTCAAGGCCCACGAACTGATCAAGCTGCGACTTTACGGCATTGAACGGGAAGTGCGCGAGGCCCTGTTCATTGAAATCTGCACTGCGCTCAAGTGCGCCGAGGTGCAGCACATCGGCAACCTGCTGGTGCTCTGGCGCGAGAATCCCAAGGATGCCGCGGCTCAGGAGTCGACGCTGGCGGGACGGCGAAAATCCGAGCCGGCCATCACCAAGAAGCAGGCCGCTGCCCGCACCGAAGCCCGTAACCGCAAGCGCTAGCGTCTAGCGCGCCCTGCCACGTTCCTGCACGATCACGAGCCAGATTCCCAGCAGGGTTTGCACCAGGTAGAGCGCGCTCGACACGCCGTGCCAGGTGGTGAAACGATCCCGCAAGGCGCTTTCCATGACCCGGCGCGGCAAGGCGTCCGCCTGCAACTGGGCTAGTATCGGCTGCACGCCAAAGTGCCCGGCGACCGTCAGGCCGACCATCAGCAGCACGATCCAGAACACGCCGGACTGCAGCGCCCGCCAGCCTTTGACAAACAGCACGAACAGGATCAGGTAAGCGCCACAACCGAGGCCGACCCACGCCGTGACGGTGAACATCGCGCCGGCCAGGTTGCCGGCCACGCTGCGATCCGCCAGCTGGGTAAACAGCACGGGCGCGGCGATGAAGCCGATTGCCAGCAGGCCGCCGACCCAGGCAGCAACCGCGATGCTGTAGAGCGCGGAAGCCAGCTTCCTCATTCAGATGTACTTGACGTCGAGAATCTCGTATTCCCGCCGTCCGCCGGGCGTCTGCACCTCGGCGACGTCGCCGGCGAACTTGCCGATCAGCGCGCGCGCCACCGGGGAGTTCAGCGAAAGCATGCCGGCCTTGATGTCGGCTTCGTCATCGCCGACGATCTGGTAGGTCACGGTAGTGCCGCTGTCCATGTCTTCCAGTTCGACCGTGGCGCCGAACACCACGCGGCCGTCCGCATCCAGTGATGCCGGATCGATGATCTGGGCGTTGCCGAGCTTGCCCTCGACTTCCTTGATGCGGCCTTCGATGAAGCCCTGGCGTTCCTTGGCGGCATCGTACTCGGCGTTCTCCGACAGGTCGCCGTGCGAACGCGCCTCGGCGATGGCTGCGATCACCGCCGGACGATCGACGGCCTTCAGGCGTTGCAGTTCCTTGCGCAGCAGTTCGGCGCCGCGCAGGGTGATGGGAAATTTTCCGCTCATACTTTTAGCTCGGCATGCAAGGCCTGCAACGAATAAGTTTCGAGCCCATCGTGGCGCATGCCTGCGCAGGCGGCGCGGGCGCCTTCGATGGTGGTGAACAGCGTTACCTTGGCGCCCAGCGCGGAGGTACGGATCGAACGCGAATCGGCGATCGCCGTGCGCTTTTCCTCGACCGTATTCACGATCAGCACGATCTCGCCGTTCTTGATCATGTCCACGATATGCGGCCGGCCTTCGGTCACCTTGTTCACCATGCCGACCGGGATGCCGGCCGCCTCGATTGCACCGCCGGTACCGCGCGTGGCAACCAGGGAAAAACCGAGTTCATGCAGCTCGCGCGCAACATCGACGGCTTTCGCGCGGTCGGCCGGCTTGACGCTGATGAAGACTTTTCCGGATTTGGGCAAACGCGTTCCTGCCGCGAGCTGCGACTTGACAAAGGCTTCGCCGAACGTGCGGCCGACGCCCATCACCTCGCCCGTGGACTTCATCTCGGGCCCGAGGATGGTATCGACACCGGGGAACTTGATGAAAGGGAAGACGGCTTCCTTCACCGAAAAATACGGCGGGATGATTTCGCCGGTCACGCCCTGATCGGCCAGGCTGCGCCCGGCCATGCAGCGCGCCGCGATCTTGGCCAGCGGCAGACTGGTGGCCTTGGAAACGAAAGGAACGGTACGCGATGCGCGCGGATTGACTTCCAGCACATAGACCACCGCATCGGCGCCGCTGCCTTGAATGGCGAACTGCACGTTCATCAGGCCGACGACATTGAGGCCCTTGGCCATCATTTCGGTCTGGCGCCGCAGTTCGTCCTGGATTTCCCGCGACAGGGTGAATGGCGGCAGCGAACAGGCGGAATCGCCCGAATGCACGCCTGCCTGCTCGATGTGTTCCATGATGCCGCCGATCAGCACCTGCGTACCGTCGCTCAGGGCATCGACATCGACCTCGGTGGCATCGTTGAGGAAGCGGTCGAGCAGTACCGGAGATGCGAAGGACACCTTGATCGCATCGCGCATGTAGCGTTCGAGGTCCTTCTGCTCATGGACGATTTCCATGGCGCGGCCGCCCAGCACGTAGGAAGGCCGCACCACCAGCGGGTAGCCGATCTCGGCCGCGAGGCGAATCGCGTCGGGCTCGGTGCGCGCCGTGCGATTCGGCGGCTGCTTGAGGCCGAGGTCGTGCAGCAGCTTCTGGAAGCGCTCGCGGTCCTCGGCGGCGTCGATCATGTCGGGGCTGGTGCCGATGATCGGCACGCCGTTGGCTTCGAGTTCGCGCGCCCGCTTCAAGGGCGTCTGGCCGCCGAACTGGACGATGACGCCGGTCGGCTGCTCGACGTGCACGATTTCGAGGATGTCTTCCAGCGTCACCGGTTCGAAATACAGGCGATCCGAGGTGTCGTAGTCGGTGGACACGGTCTCGGGGTTGCAATTGACCATGATGGTCTCGTAACCGTCCTCGCGCATCGCCAGCGCCGCATGCACGCAACAGTAATCGAATTCGATGCCCTGGCCTATTCGGTTGGGGCCGCCGCCCAACACCATGATCTTCTTCTTCGCGGTCGGCCGCGCCTCGCATTCTTCCTCGTAGGTCGAATACATATAGGCGGTCGAAGTCGAGAATTCCGCCGCGCAGGTGTCGACGCGCTTGTACACCGGACGGATGCCGAGTGCATGGCGCAGTTCGCGCACCGCCGTCTCGCCGCTGGCGCCCGCCGCCGGATCGTGAGTGGCGCTGACCAGGGTGCCGATGCGCCGATCCGAAAAGCCCTTGCGCTTGAGATTGCGCAGCGTGGCGGCATCGAGGTCGGCCAGGTTCTGCGATCGCATCCAGCCTTCGGTGGTGATGATGTCTTCGATCTGCACCAGGAACCACGGATCGATTTTTGTCAGGTCGAAGGCCTGTTGCAGCGTGTAGCCCTCGCGGAAGGCCTGGGCCAGGTACCAGATGCGCTGCGGACCGGGGCTGGCCAGTTCGCGGTTGATTTCCTCGCGATCGGCTTCGATCTCGTCGAAGCCATAAACGCTGACTTCCAGCCCGCGCAGCGCCTTCTGCATCGACTCCTGGAAGCTGCGGCCGATGGCCATGACTTCGCCCACCGACTTCATCTGCGTCGTCAGGCGGTCGTTGGCTTGCGGGAATTTCTCGAAGGCGAAGCGCGGCACCTTGGTCACCACGTAGTCGATCGAGGGCTCGAAGGAGGCCGGCGTCGCGCCGCCGGTGATGTCGTTCTTCAGTTCGTCCAGCGTGTAGCCGACGGCGAGCTTGGCCGCCACCTTGGCGATCGGGAAGCCGGTGGCCTTCGAGGCCAGCGCCGAGGAACGCGAGACGCGCGGATTCATCTCGATCACCACCATTGCGCCGGTCTTCGGGTTGATGGCGAACTGTACGTTGGAGCCGCCGGTGTCCACACCGATCTCGCGCAGCACGGCAATGCTGGCGTTGCGCATGATCTGGTATTCGCGGTCGGTCAGCGTCTGCGCCGGCGCGACGGTGATCGAGTCGCCGGTATGGACGCCCATCGGATCGAGGTTCTCGATCGAGCAAACGATGATGCAGTTGTCCTTGCGGTCGCGCACCACCTCCATCTCGTACTCTTTCCAGCCGAGCAGCGACTCTTCGATCAGCAGTTCCTTGGTCGGCGAGGCTTCGAGGCCGCGCTTGCAGATTTCGGCGAACTCTTCCTGGTTGTAGGCGATGCCGCCGCCCGAACCACCCATGGTGAAGGACGGCCGGATGATGGTCGGAAAGCCCATGGCGCCCTGCACCTGCTGCGCTTCCTCCATGCTGTGGGCGATGCCCGAACGCGCCGAACCGAGTCCGATGCGGGTCATCGCCTGCTTGAACTTTTCGCGGTCCTCGGCCATGTCGATGGCCTCACGCGAGGCGCCGATCATTTCGACGCCGTATTTCTCCAGCACGCCATGCTTGGCCAGGTCGAGCGCGCAATTGAGCGCGGTCTGCCCGCCCATGGTCGGCAGCACGGCGTCGGGCCGTTCCTTGGCAATGATGTTTTCCAGTACGCGCCAGGTAATCGGCTCGATGTAGGTGACGTCGGCGGTGCCGGGATCGGTCATGATCGTCGCCGGATTGGAGTTCACCAGGATGACGCGGTAGCCCTCTTCGCGCAGGGCCTTGCAGGCCTGGGCGCCGGAATAGTCGAACTCGCAGGCCTGGCCGATGATGATCGGGCCTGCGCCGATGATCAGGATGCTGTGTATGTCGCTACGCTTGGGCATGACGTTTTGCCTGGTGTGCCTGTCAATTCAGGGTCGAATCGGCGAGTCTGGCGCCGAAACCGATAAACATTGCGCCGACCCCGCCGGTTGCACCGGCGGCCAGCCTGCGCCTGCTGCGG
>Ga0208229_1000113_pt1 | contig 18880 bp, 19 predicted proteins | sample LakMenEpi22Aug11_FD_150725 | JGI IMG/M metagenome (GOLD analysis project Ga0208229, IMG submission 150725) | Freshwater microbial communities from Lake Mendota, WI - 22AUG2011 deep hole epilimnion (SPAdes) | ecosystem: Environmental > Aquatic > Freshwater > Lake > Epilimnion/Euphotic zone ... | reverse complement strand
GGGCGCCAATACCTCCGGTAGCAAGGGCAACAATGGTGTCACGGTTCATGGCGTAAAGGTACGAACTTCTAGAGGTTTAACCACGGGCGAAGAAGCGCTTCCCAATCGACAGGGTCCTCGTCGCTGCGGCAAAAATCACTTTCGATGCCTTGACGGCTCAAGAACGAACGCGTGCTTTCTCCCCAAGCGATTACCTTAGCACCCAAGGGAAGGGTGTTGCATTGCAGAAAGGACTCCGCATTGCTCGGGCTGGTGAATACATAGACCGTGCATTCTTTTATGTGGCGAGGAACAAGGGCGGTTTGGTATACGGGAACTACTTCTTTTTGGCTTTCCGGAAAGGCAGCGGAAATGCTCCTCAAACTGCGGTCTGAAACGGGGAATAAAACCCGACGGTTTCCTGCCCAGGCATGAAAGTCCAATGCCGTTTGAGCGGGATTCCCAGGATGCTTTCCTTGCCAATCGGTGCGGGGGAGAAACTTGGCGGTTCCTTGAGAAAAAGCGGCGTTGAGCACTTCAGGACGCATGAACTGTTGACCGAATTCAAAGGACCTGGGACTGCTAAAAAAGAGGATGTCATACGGTTTGGCTGGAACGTTGTGGAGTGGAGAAAAAGCGATTAAAGGTACAGCAATTAGTTCGAAGGACCCTTGTTTTGCAGCGTTCGCTAGAGGATGGTCGTCTGCAATTTCCGAGGAAATGAACACGCACATTATAAATTCTTTATGGTTTCTATGATCCGTTGAACGGTATCTTGGTCGTTCTCCAAGGGAAAGGTGAAGCGTTTTGCTGGATTGTTTTTCGACCTTCCGTAGGCTACGTGAACCACTTTTCCATCGTTGAATACCCCTAAGGGCAATTGGCATCCGCCCTCCATGTGTTTGAGCACTTCGCGCTCGACCAAAATTTGATGTTCCACCGCAGGGTTGTTGAGTTTTCGAACCCACGTGTAGGTGGTGATGTCGTTTTCACGGACTTGAAGCCCGAGTACTCCTTGAGCAGGGGCAGGAATGAATGCGGTCGGATCTAGGGTTAGGCAATGTACATCGCTGGTATCTAAGCCAAGGCGTGCTACTCCAGCTTTAGCTAGCAAAATGGCGTCGTACCTTCCCTCGCGTAGTTTTTGAATGCGCGTTGGGACGTTACCACGAAGTTCTTCAATCCGTAAATCGGAACGTAAGCTGCGCAACAAACTTTGACGGCGGGCCGAACTGGTGCCGATGATCGCTCTTGTGGCTAGTTGGAAGGGGAGAGAAGGGTCGTGGGCTTCGGAACGAATCAATAATAATTCGCTCGGGTCTTCCCGTTCAGATACGGCAGCAATCACCAATCCAAGGGGAGGGGTGGTTTCCAGGTCTTTATGGGAATGAACCGCCAAATCAACGTTGCCGTTTAGCAATTCGGCCTCAATTTCTTTGGTGAAAAACCCTTTGCCCTCCAATTTATCAAAGCTTAAATCCTGAATGCGGTCTCCCTGGGTTTGAATGATTTTTAGTTCAACCTTGCAGCCCAGGTTTTCCAGTTGGCGTTTAACATGGTTTGCCTGCCAAAGGGCTAAGTCGCTTCCACGGGTACCAATGCGTATCAAAGGTCTATCCATGCTTTACCATGATTTCTTTGGCCAATTTCATGGGCCCAGCAATGTATTTTTTTTCCATGTAGCCCAATACTTTGTCCAATACCTCTCTGGATTGCGGGTCCAAGGCATCGACGTCCTCCTTAAAGACTTCGTTCAAGGCATCGGACTTGATGCGTTTAATTTGTTCGGGCACAGAACGCATGGCCAATTCTACTTGTCGAATTTGAAAAATCTCTTCGAATTCTTGCTGTGCTTCCCTGAGAATTTCTGCAACATGTGCTAATTCTTTTGAGCGTTCTTGTAGGTTTTCGTTGGAAATGCGTTGCAAGTACGAAACGGATATGTGTTTGATGGGGTATTGATCAACAATGCTGGGGTCTAAATCCTGAGGAATGGCAATGTCAATCACGGTTTTACGCTGCGAATCCCCCTGCAATAAGTGGCGATAAAGCGCCGGAGTAATCACATGATGTTCTGCTCCCGTACAGCTGATGATCACATCAAAGCCTTGGGTGTAATTGGCCAGTGCGGAGAGTTCATGGGCCTTACCTCCCAATTCCGAGGCAAGAAGCTCGGCTTTTGAAAAGGTGCGGTTAAAGACGGCAAAGTTCCTAAATCCGTGTTTCTTCAGAAAGCGGCCCATGGTGGTATTGGTGGCACCTGCTCCAATGATAAGGAAACGCGCATCCAAAGGAATTTGAAGCCTTTTTAAATGGTGGTACGCCAACGAAACAACCGAAACGGGTTTCGTGGAAATGGAGGTTTCGGTGTAAACTTTTTTGGCCGTTTGAATCACGTGACGGTTCAAGATCCGAAGCACATCTCCCGTCAACCCTGCGGCTGCGCATCGCTCATAGGCTTGACGTGTTTGGGTTATGATTTCACGCTCGCCAATGATCATGGAGTCCACGGATGAAGCCACCGACATGGCGTGCTCTACCGCTTGATTGCCATGGTAGTGTTCGAGTTTTTCTGCAAATTCACGGAGCTCAGCAGCGTCGATTTCGGTGTAAAGTTCTTGGAGCAACGCTTTGTTGAAGTCGGGAGTGGTTGGTCCGTGGTGGAGGAAACTGAATTCCACTCGATTGCACGTGGAAAGCATCATGAGTTCTTCTAGGCCAAATTTTTCTTTAACGGGATTAAGCCGAGAGGAGAGCTTTTCGGGTTCAATATGGAGCGCACCGATGCGGGCAACATCAAATACCCGATGGGTGAAAGCCAAGGTATTTAAACGGTTCAACTCCTCTAACGCCATAAACAGAAATAAGTGTCTGCAAAATTCACTAACCAAGTTATTGGAAGTGTCATAAAACTGTCATGCGCCGCAGTTTAGAATCAATCTAAATAACTGAGTTCTCCGGTATTTCTTGGCACAACTCCACCAACAATTTGTCGGAGGATTTCGGATGAAGGAACGCGATCAATTGTCGGTCTGCGCCTTCTTTGGGGGTTTGATGGATAAGGGTAAAGCCTTGGCCGGTAAGCCGATCGATTTCTTGTTCGATGTTGTCGGTTTGGAACGCAACATGATGAAAGCCCTTGCCTTTGGTGGCCAGGAACTTGGCGATGGGCGAGTTGGGGTTGCTGGCTTCGAGGAGTTCAATTTTATTGGGTCCTACTTGAAAAAAGGCGGTCATTACTCCTTCGCTGGCAACGGATTCCCTTTTATAGCAAGGAGTATTGAGCAGTGCTTCATAGACGGGAATGCTTTCTTCAAGGCTTTCAACTGCAATGCCGAGGTGTTCAATTTTTAACAGCATCAGTATTTGATGATTTTTTCAGTTTTATTATCGAAGTTAACCAGGTAAATTCCGCTGAGAAGATCGCTGCAATCAATGTGATCGGCGTATCCTTTTTTGAGCAAGTTGCCAAATGCGTCATAGACTTCATATTTTGTTTTCGTCGCGACTTGTTCTGCTTTGAAGTAAACGGCGGTTTTCACTTTTACAGGGCTTAACGTAAGGGACTTTGACTTTGAAGTAAAGGTGATGCTTTTCGAGCTTCGTTTTATGCCGGTATTGTCGGTTTGTGAAACACGAATTGTATTTTCCCCACTCGTCGGAATTATGTCAATCGAATAGGAATTGGTGGTTTTTTGACCTTTCCCTAAAACTTCTGCAGCGGCTACCCACCGATTCCATTTGTATTGTTCAACGTCAAAGGCTAATTTTCCGGATTCGTTTTTCGTGCTCCACGTGATTTTTCCGTCGCTCGTGGCGGATATAGCGGTGATTTCGAAGGTGCTAAAGGGTAAAAGCACTTCGGGATTGACAAAACTTGGAGTACAGCCTTCTCCGTGTTCTAACTCAACGAAAACCTCATCGCCTTTTTTTAATTGGAACAGTCTAAGGTCAATTTCAAAATGCTCGGTTTGAATCGAGGCGGGAAGAATATTTCCGTTAACCAGTACCTTATCGATGCAATATCCGTAACCGTCGGATTTAATCGGGTTGGATACAAACAAGTTCATTCCTTCATAATTCCCGCTTAGGGAAAGGATTTGTGCATAGCTTGCACCCATAACACAAAGCATTGCGAGGAACAGCAAGTTTTTCATGGTGAACAAAAATAACGAATTAAGGCGACGGCCAACGGTAGTGGCTGTATAATTCTGTAAATTTGTCACATGACATGGTTACTTCAAAACATAGGGATTGTTAAGTCGTTGCACATTATTTTTATGGTGAGTTGGTTCGCAGGCTTATTTTACATGGTGCGTCTTTTCATTTATTCGGTGGAGGCCAGTGAGAAAGAAGAGCCTGATAGAACGATTTTAACCCAGCAGTTTGAGGTCATGCAGCGAAGGCTTTGGTGGATTATTGCGACTCCGGCCATGGTGTTAACCCTGGTTTTCGGCATACTTATGTTGTGGGCGGTCCCCTCCTTTTTACAACAGCTTTACATGCATTTGAAGCTTGGATTTGTGCTCTTGTTGTTGATATATCACTTCATCAGTCAGAAAATATATTTTGATTTATCACGGGGAAAGTTTCATTGGAGTAGTGGAGCATTGAGAATTTGGAACGAGGTTGCCACCCTGCTTCTGGTCATTATTGTATTCATCATCGTGTTGAAAGACAGCACCAATTGGATCTACGCAAGCATAGGTTTCATGGCCTTAGCGCTCTTGCTTTTATTCGCAATAAAAATGTACCGTGCGGTTCGTAAAAAGGATTAAAAAAGAATTTTTATTCGCGCGGTAAACGGAAAGAATTAGTATCTTTGCACCGAATTTAGAAAAGCGTTTTCATGAAAATCAGTGTTCTTCGTGCCCTTTTCGTGGTTTTGGTAAGTTTCTTTTTTGCCCCCCTGGTGGTTCGGGCTAACGAAGAGTTCAGCATCATGCACCACATTCAAGACGCACATGAGTGGCATCTTTGGGGCGAGGGTCATTCAGCGGCGTCCATTTCTTTGCCTATTTTACTCGTAGATGGCGGATTAAAGTGTTTTAGTTCTTCGAATTTTTACCACGGCAAAGAGTGCGTTGATACCTTGGAAGATGGAACGGTGCAATCGTATCTTTTGGGAGTTGGTCCCGCGGCAGGTTACGCGATGTTGCATGAAAAAATCTACCGCACACACCACGATAAACTGCATTTTCACAACGGTCATCCAAACAACCCTACACCATGGGATTTCTCCATTACCAAAAACGTATTGTCTTTGTTTATCGGGGCGGTTCTATTGGTAGTGTTCATGATGGTAACGGCGAATTTTTACAAGAGGAAGGGGGCTGTTGCGCCGCAAGGCATTGCAAAGTTCATTGAGCCGCTGATCGTTTTTGTTCGAGACGAGGTGGCGATTCCAAATTTACCTCACGGCAAACATGTCAAGTACCTTGGATTTTTGACAACGGTATTCTTTTTTATTTTGATAAACAACCTGTTGGGGATGATTCCTATTTTTCCTGGAGGGGCCAATCTTACCGGGAACATTACCGTGACGTTCTTTTTGGCTTGTTGCACCCTTTTGATTACGTTATTCAGCGGTAACAAAAATTATTGGAAGCACATTTTTGCTACTCCCGGAGTCCCAAAGGCCTTACTTCCTATCATGATACCTATCGAAATTGTGGGGATCTTTACCAAACCCTTTGCCTTAATGATTCGTTTGTTTGCGAATATGACGGCAGGGCACATCATCATTTTAGCTTTGTTTTCGATTATTTTCTTAAATAAATCAGCGGCATGGGCAGGTTTATCCGTGCCGATGGCCTTGTTTATTTCGTTGTTGGAGGTGTTAGTTGCGTTTTTACAGGCGTATTTGTTTTCGATGTTGTCTGCCTTGTTCATTGGAGCAGCGGTAGAGGAAGAACATCATTAATTAGTAATTTTTTAAACTATATATTATGGCAGGAATGTTTGGTAGTGTTGCGGCGATAGGTGCTGGATTAGCAGTGCTTGGAGCAGGAATCGGAATCGGAAGAATCGGCGGTTCTGCGGTTGAAGGGATAGCTCGAAACCCAGAGGCAGCTGGAAAGATTCAAACGGTTATGCTAATTGCAGCAGCCCTTATTGAAGGAGTTGCGCTTTTTGGTGTAGTAGTTGGATTCCTTGGAGCGAAAGGATAGTTTTTAAAGTGCCCCCACGGTTGGTGGGGGCTTTTCATTGTAGATTAAGAAAATAAACGTATGGAGTTAGTAACCCCCAGTTATGGACTGTTGTTTTGGACGGGATTAACGTTCTGTCTGTTGTTGTTTGTATTGACCAAATTTGCTTGGAAGCCTATTCTAAATATGGTTAATACCCGAAGCAAGGCAATTGAGGATGCCTTGAAAGAAGCAGAAAAGGCGAGACATGAGATGCAACAGATGCATGCGGAAAACGAACGCATTTTAAAAGAGGCTCGTGCCGAACGGGATGCCATTCTCAAGGAGGCCAAAGATGCGGGGAGTAAGATGATTGATGATGCGCGCGAAAAGGCAAAATCGGAAGGTGCAAAATTGCTTGAGGCAGCAAAATCAGCCATCCAAAGCGAGCGTAACGCAGCACTTTCCGAAATGAAAGCACAAGTCGCTACATTTTCCGTTCAGATCGCAGAGCAACTCGTAAAAGAATCGCTTGCTTCGGAGTCCAAACAACAAGCGTTGGCAAGTAAATTAGCGGAGGAGATAAAGTTGAATTGATATGGCATCTACGAAATCAGCGATTAGGTACGCAACCGCTTTAATGGAGTTGAGCTTGGCTCAAGGTAAAGTTGAGCTCATTGAGAAAGATTTATCCCGATTTGAGCAGGTGATGCAAACCTCAAACGATTTTCGCATTTTCTTGAATTCTCCGGTTATCAGGGACGATAAGAAAATTGCCATCTACCGGCAAATTTTAACCGATTTCGACGAATTAACCATGAGGTTTTTTGGCCTTGTGACCAAAAATGGCCGAGAACATTTGCTGCCTGAAATTGCGCGTCAATTTCATCGCTTGATGGAAAAGCATCGCGATATTGTTTCGGGAACGATTACCACTTCAAGCGCCTTGGATGAGGTAACCAAGCAAACCATCATCCGAAAAGTTTCCGGATCCTTCAAAGGAAAGCTATCGTTGAAAGAAGAGGTTAATCCTTCCTTGTTGGGGGGATTTATTATCCGAATTGACGACAAACAAATAGATGCTTCAGTTGCAAGCAAATTGAAGCAACTCAAACAAGAATTATTAAAGTAAAGAGCATAATACAATAATCATGGCAGATTTAAAACCAGCAGAAATTTCGGCAATATTACGAGAGCAGTTAGCCGGAGTGAAAACAGAGGCAGAGTTGCAAGAAGTAGGTACCGTTCTTCAAGTAGGAGATGGAATCGCACGAATTTTTGGGCTTAACGGTGTACAGTACGGTGAGTTGATTGAGTTCGACGGAGGCATTCGTGGTATTGCCTTGAACCTTGAAGAGGACAACGTAGGAGCGGTTTTGTTAGGTCGTTCTTCCGGCGTGAAAGAAGGAGATACCGTGAAACGTTTGGGTAGAATTGCCTCTGTGAACGTAGGCGACGGACTGGTTGGTCGAGTCGTCGACACCCTAGGAAACCCCATCGATGGTAAAGGACCTATTGTCGGTGAACTTTTTGAAATGCCGATTGAACGCAAAGCGCCGGGAGTAATTTTCCGTCAACCGGTGAACGAGCCCCTTCAAACGGGTATCAAAGCCGTTGATGCCATGATTCCTATCGGTCGTGGTCAGCGTGAGTTAATCATCGGTGACCGTCAAACGGGTAAAACAACCGTGGCGATTGATACCATTATCAACCAACGAGAATTTTACGATCGAGGAGAACCGGTTTTCTGCATCTATGTAGCGATTGGTCAGAAAGGATCTACCGTAGCAGGGATTGTTAAAAAATTAGAAGACGCAGGTGCCATGGCTTACACTGTCATCGTTGCTGCAAACGCTTCCGATCCTGCTCCTATGCAGTTTTATGCTCCCATGACAGGCGCCGCCATTGGGGAGTATTTCCGTGACCTTGGTAAACCAGCCCTCATTGTTTACGATGATTTGTCCAAACAAGCAGTGGCGTATAGAGAGGTCTCGTTGTTGTTACGACGTCCTCCAGGTCGTGAGGCTTATCCAGGAGACGTATTCTACCTTCACTCACGTTTGTTGGAACGTGCGGCTAAGGTGATTAAAGACGACAGCATTGCTTCCCAGATGAATGACCTTCCAGAATCTCTGAAAGGAAAAGTCAAAGGAGGTGGTTCTTTGACGGCTCTTCCCATTATTGAGACACAAGCAGGAGACGTTTCTGCCTACATTCCTACGAATGTTATTTCGATTACCGATGGTCAGATATTCTTGGAATCAGATTTGTTTAACTCCGGTATCCGCCCTGCGATTAACGTAGGTATTTCCGTTTCACGGGTTGGAGGTTCAGCTCAAATCAAGTCCATGAAAAAAGTGGCTGGAACCCTAAAATTGGATCAAGCCCAGTACCGCGAACTTGAAGCCTTTTCTAAATTTGGTTCCGACTTGGATGCTGCCACAAAGTCCGTACTTGATAAAGGAGCCAGAAACGTGGAAATCTTGAAACAGCGAGAAGGAGATCCGTTTCCGGTCGAAAAGCAAATCGCGATCATTTACGTCGGGACGAAAGGCTTAATTCAGAATGTTCCGGTAGCCAAGGTGAAAGAGTTCGAGAAAGAATTTTTGACCTTACTTGAAAGCCAACATGCGGACGTCTTAGCCGCTTTGAAAGCCGGGCAGTTCTCCGACGAATTAACGGATGTTTTAGCTGCTAAAGCTAAGGAAGTTGCGGCTAAATTTTAATCTAAGAGGTTAGGAATGGCAAACTTAAAAGAAATACGTAACCGCATTAGTTCGGTTTCTTCAACCATGCAGATTACCTCTGCAATGAAAATGGTGTCAGCAGCGAAGCTGAAAAGAGCTCAGGATGCTATTACCCGTTTGCGGCCTTATGCTTCTAAATTGCGTTATATTCTAGAAAACGTAAGCGGAACCTTGGATATGTCGGAGAACGCATTCGCAGAAGATCGAGGTTCTAATAACGTTCTTATTGTCGCCATAACCTCGAATCGGGGCTTGTGCGGGGGATTTAACAGCAACATCATAAAGAAGGTTAATTCCTTAATCAAGGAGGATTTTTCCGACAGCAGCGTATCGGTGGTTTGCCTTGGAAAGAAGATTAAAGACGTGATCAAGAAAACCGAATATTACTACAGCAATGAAGTTATTGCCTCGCATGAAGACATTGTTGGAGCGGTTTCTTTTGAACGCACGCACGAAGTTAGTCAAGAATTAATGCGCGTTTTCCAGGAGAAAAAAGCCGATAGAATCGTACTGGTTTACAACCGTTTTATCAATGCTGTAACCCAGTCCGTAGAAGTTGAGGGATTTTTGCCTTTGTCTTCCGAAAATAGTCAGAATAGCAATTCTACCAAGGATTATTTATTTGAACCAGGTAAAGAAGAAATTTTTGCGGAGCTCATCCCTAAATCTTTGAATACGCAGCTATTCAAAGCACTTTTGGATTCTGTGGCCGCAGAACACGCGGCTCGGATGACGGCCATGCACAAGGCAACCGATAACGCATCTGAACTCAGGAAAGCACTGAAATTAAGCTATAACAAAGCCCGTCAAGCAGCCATTACCAACGAAATTTTAGAGATTGTTGGAGGAGCGGAAGCTTTAAATGCTTAATTTAGAGTTCATCCATGGAATCGGTTATCAAAGTTCTTATCGTAGACGATCACAAACTCATCAGTGAAGCGTGGGCCAGTTTGCTAAAGGATTCTCCTCAGGTTTCGGTGTGTGCTACAGCGGACTCGGAATCCAGTGCTTACGATCAAGCCTACGTGCACAAACCGGACATTGTACTGATGGACATCAACTTGGGGGCAGGTTCCGGAATTAATGCTGCAATAAGGATTTTAGATTCGCTTCCCAAAACCCGAGTTATTGGCCTTTCACTGCACGATGATATTTCCTATGTTAAGAAATTTTTATCGATAGGCGCTAAAGGATATCTCACTAAAAACACCAATAAAGCGGAATTAGTGAGTGCAATTCAAAGCGTTTATAAAGGGGAGCTCTTCATCGCGGCGGAAATCAAAGACCGTTATTTTGCCTCTTTGTTGAATGCCGATGACAGCGAAAAGAAAGAACTTACCTTGAAGGAAATTGAAATAGTTAAGTTAATCGCCCAAGGTTTGACTTCGAAAGAAATTGGCGACAAACTGTTTGTCTCACACCGCACGGTTGAAACACACCGGCATAACATTCTTAAAAAACTCGATCTGCCGAATGCCGCACAATTGAGCAGTTGGGCAAAAGACAAGGGTTACGTTTAGCTGATCGTTGGGCCTTCTTCAAATCCACGTTCACTGACTAGCGCACTGAGTTTTCCCTCTTCGTTTTCAGCCATAAGCAGCATTCCATGCGATTCCACCCCACGTATTTTTCGAGGTGCAAGATTCATTAAAACAACCACCGATTTTCCAAGGATCTCCTCCGCAGTGTAATGCAAGGCAATTCCCGAGACAATGGTTCGCTCATCGATTCCAGTATTGACGGTTAACACCAACAGTTTGTCGGCATTTTCCATTTTTTGTGCAGCGGTTACCTTGCCCAAGCGAAGGTCCATTTTCGTAAAATCATCAAAGGATATAAAGTCTTTCATAGGCGGATAGTTCTGTTGCGTTGAAGCGGGTTGAAGCTTTTGGCGTTCAGCTTCCACCATTTCATCGGTGATTTTCTCAAAGAGAATTTCAGCGTTATGAATGGAATGGCCGGAGTGAATTGGGGCAACCTTTCCTTGCCAAGAGTCGATAGGAAGGTTTAACATTGCGTACATTTTCTTAGAAGTATCCGGTAAAAATATTTGTGCCATTCTTGCCAGCTCGCGGGTAATTTGAAGCGCTGTATTTAGAATGGTAGGAACCCGTTCCGGTTGGGTTTTAATTTTTTTCCATGGTTCTTCCTCAGCTAAGTATTTGTTTCCCAATCGGGCAATTTGCATCATTTCTTGCTGTGCTTCCCGTATTTTGTAGGCATACATGAGTTCCGAAATTCTAGGTTCGAATTCTTGAAGACGCTCTAATAAAACGGTTTCCTCTGGGCTAAGTTCCCCCGCTGCAGGGACAACTCCATCGAAGTATTTATGGGTTAGTACCAAGGTGCGGTTGACAAAATTCCCGAGGATGTCCGCCAATTCGGCGTTCACCCGTTGTTGGAAATCAGCCCACGTAAACTCCGAATCTTTGCTTTCAGGTGCGATGGAAGTAAGTACGTATTTTAATTCATCCGTTTTAGTAGGATACCGTTCGATATACTCGTGCAACCAAACGGCCCAATTCCGGGAAGTAGAAAATTTATCCCCTTCTAGGTTTAAAAATTCGTAGGCAGGCACGTTGTTGGGAAGGATATATTCCCCGTGGGTTTTCAATAAAATCGGAAAGATGATCGCATGAAATACGATGTTATCCTTGCCGATGAAATGCACCAATTTCGTGTCTTTGCCTTCGGTTTTCTTCCAATAGGGACGCCAATCTTTCCCTGTTTTTTCAGCCCAAGCTTGCGTAGCAGAGATATAGCCAATGGGAGCGTCTAGCCAAACGTAGAGCACTTTCCCTTCCGCATTGGGAAGCGGAACAGGTACGCCCCAATCCAAGTCGCGTGTCATCGCCCTCGGTTTCAATCCTGATTTAATCCACGACATGCACTGACCGATGACTTGGTTCCGCCATTCTTTGGGATTGTGTTGCTGCAAGTCGTTCAAAAGGCCGTCTTGGATCCAAGATTCAAGCCATGCTTCATGATCGTTCATGGGGAGATACCAGTGCGAGGTTTCCTTCAGGATGGGGCTCAACCCGGACAGCGTTGAGGTTGGGTTAATAAGATCGGTAGGACTTAAATCGCTTCCGCATTTTTCGCATTGATCTCCGTAGGCCGAAGGATTTTCACATTTTGGACACGTTCCTGTGATGTAACGGTCCGCCAAGAATTGTTGAAACGATTCATCAAAGTACTGTTGGGATTTCTGTTCGATGAAGGCTTGGTTCTCGTGCAGTTTCAAGAAAAATTCCGAAGAAACTTTGCGGTGCAGTTCGCTGCTGGTTCGGTGGTAAATATCAAAGGTAATACCAAATTTGTGAAAGCTATTTTGAATGAGTTCATGGTATTTGTCCACAATTTCTTTTGGGCTAATTCCTTCTTTCTTAGCGCGCAACGTAATGGCTGCCCCGTGTTCATCGCTCCCACAAATGAACAAGGCATCTTCGCCTTTTAATCGAAGAAAACGCACGAAGATGTCGGCAGGTAAATAAACCCCGGCCAGGTGCCCAAGGTGAAGGGGGCCGTTGGCATAAGGGAGAGCAGCAGTTACTGTGTATCGTTTCATAACCTTCGGGGCAAAGATACGTTAACTGTGGGGAATTATATCCAATAAAAAAGGGGGCAAAGCCCCCCTTTCTGTAAAATCTTAAGAAGATTATTTCTTAACTACGTTGAATTGTGCGGTTTTACCGTTTTCAAGGGTAACGTTGAAAATGTACATGCCGTTGTTCAATCCTTCTAAGGAGTAATCTGCACTTCCGTTCAACAAGTTGATGGTTGATGTAGCAGCAATTTTTCCGGAAATATCAGTAACCACCACAACGGCAGAACCTTCACCGTCGATGTTAAGGCTTACTTTGTCATTTGCAGGGTTAGGATATGCCATACCGTTTACGGTAGAAGCCTCATCCAGCCCAATGCTGTTCGCATCAATGACACGAAGCACTAAAGCATTCGGCAAATCCGTACCAAAACCTGCGGCATAGTAGGTTCCATCGCTTTCGATTGGCGAAAGCGGTTGAGCATACCAATTGTAGTTCCAAGTATAGTCAGTATTGCCATCGAATCCTAAGTAAACTTCAAGATTAACGGTTTGCGCACAAGCTAAATAGCGTACGTTGTCCTCAAGAACTACCGCCTGATCAAAGGCGCCATATACTAAGTCTCCTTGCAAATCCGATGGATAGTAATAGAAACCTTGACCAACCTGAGTAAGGGTATTAAACCCGAAGTTAGGGTCGTTTAAGTCCGTAAAATTGTCCTCCCACTTGTAAAGGGTTAAGGCAATTTCTTCTCCGTCTAATGTTACACCAGAAGCGGCATTGGTGGTAGCAGAGAAGTGGGCACCAACCGCGGCAATTCGGCTCGCATTAGCGTCCTTAAGTACGGTGCAAACGGAATACGTAGCGTTGTTGGTTCCAGGTCGGTAGTGTGCATTTGGAGCAGCATTTCCTGTAGCAACGTCTAAAGCAGCGAACGAGTACAAAGAGTCTTGAATAACGAAATCGTAGGATGCACTGTTATCGGATGAATCGTCGTCGGCTACACCGCCACCAAGTGAAATGTTGTACGCCAAGGTGTAACGTCCCATAGGATAGGTAGCTAATGAAAATGCAGGAAGGTTCATCGCTTGAGATGGCTCGATGTCGATGCTGTCACCAGGCGCTAGGTTAATTCCAGATACGGAGTTATTGTAAACAACTGCTCCAGAAGGATCGGTTACCGTAGCAGTTAATGTGATACCCGCTTGCGATTGGTTTCCGTAATTGTAAATTCGAGTTCCTAAGTCAAAACCAAACTCTGTTCCGTTTTGCGCAAGATAGGATACAACACCACCGTTTTTCGGGATAAGGGTTGAAGATGCAGCCATCCCCGCATCGTTCGGATTTAAACCAATTTTATTCCCCATGAACATCACTACTGGACCGTTCGCCATTTCTTGAACGATGTTCATTCCATCAATAAAATCAAGCATTACAACCGGAATGGTAACGGTTGCTCCGTTCGCTCCAGGTCCCATGTTCAACCATTCTCCTGGGTTACGGTTAACGATAATTACTCCTACTGCTCCTGCGTTCTGAGCGTTTAAAGCTTTCGCTCCGAACTCGCAGGTGTTACGGAAAATAACCGCAATCTTTCCTGTTAAGTTATTCGTAAGAGGATTACAACCCTCTTGAGAAATAGGGTTTCCTTGAGGATTGGTTCCGGGAGTCCCATCTTCTACCATCATTAGGGTATCCTCTACCCACGTGTTTGGAACGGTAAAATCCGGAGTTCCCCAACCTCCTGCTGGGTCAGCCCAAGAAAAGGTATAGTTTCCAGCAATTGCACCAGGGGAAATTCCCTTAACGGCAATTTGGCCATGGGCCACAGCAAACACAAAAAGTGCGCTGATAGAAAGTAATAATTTTTTCATAATAAATTAGAATTAATGTAATGAGGCGAAAATTACAAAAAAATTCTAAATTAGAAAGCGGTCAAGCATAATTATCTAAGAAAGTAGACAAGGACATAAATCAATCCTGCTAAAAGAGCACTTACCGGTATGGTCAGAATCCATGCCCAAAGCAAATTGACGGTAACTCCCCATCGAACGGCGCTCAATCGTTTGGTGGCTCCTACTCCAATGATGGAACCTGTAATAGTGTGCGTTGTAGAAACAGGAATACCAAAGTTGGAAACCGTAAACAGGGTCAATGCGCCCGCAGTTTCTGCACATACCCCTTCCAACGGCGTCACCTTGGTAATTTTTGATCCCATGGTTTTTACAATTTTCCACCCCCCCATTAAAGTTCCCAACCCAATCATAAAGTAGCAACCAAAGGCAATCCAAAACGGCATGGTTTCGGAGTGTACTTTGGTTTTAATCTTGTGGCCGCTTTTCAATTCTCCGTTGGGATTTACAAAATTGCTAAAAAGCATTGCGTGACGGTATGTTGGATTGAGTACTTTGCCTTTGAAAATGATTTCCTTGGACTTAGCATCGCACAAATCCTTACCGTTCATGAACACCTCTAATTTTACCAAGGAAGTGTCAATGGCCTTGTAGCTCGGGATATTAACCTTGTTTTTCGCCACCAATGTTCCGGACTCATTGTAGATAACTTCTCCAGTTCCACGGACAATTTCATGATGGTTAACATAGTATAACGTTGAGTCGACCACGGCATATTCAGGTTTGAATTTTTCCAATTTTCCGTTCGCATTGTGGAATTCAATTTGAACCAGCTCCGTAATGGCGAAAGGTTTACCGATGTTGTCCTCCGTTCCGGCTTTTCGTTCAGTATTTCCATACACAAGCAAGGCCGCACAAATAATGCCCATGACTTTTTGCGAATCAGCGCCTCCGTGTCCTAACGAAAAAGCGGCAGAAGAGAGCAACTGCAACTTTTTGTGCATTTCCGCTTCGCGCAGCGCAGAAGGTCGATTTCGGTAGGCTAGGTAATGGAAGGTATAAACGAGCACAAAAACACCGATCATGGCCGCAACAATGTACAACATGATGATTTTAACATCCATGTATTCTACCATGTACAGTATTCCGAAAATGGTCAACGTCGAAAGCAGGGCAATGACCAACATCTTATTCCAAAAATTGCGGGCTATAGTTGCAACGGTAATCATGTAGGAAATAAATCCTCCAATGATTGGGGCCAGGAAAATGAACAAGATAATGGTTAAAATTTCTTTGCCTGCAATTACGCCAAACCCTTCGGATAGGGACCCGGTTTGCATCGTCACATGCGTAACGGCTGCACCAGCAAAACCACCGATTAACGTGTGCGAAGAGGAAGAGGGGATGCCTAACCACCACGTGAGAAGGTTCCATACGGTGGCAGCCACCAAACCGGCGAAAATAACCCAAAGATCAATGGCGGTATTGTCCACGGTTTTGGCTACGGTATTGCCCACGCTCATATCAAATACCCAATAAGCGACAATGTTAAAGAACGCGGCCCAAATTACCGCTTGGAGAGGCGTTAGTACTTTGGTCGAAACCACGGTTGCAATGGAATTCGCTGCGTCGTGAAACCCGTTGACCAAATCGAACAAGAGGGCAATTACAATAACGACGATGAGTAGGGTAAACATGGAGGATTAGGCAAATTTTACTACAATGGACTCTATCACGTTTCCAGCATCCTCGCATTTGTCGGTCGCCGCTTCTAAAACCATGTAAAGCTCGCGACGTTTGATGAGTTCTTTTGCATCAACATCAGACTCGAAAAGTCGCTCTATGCATGTGTCAAAAACTGCATCGGCTGCGTTTTCTGCCGTGTTAATTTTAATGATGCAATCAATGATTTTCTGCGTGTTTTTCAGGTTTCGCAATTCCATTACCGCTTGTTTGAGCGCTAAAACTCCTTCTAGGATGAGTTTCGCACTTTTTTGAATCCCATCGTCGGCTAATGGATCGAGTTTGTAAAAGTTGATTTTTTTTCCGGATGCGTATATGTAGTCCGCAACATCATCCAATGCACTCGCAAGACTGTGGATATCCTCGCGATCGAATGGCGTAATGAAGTTTTTACCTAATTCCACGAAAATAGTGTGTGTAATCGCATCGTTTTCATGTTCGATATCCTTCATTTGATGAATGATAATTTGACGCTTGTTGTAGTCGGCTTCATGCACCACTTCTACTAACAGCTCAGCAATGCGACGAATATTGTCACTCGCTTTTTCAAAAAGATCATAAAACACTTTATCCTTTGGGAGGAAATAACTTAAAATTCCGGCCATGGTCGTAAAAATTTTATCAAAAATAGAAATGTGCTATCGAAGAACGATGCTAGAGGGTATATTGTTAATGTAATGGTAATATTGCGAGGCTTTAAATTCAAAGAGAATCGGCAACTTCGCAAGTTATCCTGAAGAAAATTTAAAAGAATGACCTATTAATGTTACCAAATTGTTACCAAACTTATATTTACGTTAAACTGATGTGAACTAGATATTAATTGAATGTTATGTACCTAGCTTTGACCTCAATTTAGTCGAAGCATGAAAAATATTCTCTTGATTGTTGCTGTATCGTTGAGTTGGTTAAATCCTGCCCAAACGGTTAAAGACTCTTCAAAATTGTTGGCATTTGAACCGCAGAAGAAATGGTTTGAAAAGGTTCAAATAAGGGGATACCTTCAGGTTCGTTACAACGGGTTGTTCCAAACGAATGAGGATTTATCTTGTGAACAATGCGATAAAAGCTGGGGAGGCGATAATGATTTTTTCATTCGGCGAATGCGTTTAATTTTCTATGGACAGCTAAGTCCTCGTGTTTACTTTTACGTTCAACCGGATTTTGCAAGTGCACCTTCCTCCAGCGCTTTGCATTTTGGTCAATTGCGAGATGCTTATTTTGACATAGGTTTGGATCGAGATAATGCATTTCGATTTAGAATAGGTCAATCGAAAGTCCCTTTTGGATTCGAGAACATGCAGTCCTCTCAAAATCGGTTGCCCTTGGATCGTGCCGATGCATTCAATAGCGCGGTGACCAATGAACGTGATTTGGGAGTGTTTTTCTATTGGGCCCCTCCTCGCATCCGCAAGTTGTTTTCTTCGTTGGTGAACGATGGTTTAAAAGGTTCAGGAGATTACGGTGTGTTGGGCATTGGACTGTATAATGGTCAAACCGCAAATCGCCAAGAAGCCAACTCCAATAAACACGTTGTTGCCAGAATATCTTATCCAATTCAATTTGAAAGACAAATTATTGAAACGGGTATTCAGGCTTACAAAGGAAAATTTACGCTGTTAACAACTACTTCAGGCGTTGGAACAACGGATGATAAATTGTATGCCGATGAGCGCATTGGTGCCACGTTGGTGCTTTATCCAAAGCCTTTTGGTATTTTAGCAGAATACAACATTGGTCGGGGTCCGGAATACGATAAATTGAGCAATTCTGTAGTTACGAGTCCGTTAAAAGGGGGATATATTACGGCTTCCTATAAATTCGATTTCAAGGGACAAACGCTCATCCCATTTTCTCGTTATCAATATTACGACGGAGGGAAGAAGCACGAGTTAGATGCCCGTAGTTATGAAGTAGAGGAACTGGAAATTGGTGCGGAATGGCAACCTAACAAGAATTTTGAGTTAGTCCTTATGTATACGATGTCGGCTCGGCGTTTTGAAGATTCGGACAATCCGTATAATTTTCAGCGCGGTAATTTGTTGAGAATTCAGGCACAGTTAAATTTCTGATATTGACAAAACAAAAGGGCGATAAATCATCGCCCTTTTTACTTTATTAGGTCCGATAATACTATACCGCTTGTGCAAATTTCGCTCCAACGACTCCCCAATCAATTACGTTAAAAAAAGCATTGATGTAGTCAGGTCGACGGTTTTGGTAATTCAGGTAGTAGGCATGTTCCCAAACATCTAAACCTAAAATCGGAGTTCCATTACATCCTTCTCCCATGAGCGGATTGTCTTGGTTCGCCGTCGAACATACCTCTAATTTTCCGTCAGTCACACACAACCATGCCCATCCGGATCCAAAGCGGGTTGTTGCAGCTTTCGAAAAAGCCTCTTTGAAGCCTTCGAAGGATCCAAAATCCCGAACGATGGCTTCGGATAAAGCGCCGGTGGGTTCTCCGCCTCCACTTGGACTCATCGTTTCCCAAAATAAATTGTGGTTCCAATAACCGCCTCCGTTGTTGCGAACTGCTGGTTTATCCGAACAATTTTTGAGGATTTCCTCGATGCTCGCATTTTCCAGATCCGTACCTGCGATAGCGTTGTTCAAATTGGTGGTGTAAGCTTGATGATGCTTGGAATGGTGAATTTCCATCGTTCGAGCATCAATGTGGGGTTCCAATGCACTGTAGGCATAAGCTAGAGAGGGTAATTCGAAGGCCATAAATTTTGATTTTAATAGTTTTTACAAAAATAAGCATAGCTTTCGTTTTCAACGTCCTTTTGTACCTTTAACGTAAAAAAGAATGCACAAATTGAGGTTTTTGTTGGTCTTTCTTTCGTCTATGCACCTTGTCTTAGCTCAAGTTACGGTTG
>Ga0208229_1000111_pt1 | contig 18925 bp, 39 predicted proteins | sample LakMenEpi22Aug11_FD_150725 | JGI IMG/M metagenome (GOLD analysis project Ga0208229, IMG submission 150725) | Freshwater microbial communities from Lake Mendota, WI - 22AUG2011 deep hole epilimnion (SPAdes) | ecosystem: Environmental > Aquatic > Freshwater > Lake > Epilimnion/Euphotic zone ... | reverse complement strand
CAGCACGGCAGCGCCCTGATCGTCAACGAGTCATACGTTGAAGATTGCGATTTAATTTACAGCCAGCTCAACAATGATTTGGAGCAAGCTGAGGACTGTTATGAATGGCGAAAATTGATCGATGCGGCAAAACAGCTCAAGAAGAGAACTGTTTGGGGCGCGGTGGGGGCAAGGAAAAAAGCAAATAGCTTTAGCAGTGAGGATGCTGGCATCAAGTGGACCGAAAGTGGGCAGAGCGAGAGATTGCTTCTGCGCATCACTACACTTGCAAGAATCAAAAACCCTCACATCACCTGCCCAGTGCAGCTTGGGGAAATTATCAGAGATACCGCCCTTGAGGCAGAAGGGTTTGATGAGCACGCATCTGATAAAACTAAAAGAGATTTGATGGGAACTCGCTGTGGCTGGGGCGAAAGATTAGCAAGATGTTCACTTAAAAAAGATTTCGGCAATTTGAAAGCTGTACCAGCAGAGAAGCTTGGTGGTGACAAGCATCGCAACGAGAGACTTTTCAAGGAAAGTCGAGCGAAACTTAAAGCTGTATGGAGAACTTGCAAGAAAGCAGCAGAGCTGAGCAAGAGGGAACTTGCCAAAGCCGCTAAGCTCAGCCGCAGAACCCTTGAGAAGCACTGGGAATACTGGGCTTCTCTCCTGGCCCACACCCCCCTTAGTAACGGTGTCCACGCAGGCAGGCACCAGTACAGAAAGGCAATGGCGCCCTCGAATCGATATAACTGTAAAAAAATTGCTTCAAAATTTGATGATGCTTTTATTTATCTCGATGAATTTGATTGTTTCATCGAAAATCCGTTGAAACGATTGCTAGACAGCTCAATACTTTGCAGTTCCCCGCCCGTTCCGCCTCTTCTGTCACTCTCCGCTGCTCTCGACTGCTTGACAGCCTGGACCAATGGTGCTATGATTTGAATTGTTACACGATCCTCCTCTTGCATGTCTCTACTTGACCTAAAAGACAACGGATACACCGCTTGCGTAAAGCTTTCTCAAGGAAATCCTGGTGCGGCTACTGCCATTGTCTTGCTCCTTAAACACGCGGGCGACATTGACAAAGATTCCGCGCTTGGCGGAATAGGGTCTTTGCTTCAGTTGGATCAGCTTGGTATTTATGGCTCACGAATTTGGATGCTTTATTCCGATGTTTGCAATAGAAGCTTGCCAAGGATGGTTGCGCTTCTTCGTGCTGTTCAACTCGGTATCCTTGATACTGCTACTCTTCAGCATGGCATTGATAACTATGGGAGGGGGCTGGATGTTGACGGGGTGCTGGAAATGGTGAAAAAAGAGCTGAGGGGTTTTGATGATATAGTTGCTGCTAGTTCATGAGTAATCTTAGTTTTAACCAAATAACCGAAAATATTCCTGCAATGCTAGTCAGCGACTACCGCCCACTCTGCAATGTAGAACTCCCATATAAAGGGAGGCGTCATTACATGCACTCGTTTGATCTCTCCGCCCCAAAAATGAGAGATGGCTTTGAAGACTACCTTGACATTGTGATGGCTCTTTGTGAGTCGGCGGGAGCGAAATCTGGAACGGCTCACATGACCGTTGATGAAAAGGTTGTGGTAGCCGGAAAGTCGCAAAGGCGCCCAGGTCCGCATGTTGACGGTGTTTTTATGCCAGACAAGTTTCACCCCGTTCGCAATGCTATGGGCTCCTGGGGCGGGGGTGGTCGCTGGAATCACTACTGCAACGACATTGGGGTAGGGCCGGTTCGGCGTATGCCTGTAATTGTTGCGGCTTCCGAAATTGGCTGCAGAGTTTGGCGTGGTGTATTTGATGCAACGCCCAGCGAAGACGGCGATCTTTCCGGTCTTGTTCTTGATGCTGGCGAGGTTGTACCGGCTGGCGCTGGGTATTTACTGTCTCCTGATTGCGTGCATGAGTCAATGATTCAAGAAAAAGATGTAGCAAGGACTTTTTTGAGAATTGCTCTGCCTATTGATTTCTGCTTCTAGCTATTTCTGTAATAAATCAATCCATTTGAAATGACTGAAAAAATTTCCGCATCAGAATCAATTACAATGTGGCGCGTCAATTCCTCAAGAAAAATTCAGCAAGTTGAATGCAGCAAAGTCACTGAAAAGTGCGTGTTTCTTGTTGCTGAGCCAACCTCGGACGGTAGAATGTACCGATTTTCTAATCCTCAAAGAGAAAACATGCACAGTAGCTATCGTAGTTATCACAGAACCTGGGCCGATGCTTACGCTGCACTGCTGAAAAGCGCTGAAGATGATCTGAATAGTGCGCGTTTACGACTTGCAAGGGCTCAGGGCGAGCATGGGCGAATTAAGGGCATGAAGCCGCCGGCTGGTATGGAGGCGCGGTCATGACTGAAAAAGAATATCTACACAACGTTAGTGTCACCGATATAGGGAAAAAAGAGATGGATCGAGCGGCGGCACTCTTAAATCTTGAGAATTGGTGTCAGGCTTTAAGCCTAGGGCTGAATCTTGCAAGAGACCACGCCGAAGCGCATGTCAAGGGTCGCACCGAAGTTTTCTTTTGCACATCAGAACTCAAGGCCTGCGTCGAAAGCAACCCGGCCTTCTTCGAGGCTCTTTGCCAAGAAGGAGTGATCGAATGGCTCGCCCCACTCGTTCTAGTTAAAAGTGTTTCACAATCTGAGTAAATTCAATGAATCGATTCATTCCTGCCTTTCTTGTCAAATTTGCTTCGGCTTTTCTACGCATTAGTCTTTTCTTTGCTAGTCTTATGATTTGTGTTGTTATTCCATTTTCTCTTGGTTCTGGCGTGGGTGCGGTTATAGGATCGATTATATTTCTCTCTTTGTTGGTTGCCGTGCTTGACTCTGACTTTTAATCAAAACTATCACTTTAATCAAGCTATCAAAATGATTCAATCCATTCTTTCTTTTCTTGGCTTTTCCCGCTTTAGGGCAGAACTCTTTGAGATTCGTGCAGAATCTTCCTGGTTTGAAAATTTGGACGATTTAGCGAAAAGAAGTCAGACATCAAGAGCAAGTGTGATAGATTCAGCGGTCGAGCTTTATCGGTTAGCTTTTGATAGCGCGTATTTTGAAGAAGACGATGACGGGCTAAAAATGATAATTCCATGGCGACGAGAGCAATCGACGACTGAGGCGCAGGAAGAGAGTCAATGACACCGGAAGATCAAAGGCGCTTCGCAGAGCTGTTGGTAAACTCACCGCCTCCAGCCGTAAACCTGAAAAATGCAATGAGACTGCATTCTCAAAATGTCACAACCGATAGACCCGTTCACGAATACTGGTATCGGTATCGCTCATTTCGTGAAAGCACTGGATTAGACGAATGGTCGGAAAAGTCTTCTGGCTATTGCATCAGGCTCGGTTGCTTTGAGTATCGAGTTATTAAACATACGCCGAAAGGTGTTTGGTTGCAAGAACCATACTGCTCGGGTAGGAAATTCGTACTGAAAGATGCAAGAAAGCGGTTCGCCTGCCCAACCAAGCGAGAGGCATTACTTTCGTACATCGCCAGACAAAAGCGAAGACTCTTGATACTTAAAGGTCAGACTGAGGACTCTGAGATGGGTTTGCGTGTTGCAGACCAAATGCTTTTGAAAATGCCCGAAACGGACGCCTGACAACTTTGCTCTGTTGACACCAGGCACCAATAGTGCTACGCTTTATCTGTCGCACCACCCCGCCTTCTATGTCAGACCAGATTAAGTTTGAAGTTGCTTGCGATCCATCCTTCGCTCAGGCCCTTGACAATCTCGGTTCTCGCCTTGACAAAACAAGGTCAGAAACCATTCGAGATGCTTTGAATTTCTACGAGAATGCCGTGAATGAATGGGAGAAGAGTAAGGGCTATGTAAAAGCTGATGAAAAAAGTCGATTGATTGACGCACTTGAAGAAGCTGTAAAAGCAGTTGCTAAAGCCAGTAAAGAGCTTGATGCAGCAAAGCAAGCCCGCAAGGAAGCGGTGGAAAAAGAGAGAGCCGCCTGCGAAAGGCTTAATGCCCTTGCTGAGAAGCGGAATCAACTTGAACTTGATCTCCAAAACTTTTTTCACAGGCTGCACTCTACTGAGCCCGCACAACAGGAGGGGCAATGAATTACAACGCACAAATCAACATCATCACCGACCCACGCTCTCTCGATCCACCAGAATACTGGCTTGATGATCGAGACCCCAATAAAAAAACCCTAATTGTTAGCGGTTCTCATGGGGATTGCGTCCCCCAGGTTTTTTGTCGGGGGCGAGAAAAGATAGATAACGTGCCTCAAGCAGATTGGAACATTTGCCGCGCTGGGCCAGAGCATGAAGATTACTGGGTTGCCTGGAGTGAAGTGCTTAGCTCCTATGACTATGAAGAATATGACTGTAACTACAGCCTGTTCAGAGTTTATTTGGAGCACGATGGGAAGACGGGGGATCTTTTTGAGTGCAGAGATTTTATTCGCAATGATCCTGACTGAGCTATGACAGAGTTTGTTTTTAAGCCAAGCCACTACGAGGTTTCTGGCCCAGTTAGCGGGCTTTGCAAGTCTTGGGGCGTATGGGGGCGAGATGGCAGTGTCACCGCCCCACTGTTTTACATGCAGCGCCCCAAATGGATCAAAGATGATGCTTGTTGGGAGAAAATTGTTACATCTGTTAAGCTTAATCTTCCCTCTGAAACTGAAATCAAATGACCAACGCTATTGATTCAAAATCCGTGTCAGAATCACATGTTATTCGAGTACCAGAGGAGCTGGTAGGGGGATGGATTTCTGAAATTTGGCACGAAGGTACGCCTGTTCGGGTTGCTGCCAGCGATCGGTATATTGCCGACAAGGCTGCCCAGTGGGGCTGGGACCAGCGCGAGCATGAAGTGCAGGAGCGTGCGGATCAAGAACTAGAGGCGTGCTGTGAGTGGCTTGGGTATCCCGTGGCCGCTCGCCAACTCCGCGCCGCTCGTCGCCCCAAGCCGCCGACGCTGGCGGAGCAGGCTCTTCGCGCTGCTTACATCGAACTGGTGCCCGAGGGCAAGCACGGTTCGTTGATTATTTCTGCTCTCAACCGTCTCGCCGAACTGGAGGCCCAGCAATGAAACACGGGTTCAGCATTAACGATTGCATGGAAGCAGCAGAGGCCAAGGTCGGCATTGAAGACTGGAAAGCCTATCAATGGGAAGACTGTGATGGTGATTCAATTGTCACGGGTTCCGTTCCTGATGGCGTCTATAGCAAGGGACCGCGCAAGGGCGAGCCTCGATTCGTGGGGAAAGGGAAGCGAGTGATCATTACCAGGGCTGAGCTAGAAGCCAGGGCCATTGCCTACGAGGCCGAAACCGGCAAATGCTGGGACTGCAAAGGCACTGGCCAGACATGGGCGGGCTGGAACAAGGCCGAGGGGACCAAGTACCGGGAATGTCAGCGGTGCAACGGCACTGGGGAGGCTCAGCAATGACTGTAATTTACACTGCGCATCATTTGCTTGATGATATGTTGGCGTGTATGCACGCAGACGCAGCCTACATTCGCTTGCTGCACGCCGCAGCGGGGGAGCCGCTTGAGGAAGAGTGGCGGCAGGGGATTCGCGAGCTTGCTCAGGCATGGCTCCAGGGGCCGGAGACCGACATTCCCGGCGACGAGGAGGTGGAGGCCTGGGCAGACCGCGAGGGCTTCATCCAGGGGCACGCAGAGCACCCCCATGGCTTCTGGATCAAGGATGGGGATGCCGGCCCTCTCGTCCGTGCTGCTTTGCGCCGCTGGGGGCCACGGACCCTCGAAGCGATCTCCGAACTTGAAGCGAGGTCAAGTCAATGACACGAGAAGAATTTATTGAAAAATACGGCGATGCAAAAGTAAAGTTTTCAAGTTACTATAAGTACACTTTCGCTTATGCTGGCACCTTGCCTGATGGAAGCACGATCTCTATTGGTTTTGGGGGAAATGCCGATGACATCTATCGATGTGACGTTATTCCCGACAAGGAGGAAAGCGTGCGCTTCATTTATCCCTATACAGGCGCCGTGTATGACAAGGATGGTCAAGTAATTGATGAATTTTATGACTATTGATCAACAGTTTCAGGTTGTCACGCTTACCTCAAAGCAATGGCAGGTATTGTCCGAGGCACTGGATGTAGCCTGTGACGAAGGACCGCCTGGGCATGGCTGGAAAAGCAGTGAACTGAGTTCCGCAATTGCTGCTTTTCAGGTCGAGTTGGAAAGCAAATCAGGCAATCCATGGCGTGCGGTAATTGACGATGCCCTGGTTTGCAGATTTTTGCTAAACAAAGAAAACGAAAACGATCCCAAGAGGGCATTAAATGAAATCATCGCCTGGGAAGTCGCAGTTTCAAAAGACCCGCGAGTTTCCAGCGATGCACTTTTTACGCCTATTCCACTTTCTGAAAGAAAGCCAGAGCCTGAAGACCTAGATGAGTTTGGAAGATGTTGGTGGGGCGAGGGGGCTCCTCTCGATGAGCCAGACGCTATGTGTTTTTGGTCGCTTTCAACATCTGAAGCTGCTGATGGATCTGATACTCATTTCGCCCCATGGTGGGCTTTGCCTATTCCACCCCCGGTTAGGCCCCAGGAACAGAATCAAAGGTTTTGCTCTGTTGACAACAGGCACCAATGGTGCTAGCATTCAGGAGCAGCTCACGTTCCGTTTATGTTTTATGGATAGACTCAAGGAAGCGCTTCGAGAAGTGCTGTTTTATTTTGCCGTGTACTCTAGCATGGCAGCTCTTATTGTTGCACTCGTCTCTCCAGCTCTTTGGTTCCAGGCCTCACAAGAGGCTGCGGCTTTCAATCGCTTCACCACTGGGCCTAAGGCCACCACTTGGGATGCCCTGTGGGTTGAGTTTCGCGTGGAGGCTGAACGATGAACAGTATCAACGAATGGATTACAGATCGCTCTCCCACTGCCGTTGATGGTGACGAAGAAGGCGATGTCTGCATGGTCACCAGCCCTGGTCGGGACCGGGAATACGACTACGCCCATGTTCACTGGAGCTATGTTGGCGCCAGGGCGCCGTGGAGGCACTCTCGCAATTGGGAGCCGCCTGATGATCCCGCCCCCACTGACTCCGATCGCATCACTGCGCTGGAGCAGCGTGTAGCCGAGATCGCCGCGCTGGAGCAGCGTGTAGCCGCGCTGGAGCATCGTGTAGCCGAGCTGGAAGCGTTCAAACGAGCCGTCACGACAACTCCCGTCCGTCGCTTTGCATGAATTCAATGACTAGCAAAAATCTATCTCGTTACAGCTTGCCAATCAAAGCGGGCATGTTTGTTGTCTGGCCTTTGCTTGGCGCCTCTCTCCTTGTGTTTACTGCGGGTCTTTTTCTTGTCTCATGGGTGTTAATTCCATTCGCCACTATCACAGATAAAGAGGGTGGTGGCATTGACGTAACCTCTCCATGGGGCACAAGTGACGGAGATTCCAATCAATGAGCAGAACCAACGAATGGATCATCGGTCGCGGCCCCACGCAGGACGACGCTGATCTTCATGGAGACATACAGGTAAGAGTTTCGCCTTACTCTTACTTTGACGCTGCTGCCACCTGTCACTGGTCACAGGTTGATGCCAGTCAGACCTGGCGGCATACTCGCTATTGGAATCTGCAGCAGGCTGATCGCATTGCCGCGTTGGAGCAGCGCGTAGCTGATCTGGAAACAGTTGTTGACTACTTGATTAAGTGTCCGAACAAACGTCATTCCTTGGGGGCTTTATGACATATAGCAATAGCACCACTGGGGCTATTCGTTGTAGGTATTGCAGGCGCCCAATAGCCAGTCATAGCTACATGGATAAGCTAACTTGGGTCAATGGAGAGCCGTTTCACTATCAATGCACATTTCCTCCGTCTTCTGATGACACAAGAACTGAAACGTACACGCTAGGCGGTCCAGATCAGTTTTGTCTATCTCAAAACATTTCAAAACTTCAACCATGAAAAACCTCCTTTCTCGTCTTTTCTCACGAATTAAGCCAAAGCCTTTGAAGGGCGAGCCAAATGACGTCATTACTTTTGGTATTGCTGCTTTTCAAATCAAGAAACCAGTTCTACTTTCAGAGGAAAAGCCTGGGCCGAATGATGTGGACGCCAATGGGTACTGTCTTTATGGTTTCTGGAACAAAGAAGATGATGCCTGGGAGTTCGGCTTACAGAATTGTCCTTATGACGAAGACACTCATTGGCTTCCAGCTTCTTCCGAGGTGACGCCACACAAACTTTTTAGACCATAGATTTCACTTTGTTTTTTAACGGCTAAACTCATGAACACAGAGCAACTGATCGTATCTGAGGAACTAAAAGCAAAATGGCGAGAAGAGGCGCCTCGTTACAGAGATGGGGGCGCTGGTCGAGAATCGTGGTTGATTGACAAGGCTGCGAATCAAGGGTTTGAGTGGGGGCGGGAAAGTGTAAACGAATCCTTAGCCGTAAAGCTCACCTACTTCAAGCGGGGTGGCAAGTTTTACGACGAGGGTAAGTTTAGAGTTCACAAAAGCGTGTCTCTTCCCCAGATTTGGGATGATGTGATTAAAAGGAGGGACAGCGGGAATCTGCCTGGGCTGATTGAGGGGGCGGGCAAAGAATTTATCATCTTGGTGAACGTGCCTGGGCATGATCACGAGCACCCTCGCTTAATTATGCCAGACGCTAACCACTAAGGCAAAATAAACATGACCGATCCAAGAGAATTGCAAACGATACGGTTTGCTGGCGATTATTCGGGTCTAATCAAAGTAATTGGTCCTGACAAAATGTGCTTTGCCGTTGACCCTCAAACACTTGAGCCAGTTTCTCGCAGTGTTTATGATCCATACGCATCGCGTTTTCGAGATGGTGCGATAGAGGTGATCAGCACAGCGGAGTGGAGTCGCAGGCGATGGGATGTTTCAGAAAATCAACCTTAATGCTTCAAGAAACTCAATGAGTATTTATTTTTACACAAGCAGTTGCATTGCCATGTAAATGCTACTTTCAGTAGCCGACAGGTTTACAACTCATTCTACTGCACTCGTCTTTTTGTGGCCACTCGTCTGGCCTGTTTATGTGATTCCTGCATTGCTTGAAAATGTCCCAAGTTGATCCGTTTATCAAGGTTTTACTTGTCGGCGGCCCTTGCGATGGCCTCTCTCTGAGGGCAACACCGTCACACTGGATTTGCGTTCCCGAGTTTAATTGCTTTGGGGAGCTTGAACATGTTTACGAGCGCGTCGCACCTAACAGATTTGAATACTGGAAAGTGCGCAGATGCTGCGATCCCCTACCTCCCGTTTATTAGAAAGTATTTGAAAATGTTTCAAGCTGACACTTCCGATTACTGCACTAAGATAATCACGCGATTGTCCGAAATAGAGCAAGAACATTCTGTTGAAATTCTTTATGCAGCAGAATCTGGCTCAAGGGCCTGGGGTTTTGAATCCCCCGACTCGGATTACGATGTGCGGTTTATCTACAGACACAAAGAGGAATGGTATCTAAAGGTCATACCAGACAGAGATGTTGTCGAGTATCCAATTGTTGACGAGTTTGACTACTCTGGCTGGGATGTTAGAAAAGCTCTGTTTTTGCTAAATAAAGGCAATCCAGTGCTTATGGAATGGCTTAGATCCCCAATGATCTACAAAGTTAATCTTGATTTCTATCAAGAGCTGTACGAGTTAAGCAAGTCCTGCTTCTCAGAGATAGCATCTGTGTATCATTATATTCACATGGCTAAAAAGAACTTCAAGGAGTACCTGAAGAGTGATTTGGTCAGAACGAAGAAATACTTTTACGTTCTCCGCCCCGTGCTTGCTTGTATGTGGATCGAGAAGTATCATAAATCCCCGCCTATGCCGTTTGCGCAATTGCTGCACGAATGCGATGTGCCAGAAGCGGTACTGAAAGAGATCTTGGTCTTGCTCGAAAGAAAGAAAAGTCAGAAGGAGCTTGGCAGAGGGATGAGAATTCAAGTAATCAATGATTTCCTTGATGAGAAAATTGCATACTTTGAAACCACTGCTCACGGTTTCAGTCCGGGGCAAAAAAGAACAATTGAGCCTATCGATCGATTGCTGTGCAAAACTGTAAAAGCTAGATAACTGCAAACACAAGAAAGACCCGAGGGCCGAAGCTCCGGGTCTTTCCGTGATTGGCGGAAGTGATCAGCTCCCGGCCCGCCGAAGCAGGACTTAGCCCGATGCAGCGACTAGAAATTTCCGGTCCATGCAGAGCGGGGGTCACAACCCGGAGATTCCTACTGCCGCGTCTGGCACGGGGTCAGAGCCGAAGAGAGGGAAGCGGCCTCAAGAGTATCACGGATTGCGCGAAAGAAAAACCCTGCCCCATGAGCCCTCCTCTTGATCCGAATTGAACCAGCGAATGCGCCCAAGGCGTCCTTTCTCGGGATGAAAGCCAAACCACCAGAGCTTGTCTCGATCTGGCCGATGCCAAATAACTCTTTTCGATTCCCCTTTGTTTTTAATAGAAACTACCACATTTACAAGCTTTCCAATAAATGTTTTGTTGCCTTGACTGTCGGTAAAATACAAAGATCCTTTCATGTTTGAGAAGTTAAGGGATTTAAGCTTTTTAAGCTTATCGCAGAATTCAAGTGCTGTCAAGCCCTGCTGTCGCAAAATGGCTATCACGGATGCTGCCAGCACTGCTCCATCACTCTCTGCATGACAACATATTCTCCGTTGATTCCTGACTGCACACCTTGAATTAAATTGCTGTAAAATGAAGAACCAAGATTTATGATTGGCACGCCGTACTCTTCTGCGATTCTTAAAGCCTGTCCTGTCCCACCTTTTCTCAAACCCATCTCGGTCCATGTAATAACTAAGTCAGCTGGATGATTCAGTTTTGGCCCAAGTATCTGCATCGCATTTCTTGCCATCAGTTTGCGAGCAAACGGGCTGAGATTGTTGGAGGCGGGATGGAAGCGATCCACGGTCTCCAGGGCCATCTCCCAGCCTGGAAGCTTCGTGCTGTCGTAGAAGCCGCCAGGGCCCGCTTTGCGCTCGTTGAACCAGTCTCCAGGGAGGAAGATGGCTCGATGCCTGGCGTCCATAACGCCCTGCTCGAAGGCGGTGTCTGCCCCATCTGCGCCCCCACTGCGGAGCAGCCAGCCCTCTCGCTCCAGCAGTCCCGCCAGCTTCTTGATGATTGCAAGTGTCTCGGGGGGCGTCTTTCTTGAACCTATCCCCGCGTAGATCCTTTTGTTATTCATCGCTCCGCTCATCGCCCCCACTGACTAAGAAAAAACAGCCCAGGCAGAGCAAGGACTGTAAAAACAACACCCGTCCATCCCCCTAGTCCATAACTTGCAAGTAGTAGGCCGCCTATTGCAATGATTACAAGACAAAGAACTGCAAATATTGCAGCAGCCATGCAAATTGCTTTGAACACATTCACAGCAATAAAAAGAAACTTGTTCGCGTGAGGCCGTAGCTTCATAAGAAATCGCTCAAGTCCTCGCAGTCTATCAGATTGCGACTTGCTTGCAACAGTTTGAAGATTTTCTGACATGGGGGTTGCGCTATGGGACTGTCGGTGCTAGTGTTGCGGACAGGTCAGGCCACCAGTGGCCCCCTTCCTTCGCAAACACCCCTCGATGAGTCAAATTGTATTAGCAGATACAGAGGTAACAGCTTTAAGCAAATGGGATGCCATTGCTGCAAACATCGCTATCGCAACGGAAGAGTCTCAAGAGAAAATCTTTGATTACCGCGACAAAAAGCAAAACAAGGAAGCTCGCAGCTGGGTTGCCAGTCTGCGCAAGCTCAAGGGCGACATTGAACGTGCTCGCAAAGACGCCAAGGCGGTTCACATTCAGCGAGGCAAGGCTGTAGATGAAACAGCGAAACTGCTTGAAGCTTCTGTTCAGGGGCTGATTGAGCCTCACGAGCAGGAGATCAAAGCCCTGGAGGCAGAAGAAGAGGCTCGCATCAGTATCCACAAGGCCATGCTTGGCAGAATTGCAACTCTTGCCGAAGGCGTCTCCACTTCCCAAGAGGCGCAGGCTCGGATCAAAGAGCTGAAGGCCATTGATACCTCTAATCTGGAGGAGTTCTCCACTGCTGGCACCAATCGCAAGCAGGAGGCCCTGGAGAAACTGCAAGCGGCTTTTGACATGCTGCTGGTTCAAGAAGAGCAGCAAGCTGAGCTTGAAAAGCTTCGCGCTGAAAAAGCTGCTCGCGATGAAGCGGATCGACTTGAGCGAATCAAGCAAGAGGCCATTGAGGCTGATCGTAAAGCTCGTGAGGTCGAAGCGGCGCGGCAACGCCTTGAGGCCGAGGAGCTTGCAGCAAAAGAGCGAGAGCGCACTCAGGCTGCCTTAATTGCACAGCAAAGGGCCGAAGAGGAGGCTGAAAGAGCCAAGTTGCTTCTACAGCAGAAAGAGCAGGAAGAGAAAGATCGCGAGGAAGAGCAAGCTCGAATTGAGTGGGAGCGAATTGAAAAAGAGGAAGCCGATGCTCGTGCTCGTCAAGAGAAAAGAAATCAGCTGATTTCTGAAATAGCTTCTTTTATCGAAAAGATCCCGTCTCCTACGCCCGTGTCAATCGCTACTGCAATTGTTGATGAAAGCATTCACGATGCTGTTTTCATCGACTGGTCATTCGCTTAATTCCATTCAAACCAGTCACACGAATCAACCAATCAAATGACAGTCTCCATCGACCGCCCCACGTCTTCTGTTTCCGCCATGCCCGTTGCTGGTGGTTTCCGAGAGTTTGCCATTGCCGTCAACCAGCGGCTCCAGCAACTTGAGGGCAGCTTTGCCGAGTTCTATAAAGTTGATTGCCCCGAAATCTTTGATTACTATCTGAACGCTTTCCCCGAGGGCACGAACCCCATTTTCCGCGAGCGTACTGAACACGACTGCCAGTGCTGCAAGCAGTTCATTCGCAATCTAGGGGCGATCATCGCAATCAAGGACGGTCAGATCTACACGGTCTGGCAGGGGCTGACTGGTATCTCCGACACCTACGCCACTGTTGCAGGGGAGATGGATCGCATTGTGCGAAGCAGCCCCATTCTTTCTGTTTTCCGTACCGGAGAAATAAACTTTGGGCACGAGAAAAACTTTGATTCTTATGATGCGATTATTTGGTATCACTTCTACGGCAATACTCCCAGTCGCTGTATCTCTCGTTCGCCGGGCGAAGATATTGGCAAGGTCAATTCTGTTCACGATGTATTCAAGCGGGGGCTTGAAATCATCAAGTCTTCTGATCTTGATGAAATCATCACTCTAATTGATGACAACCAAATCTATCGGGGCGAAGAGCATCGCAAGTCTGTTGCTGAGTTTCGCTCTCTGAAGCGAGGCTACGAAAGGGCGGAAAACAAAGAGCTTTACGTTTGGGAGCATGTTGGCAACCCCGCTGCTCGTTTCAAGAACACGGTGATCGGCACACTTGCTGTTGATCTTTCTGAGGGGGCGGAACAAGAGAAAGCCATCAAGAGCTTTGAAAGTAAAGTTGCCCCGGCAAATTACAAGCGCCCCAAAGCTTTGATCACGCCCCGCATGATCGAAGATGCTGTTGCAACACTCAAGCGCCTTGACCTGGAGGATTCAATCAGCCGTCGCTTCGCTTCGATTGAAGACATCAGTGTCAATGACATTATCTTCATCGACAACGATGTGCGGGGCAAGGCAAAGGGCGGTCTGACCGATCTCTTGATGGAAGAGGTGCGCCCCATCGCTTCTGCACGCAAGGGTGAGGAGATTGGGATTGAGCAGTTCATCGCAATGCGTAGCAAGCGCATCGAGCTAGTTCTTGAAAACCGTCACCTAAATAACTTTGTAAGTATTACCGCCCCAGCCATTCCTGACTCGCCCTCACTGTTTAAGTGGGACAACGCTTTTGGTTGGTCTTATGACGGTGATGTTGCTGACTCGATTAAAGAGCGTGTGAAAACTGCTGGTGGCAACATCAATGCACTGCTGCGCTGTTCTCTCGCTTGGTTCAATTACGACGATCTTGACATTCATTGCATTGATCCTCGCGGAACTCATATTTACTACGGCGCTACAAGAGGTATTCTTGATGTTGACATGAACGCTGGCCTTGGTCGTTCACGGGAACCTGTCGAGAATTTGAGCTGGAATCAGATTACCGATGGCGAATACAAGATTTACGTCAATAACTTCTGTCGCCGTGAAACCGCTGATCCAGGTTTTCAGCTTCAGGTTGAATTTGCTGGCAGCATTCATGAATTCTCTTGCGACACCTCGCCCATGCCTGGTGAGGGGCATCCTGATCCTGGAGTTCATTGCCTGACACTTGTCGTTGAGGGCGGGGAGCTTGCAGAAATCAAGACTCATGGTAAACTTAGTGGAAGTGCAGCCATTGCACGGGAGAAGTGGGGCGTGAAAACTAATACGCCAACGAAGGTCAATGTCCTGATGCTTTCCCCTAATCACTGGGAGAATTCAAGCAAGACGGGCAACCGGCACTACTTCTTCATTCTCGACAAGTGCCTCAATCCAGAACCTGCAAGGGGGATTTTCAATGAATTTCTGATGAGTTCACTTGAGCAGCATCGCAGAGTGTTCGAGGTGCTTGGAAACAAAACCAAGTGCCAGCCGAGCAACAATCAACTCTCTGGTGTTGGCTTCTCTTCCACTCGCTCTGACTCCGTGAACGTGATTGCGGATGGGCGACCGTTTACAATCAAGTTCTGATCATCATTCTCAAACACACACCACTCTTTTACGCATCATGTCTGAAGTCAATCTGTTTCTTCTCGCCTCGCGCAAAAAGTTTCGCTTTTCTTCTGAGCGGGGCGAGCTGACCGTTGAACAGCTCTGGGATATTCCTCTTGCCTCTCGCAGCGGTTTCAGTGTCAACAACATCGCCATCGAGGTGAACCGCGAGCTGAAGTCCCTGGAGGAGGAGAGCTTCGTGGAGACCTCCAAGAACCCCAGGAGAGACACGCTGAGGGCCATGCTTGAGCTTCTGAAGACCGTGATCTCCGTGCGCCAGGAAGAGGCTCAGAAGGCCTCTGAGGCTACTGAGCGTGCCACCAAGCGCCAGGCGATCATGGCGGCGATCGAGGCCAAGGAGCAAGAGGGGCTGCAGTCTGCTTCGCTCGATGATTTGAAGCTGCAGTTGGCTGCTCTTGAGGCTGCCTGATCTGCGTCACGGCCCGCCGGAGCTGCTCTCAATCCGGCAATCATCCACTCTTTTAGCTATGACCAACCTCACTCTTCAGTTAGAAGGCGACGCTCTGCGCGAAGCCATTGCTCAGTCCATTATTGGCCAGCTCACTCCTGAAGCCCAGCGCGAGCTGCTGGATAAAGCCGTTCAGGCTGTTCTTGCGCCTAGTACCAGTAGCTATGACCGTAACAGGTCTCCTTTACAAATGGCGTTTGAGAATGCTGTCCAACGTGTTGCACAAGAGCAAGCTGTGCGTTTGGTGCAAGAAGATGAAAGCATGAAAACTAAGCTCCAGCAACTTCTTAGAGATACTGCCGATAAAGTATTGGCAGCTGACACGGAAAAGCTGTCAGAGCGCATGGCCGACGCTTTTGTTGCATCAATGCGAAAGGACTATTAAACTCCCACTCCCCCATGGCCCGCTGGAGCCCATCCGGCACATCGTTTCATCGCCCCTTTCTTATGACGGTTCTTTCTGCTGGTAAAACACACACCGGAGACAACATTCGCAAAACAAAAATCATCATGCACTCCACGCCCTCAACCGATTCACTGCTCAGTCGCCTGCGTTTTTCACAGTTTGATTGGGGTAAAATGCTTCGTTCGGAACGTCGTTCCCTGGCGCGTAAATGGTGGCAGTCTTGCACTCGCCCCTGTTCTACATGGAATGAGGCGTGGCAGTATATCAATCAACGAGATGGAATGATTGAGCCCGAGTTTCTGCGGTATCGTGTGAAGAAATAAAAATGAAACCATTGAAAACACAAAAAAAGTCATGGAATTGTTTGAAGAATGGTGGCACAAAGAAATACCAGATCTACCGCCACAGCCAGGTGAAAAACCGGAGGCGTATATCAAGCGAATTTGTGCCATTGCCTGGAGTAACGGAGCTTATTGTGCGGGGGTGGTGGAATGATAAAAAGTAGCAAGACCAGGCCTGAGTACATCAAGTGCATTCAGCACACGCACGCTGACAGGCAGAAAACCTCTTGGTGCGGACAAGGGCTATCCAGCTTCGATTGGTGCTTTCAGAACATAGATCACGCTGCTTACTCGATAGAAAATCAAAACCTACAGGTTCCGTGCCCCGAGTGTTTACTGGTCGTTAAATCAGCCTTGTTTGACAGATGAGAAACTCACCTCGCCCCATCGAATCTATTTCCGAGATACTAGAGCGAATCTCTTCTTTTGATGAGCGTATTTTTAGTGACGCCTACAAAAACTGTGCAAGGCCAGGTTTTATTTGGAGGCTGAATTCAGATCCACTCAAGATGTGCAAGATTGAAGAGGCGTGCGACAATCGCATCTCTGCGTTCTGGCTTAGATATAATGACCTTGGAGATAGATGTGTTAGAAAATATGAGGATGACTTTACATCCAGCACAGGTGTCTTTCTTCGTCAGTTTTCCCCAGAAAGTGAAATTCAAACTCTTACTACGCTTGTTTCTTCTGTTAAGTCAGTTGCTCTTGCATCGCAGAACAGAGCTGTGAACTCTTGCAAAAGCATTATTGAAAAAAGAATCGATGCCTTGTGCGAGGTTCTTGATGGGGGCGAAAAAGATTTGCTGTTAAAAACGAAACAAATTATTCTTACTGATATTAAAAACTTTCACTTTTGACTATGACAAGCCATTCAACTTCTCGCAATTCACCTCGCTTTACAGCAGAAGATGCTGGGGAGTTTTATTTAACCTCGCCCCTCGCTAATCGCTGTGTCCGAGCCGGTCTCGATCAGCTAGGGACAATTCACATTCTTTTGCACGAGATCGAGCTTTTGCAAAATCAATGTGCTAAGCTCTTAGCTGAAAAGCCGCCCGTGCTTTTTGACAGCTACTCCGATTCTGCTAATTTCAAATGAAACACTACGAAAAAACAATCATCCCACAACAGGTCAAAGAAGTTTTGACTTCAACAACTTGCGATCTTTGCAAAGGAAAGATTGAAACAAAAGAATATTACGCCACTCAGGACGTAAAAGTCGAGTGCCGTACAGGCATGTCGTATCCAGAGGGTGGATTTGGTGAGTACACAGAAGTTGATTTATGTCCCGATTGCTTCAATTCAAAGCTTTTGCCCTGGCTTCGCTCTCAAGGCGCTGAGCCACGTCAAACAGAGTGGGACTACTAAACCCGTATAACAATGAAAAAAGATTTTTTCTTCAGATTTAGAGTAAAGGCTTTTCGCCAAATCTGCGATTTTTTCTCTTTGCCGGAGGGCCAGATACTTCCCTGGTGGGCTCGTTGTATCAGATTTGCTCTCTTTCCGGTTGAAATGCTCGGCTGGGCGCTAACAAGACCCAATCATTACGATTTGCTCACCGATAGTTATACGATTTATGGCATCAAATACCATGGGCCGTTTTTTAGGTGTCTTGCCGCTGATGCCGCTGAGGGCGAGTGCGTTTACAGGTTCAGAAGGGAGGGCGATCTGGTGATTGCAGAGCGAATTTCTTTTCCAAAACCAGAGGGCTAGGGGTTGCTGCCTGGGACCAACGGTGCTAAGATTAGCAGGTAGTTCACGGGGGCGGCATGGGCAATCACTTCTTCCGCATAACCAGTGAAGGCGGCTTCCTTGGGCGGTGGTTCTGGGGAAATACCGGCGGAACTGGTTGTGATGGTTGGGGCGGGAATCACTGGATTACTGACAAGGTGCTGAAGGATTTTGATTCTGCCTGGGCCGGATCAATTCCTATTTTGCGTTACTTGACATTGCCTACTAGACAGTAAGACTAATGGAACTCACGAAAGAAAATCTCGCCTGGGCGCTTTGCTCAATCATGGATGGCATGAAACAACACGAAATCCATGAGATAACTGGCCTCCCTAACGAAGCCTGCGAGATGATCTGGACTATTTACCGCCAGGCATTGAGCGAACCACTTACTCGCCCCTATTAGTGACCACCTTTTCTATGACTGAAATGACTACCTTTACTGCCCGCGAGCTTCTCACGCTGCTACTGGACGACCTCGATGCTTTAATTGATGACTCAGAAGGTGTTGCCGGGTTGCATCTCAATGGCGACATAGCTTGCTGGGAGTCGCTACGCCAAGGCGGCAGGTTCGAGACATGGCTAATGCGAATGGACGAGGCCCGTGCCTTTTTGGCCCAGCCCGAGCCGGAGGGGCCGAGCGATGGAGAAATTCTGTCTCTGATGGTTAAGCATAATGTCGCCTACCTTCGGGACAGCAAGTATGATGGGCCTCGCTATTTGCGGTCTAGGACAGAAGAGCGTCAAGTATTTGAAGTTGTTCGGGAATCCCTGGCTCTCTACGCCAGCCCCACCATTGAGCCGGTGGGGGTGACGGATGAGGAGATTGAACGGGAAGCCCTTAAAAATGCAGACTCCGATGATGAATACAGAGCCTTTAAGAGTGGTGCTTTTTTCGTGCAAGAACGCATAAGCCGCCCCACCATCGAGGACGTGCCGGTGGCGGAGCGGTTGTCGGAACTGCGCGGAATGTTCGAGCGCATCCTGTGTGTTGCTCGCTCATCTGGTGGCCTGACAGTCGGAAACATCCAGCTGGCCGACCGGTTGATTGATGCCGTGGTGAGCTGGTCTGGTGACGCCCTGCCGGTGCCCGGTGCGGAGGTGGGGTGATGGCTGAGCCTTTCATGTTCAGAATTGAAAATCCATTCCCAGGAGGTAGTACGTTTTCTCTTATAGAAATCTATAAGTATGACGATGGAGAGTGGTATTGGCGCGATTATATGGATCATCACATGGGTCCGTGGCCTTCGTTCTCAGTCGCTAAGGCAGATGCCGAACAGACTTACCAGCGTGGCTGGCATTGCATCAA
>Ga0208229_1000109_pt1 | contig 19269 bp, 12 predicted proteins | sample LakMenEpi22Aug11_FD_150725 | JGI IMG/M metagenome (GOLD analysis project Ga0208229, IMG submission 150725) | Freshwater microbial communities from Lake Mendota, WI - 22AUG2011 deep hole epilimnion (SPAdes) | ecosystem: Environmental > Aquatic > Freshwater > Lake > Epilimnion/Euphotic zone ... | reverse complement strand
CAGATTCTGAAACCATTACCATTACGCAACCTCAAAACCCGTTAAATGTCGTCAATTTAACCGCCACAGATGTTCAATGTTATGGTGACATGAATGGTAGCATTGCGTTCAACGTTATTGGAGGAACAGCTCCTTACACCGTTGTTTGGTCGGCTGTTGGTCTTCCAGCGATTTGTTCTGTTCCTGCAAGTACCGTTACCAATACCGGAATTATTTCAGCAACAGGACTTTGTCAAGGTTCCTATTCGGTTAATATTTCCGATCTAAACGGCTGTACGTATTCGTTTGCCCAGTCCATTATTGCTCCCAACTTGCCCTTGACCGCAAGTGCTACACAAACGAATATTTTGTGCCACGGGCAATGTACAGGGGTTGCAACAACCGTTCCTTCTGGCGGTACTGCTCCTTATCAACATTCATGGAGTAATGGTCAAACCACCCCGTCCATTACAGGATTGTGCATCGGGGACTATTACGACACCATCACCGATGCGAATGGATGTGAAATCATAGTTCAATTCAGCATTACGGCTCCAGCGCAACCGATGGTGGTTACGATTAATGACGTAGATGTCGATTGTTTTGACAATGCCACGGGATCCATTACCGTTTCTGCAACAGGCGGTACTCCAGGGTACAACGTTTCTTGGACTCCAGGGCCTCCGTTCCCGGGTGCTGGATTAGAAATTCTCAACTCAGGAGACGTTTATTCGATTCCTGGATTACTGGCAGGAAACTATACGGTTTATGTCCAAGATTTAAATAATTGCTTGGATTCTCAAGTCGTATTAATCAGCCAACCGCCTGCGCTTACCTACACGGTTACTTCCTCCAATGTAACGTGCAACGGCGCAAGCAACGGTTTAATCAATGTTACGGTTAACGGAGGGGTATTGCCTTACACCTATCTTTGGAACAGCACCGCAGGACCGCCTTGCAGCATTCCAATCAACCAGGCGAATGCCACCGGATTGTGTCCGGGTATATACGACGTACTCGTTACTGATGCAAACGGCTGTCAAATTAATACAGGAGCAACCATTACCGAACCGGATATCTTGGTAATTAGCGTCGTGAACGACACGGTATATTGTTTGCCAGGAACTGGCGAATCACAAGCCAATATTAGCGGAGGAACTCCAGGCTATACAGTTAATTGGCAAAATGCATCTGGCACCAATATTGGATCAGGGATATCAATAACGAATTTAGCACCGGGTGTTTATAATGCGGTAGTTATTGATGCCAATGGGTGTCAAAATACCGCACCGTTGAATATTATTGGCCCAGCGGCTCCTCTTACTGCGGCAATTTCACACACCAACGAAACGTGCATAAACAATAACGACGGAACAATCACCATTATTCCAAGTGGTGGCACTGCCCCATTTACTATTTTCGGGTCACCTTGGAACGGTTCTCCCAACGTGGCTGTTTCGGGAGGTAACGCTGTCTCTAACAACATGCTAGCGGGCTCATATACCTATATCATTTGGGATGCATACGGATGCCCAGACACCGTTTATACCACCATCACGCAACCAACCCATTTACAAGTAGCCCTTCAGGTTACTAATGTAACTTGCCATAATGATAATGACGGAATAATTCAAATCACCCCTTCGGGTTCCGTGCCTAACTATACCGTAACATGGATTTCTGGACCAAACTCTGGACCGTGCGCGCTGCCAGTTACCTCAATTATTTCGGGAGCAACAAGCTTTAACAACTTATGTCCAGGTGTGTATGTGTTTAGCGTTACCGATGCAAACGGTTGTGACACCACGTTAAGTGCAACGATTTCCGAACCTCAACCTTTAATTTTAACAACAACATCAAACGATGACCCGTGTAACGATGCAAACTGTCAAGGAAGTGCAGGGGTTTCAGTAACAGGAGGAACCGCTCCGTATACCTATTTATGGACAGGAGGGGCAAGTACATCTTCTGTTGGACAGCTTTGCCTTGGTGTTTACAGCGTGACCGTGACGGATGCGAATGGGTGTGATCAATCGGCGAGTGTTACTATTAATCAACCGGCGCAAGCCTTAAGTGCAATTGTTACTACGACCAATGAAACGTGTAATGGTTCGGGAGATGGTACATTAATCGTTACGCCGAATGGCGGAACCGCTCCTTATACAATTGTTGGAGTTACTACGCCTTGGGGAGGCCCTGCGAACATTAACTTTGCTGGAGGAACAAGCACATGGACCGGGGTTTCTGCTGGAATATATCAAGTAGAAATTACTGATGCAAATGGCTGTCAGATTTCAGTAAGTGGAACGGTTACCGAACCAACACCGTTAGCGGTAGCGGTTACACCCGTAGATGTTACCTGTTTTGGCACCAATAATGGGTATGTTGAATTAGGAATTGCGGGGGCTACGCCGTCTTATACCATTAACTGGATTAACGGTCCAAACAATGGACCTTGTGTGCTTCCATTAAATCAAAACATTTTAGCGGGACCTTCGCCCAATTATACTTCAAGCGGTTTGTGTCCTGGGGTATATGATGTGGTTATTGCGGATGCCAATGGTTGTGACGATACGCTCTCCTTTACGATCAACGAGCCCCCGGCGATTATCCTAACTGTGGATTCCGTGGCGGTATTGTGTCATGGGGATTCCTCAGGCCAAGCGAGTGTTCTTGCTATTGGAGGAACTCCGGGTTATACGTACAATTGGACAAATTTGATCGGTAATTTTGTAATACCTTTCCCAACGAATGACACCATCGGTAGCCCGAACCACCCAAATGGAATTCCAACCGGCACCTATCAAGTTACGGTAACGGATGCCAATGGGTGTACTGCAGTAGAAACGGTTAATATCAATCAACCAGCTACGCCGTTATTGGCCTTAATTGACCATACAGATGAATTGTGTTTCCCCATACCGAATCAAGCATCTACCGGAACCATTTCGGTTGGCGCCAACGGGGGAACCGGGCCGTATACCATTTCTGGGAATAATTTTGTTTGGACAGGACCTAGCAATATTGTAGCACCGAGCATGATACCATTCAATCCGTTAACGGGCCAAACGATGACAGGGGTAAGCGCCAACCTTGCAGGAACATTCTACATCGTGACCGTGACAGACTATCACGGGTGTACTTCTACGGTGTCGGTCGTAGTTGGAAGCCCTGTGGCCTTATCGGTTGTAACTACCCCCACTAATTTGCTTTGTAACGGAGACATGAATGGATCCATAAATATTGCACCCGCCGGAGGAATATCCCCTTATACCGTAAATTGGCTTTCTGGGCCAACAGGACCCGGATGTGTTTTGCCTGTTACGTTGAACACAAGTACTAACGTTAGTACACCAAGTACCCTTTGTCCAGGTGCATATACCATCGAGGTGATCGATGCCAACGGTTGTAAAGACACTGTGGTTGAGGCAATCAGCGAACCTGCGCCGTTGAACATTAATTATTCGGTGAACAATGTATTGTGTTACGGCGATTCTTCGGGTCAAATAAGTACTCAAGTATCGGGAGGAACGGGTCCTTACTCGTACAATTGGACGACGCTTTCAACATGGAATGGTATTCTTTATGGTATTCCTTTCCCTGCTGCAGCGAATCAACCTCCTGGCAATCCACCCAACCCTATCCACCCTTTTGGTTTTCCTGCAGGCACCTACATGGTCGTGGTCAACGATGCTAATGGAAATTCCGGAGGATGTACGGACTTCGCGGTAATTACGATAACGCAACCGGCTACTCCGGTAGCAGGGGCACTCACTCCACATGCAGTAGACTGTAATTCAAATGCCACCGGAAGCATTGATATTACGGCTTCAGGAGGAGTTGGGCCTTACACCGTTTCAGGCAATGGACACAACTATACAGGCACGATACTTCTGCCAGGGGGAATAATTACAGAAACCGGTTTGATAGCGGGGAACTATTCCTATAATATTACCGATGCAAATGGTTGTACCATTACGTTAAACACTATTGTTTCCCAGCCGGCCCCATTGCTCGTCACCCTTAATAATTCGGTAGATGTTTCGTGCGTTCCTGGTTCATTTAACGGCGAAATTCACCTAGATGTCAATGGAGGCAATGGATATTACAGCTACAATTGGACCACAGCGGCGCTTCCTCCAAATCCTTTGCCGTTGACCACTCCGGTAGGAGGACCTTCGGTTACCAACCTTTATCCGGGGGTATATACTGTGGTTGTAACCGACTTAATGGGATGCCAAGATACGCTTCAAGTTACGATCAACCAAGACCCGGGCTTTACGGTAACAGCAACCGTTGGAGACGTTCAATGTTATGGGGATCAAACCGGCGCAATCAATCTCTTAATCAATGGGGGAACTCCAAACTTTACCTTCCAGTGGACAGGTCCAGGAGGGTATAATTCAATATTCCAGAACATTAGTAATTTATTTGTGGGGCAATATGATGTGTTGGTTACTGACGGTGTGGGATGCACCGTGCCCCTCACAGCAACGGTTTCAGAACCAAGTTCGGCCCTTACTGCAACAGTTATTTCTTCGAATGTGGGTTGTTACGGAGATAACAGCGGCTCCATAACGATTACTGCTACCGGCGGAACACCCTTTGCAGCTCCGGCGGCTCCTTACAATTACAACTGGTTCTTGAACGGGCAGCAATATTCCACATCAACGACCTTGAATAATTTATTTGCGGGGGTATATGTTTGTTATATTACGGATGCTAACGGTTGCCTACATACAGAGCAAATAGTAATTTCTCAACCTCCAACGGCTTTAACGTATTCAGCAGTTACAACGGATGTGACATGTTTTGGTGGGTCTGATGGATCCATTGACATTACTATAAACGGAGGAACAGGGGCACCGTACAGTTTGTTGTGGAACACTGGGCAAACCACCGAGGACCTCGGAAATCTACCGGTGGGCACGTATACCTTAACGATTACCGACAATGGCCCATGCACTATTACTACTGCACCCATTACCATCATTCAACCAACACCGATTGCCATTACTCCAAGCATTTTGAATGTGGGGTGTTTTGGTGAAGCGAGTGGTATGATTACTACTCAAGTCAGTGGTGGGAATGTGAATATTAACTCAGGTTATACCTATCAATGGACCACAGTAAACGGTCTTATTCCCGCAGGTCAATCAACGCTTCCGAACATTGGAAGCACAACGCATCCATTTGGACTAATCCCAGGGGATTATACCTTGGTGGTTACAGACGCTTCTGGATGCACATCCAGTTTAGTCGCAACCGTAGTTCAGCCTTTAGCTCCTTTGTACATCGCGAGCACTTACGTTAATGTGAATTGTTTTGGTGACAGTTCGGGAATCATCAATGTCTATGCTGAAGGAGGGACCCTTCCATATAACGTGAGTTGGTCTGGTCCTGTTGCTGGTAATCCTTTCGGATTTGAGATTCTGGCGAATCCAGGGACCTTTGATATTTCCGGATTACCGGCAGGAACCTACAACTTCCAAGTAACCGACCAAAACGGGTGTAACCTCTCCGGCGGAGCAGTAATACTTCAGAACAATCGAATCGATACGGTAAATTCAGTAATCAATAACGCATTCTGCGCAGGCACTAATTTAGGTTCTATTTCGGTAGATATTTTCGGTGGAGTTCCAAACACAGCAGGCACCCCTTACAATGTAGTTTGGTCCGGAGTTGATGCTCAAGGAAACAATATTCCGATTTCTTTTACCTCTTATGTGGGCAATACCGTTTCGGCCTTTAATTTACCGGGAGGCACCTATACCCTAACGGTGGTAGACGATTCCAATTGTACCCGCGAATTTGTCTACATTTTGAATGAAATTACTGTCGGACTTTTGAATATTGCTGATAACGACATTTTGTGTAAGGGACAATGCACTGGGGAAATTGAATTCACTCCAACAGGAGGCAACGCCAATTATTCTATAAGTATTATCAACGTTCAAACACAACTTTCAGAGAATGACACCCTTATAACTCTACAAGATTTATTAACGAACCCTAACGGGGTATTTACACTTGGTGGATTATGTCCTGGAGCGTATTATATTTTAATTTCGGATTCGAATAATTGTACCGCCAATTCGGCCGCAATTACCATTACTGAACCAAGTACGGTGTTTACTCCAAGTGTAACGGTTGTTGCCAACAGTGGCTGTAACGATAACGCAGGAATACTTAACGTTCAAGTAATGGGAGGAACTCCTGGATATAACGTTGCATGGCATAATGTGAACGACCCCAATATCAACAACCCCATAGGTATGGAAATCAACCAAAGTCCAGGAAACTATCTCATTACGGGGCTTTCCTCAGGATTTATCGAAGTACTGGTTACAGACAACGTGGGATGTGAAAAAGTTGATACGGTAGAAATTGATGATACCGAGGTAACATTCGCTAATTTTACAGCGGTAGATTCGTCCGGATGTGGGCCTTTTGCTGCACAGTTTACCGATCTGTCGTTGGGTGATAACTTATCGTATTATTGGTCTTTCGGGAATGGAATAACCAGTACAGACCCTAATCCTAACGTGGTGTTTGAGGTGGGAGGTCCCTACGATGTTACGTTAACCGTGACGAACGGGTTTGGTTGTACCTCTACCATGGTTCAACCGGGCTACATTATTGCGTACCCAAGTCCAAATGCCGCCTTTACCACGGTAAGCCCTCAAATTGATTATTACTCTGGTTCCGTTGAATTTGTCAATAATTCGGTCAATGCTCAGTTTTACAGCTGGGATTTTGGTTATGCTTCGAGCGGATCCAACGAAGTGAATCCAAGTTTCCAGTATCCTCAATGGACGGAAGGAAATTATGTCGTCACTTTGACCGCAACAGACACCAACGGATGTTTTGATATCGCTCAAATGATCATCAGTTCTTCTGAAACGGTACGTTTAAATGTTCCAAATACAGTAACCATAGATGGAAACAATTTAAACGAGTTGTTTTTCCCAGTTTTCTCCAATTTTGATGAGGTTTCGGACTTTACCTTTACCATCTTTAATCGTTGGGGCGAGTTGATTTATGAAACAAAGGATATCCAAGGTGCTTGGGACGGTAAATCCAACAAAGGTCGAGACGTTCAAGATGGTACGTACATTTGGAAAGTGGTATACAAGGATTTAGAAGGCTTTGAGCACATGGCAGTAGGTCACGTGAACGTCTTGAGATAAACTTCGTATCTTTGCAATAAATCAAAATACCATGTATCCAATAGAAATAGTGCAACCCATGAAAAACGACCTAACGTCCGTTGGGTTCGAAGAGCTTTTAAGTGCTGAAGCGGTAGATCAAGCAATCAACGCCTCAACGGAAACGTTGTTACTAGTGGTAAATTCCGTTTGTGGTTGCGCCGCAGGCAACATGCGTCCGGGAGTTAAAATGTCCTTGAATAACACGAAGAAACCGGCAAAACTATGCACGGTTTTTGCTGGCTATGATACGGAAGCCACCCAGCAAGCTCGCAAGTACTTTTTACCTTACCCACCTTCTTCGCCGTCTATTGCTTTGTTTCATAAAGGAGCTTTGGTTCATTTTATTGAGCGACATCATATTGAAGGGGTAAGTGCAGCTTTGATTGCGGAAAATCTGCAGGCGGCTTATGACGAGTATTGCTCGTGAAAAAAGTATTTTACTTGAGCACTTGCTCTACCTGCATTAGAATTATCAAAGAAGTTTCTTTTCCCTCCGATATAGATTGGATTGATGTTAAATCGAATCCAATAGGTGAGGAAGATTTAACTAAATTATACCTGAAAACCGGATCATATGAAGCGGTTTTTTCCAAGAGAGCATTAAAGTTTTCCGCGATTAAGGACTCTTTAACAGACGACAAAAGCTACAGAGCATGGTTGTTAAAGGAATATACGTTCTTAAAAAGACCCATTATCGTGTACGATGATTTTATTTCGGTAGGAAGCGATAAGAAAGCGGTTGAGGCGTTAAAAATTAAGTTTGGTTCCGCTTAACCTTGAAAAACGCTTTTTCATTTCGATACACCATGTAAATGTAACCGGCAATTAACAGGTTGCCCATGAATAAAAGTCCAACATTCATTTCTTTGAGGGACAGTTTAAGGCCGGTTCTAACTAGGCTGAAAAGGCAATAAATTCCGATGGCACTTCCGATATATAGAAAGAACTTCCGCGTATTGTAGGGAATAGGATAGTGTTTTTGCCCCCAATAATACGAAAGAACCATTTGGGTTAAATAGGCAAGCAGCGTCGCCCAGGCACTGGCCATGTAACCGTACATAGGAATAAAAAGAACGTTAATGAGAACGGTAATAGCCGCCCCAAATAATGCAATATAGGCGCCGTATTTTGTTTTGTTCGATAGTTTATACCAGACACTTTGATTGTAGTATATTCCCAAACAAACATTGGCGAAAAGCAGGATGGGAACCACCTTCAAACCAACATAGTAAGCCTCTTTTCGAATAAAGAACTTGAGCAAACCTATATTGATCGATACAGCAAGAAAGGCAATGCAAACGGCAGCAATAAAGATGTTCATAACTCGAGCAAATACCGCATTACGGTCTTGATTTTTCAGCTGCCCAAAGAAAAAGGGCTCAGCGGCATAACGGTAGGCTTGTAAAAGTATGGTAACTAACATGGCTAATTTATAACAAGCACTGTAAATACCAACTTGCGCGGTTGCTTGTTCAAGGGAATTTGGAATATTGGGGTCATAAAGGAGTTGTTTCAGTAATACACGGTCTAATGTTTCATTGATGATTCCAGCAAATCCCGCAAGCATGAGCGGCCAAGCATATAAGAGCATTTTTCTAATGAGTTGCCAATCGGCAGTCAATCGAACTCGAGCAAGGATGTCATAAACCCTTACAACTTTGACCCCTGATGCAAGTAAATTGGCAATTAGGACAAATAAAATTCCTTCTTCTGGTCGCTGTGGATTAAAGAAAACCAAAAGAAATAGAAGGTTAAGAACTATATTAACTAGGATCGAACTCATTTGCACGCTCACGAACCGTTTCGACTGATTTTCTGCCCTTAGCCGCGCCAATGGCAGTGCAGAGATGGCATCAATGCAGACAATGGACCCCATGAGCAGGACATACTCTGTATGCTCCTTGTAAAGCATCCATTTCGCAATCCATGGATTGGTAAAGTACAGCGCGATAAAAACTCCAGAATTTACCAACACAACAGGAACCAATGCATTATTAAATACTTTGTCGGGATCCTTTTCTTCTTGAATAAATCGGAAATAAGCGGTTTCCATTCCAAGCGGAAGTAAAACCATTAAAAAAGCAACGTACGCATACAAATCGGATAGCACCCCATAATCGGCAGGTTTAGCGAATACCGCGGTGTATAAGGGCACTAAAAGATAATTCAATAAGCGACCTAGAATGCTCGGCAATCCATATAAGGCGGTTTGACCAAAAAGCTTTGAAATCGGAGAGGCCATTATCCTCTAAAATTGGCTTTTTCTTTTTTAAGAAACGCTTGCGTTCCCAAAATAAACTCTCGGGTGCAAAAACAAGAAGCGAAAGACTGAATTTCTACGTCGTATCCATTCTGGCGGCTATCAAAACCGGCATTGACGGATTGAATGGCTTTATCGATGGCATTTGGAGAGTTCTTTAGGATTTTAGAGGCCAAGGAAAGCACCGAAGATTTTAGTTCTGTGGGTTCAACCACGGTATTCACTAAGCCCCATTCCTTGGCTTGCTCTGCTCCAATCATCTCTCCTGTAAATATTAGTTGATTGGCCCGTCCTCGCCCAACCAATAGAGGAAGGCGTTGGGTTCCTCCGTATCCGGGTATAACTCCGAGTGAAACTTCAGGAAGCCCCATTCTTGCATTGGAGGAAGCTATTCGAATGTGGCAAGCCATAGCTAATTCTAAGCCCCCTCCAAGGGCAAAACCATTAACTGCCGCAATGACGGGTTTATTCATTTGTTCGATAAAATCAAAGAGTTGTTGTTGTCCGTGCAGCGCTAATGCTCCTCCCTCTGCAACGGTATATTCTGCAAATTCTTTAATATCTGCTCCGGCCACAAAGGACTTTTCACCGCTTCCCGTGATGCATACAACACCAATAGTTGGGTCTTCACGATAATCGGAAAGTGCTTTGTTTAATTCGCTTATGGTGTTTCTGTTAAGGGCGTTTAATTGGTCCGGACGGTTAATAATAATCCATCCAACTTGCCCTTCTCGTTCTACAATTATATTTTGCGACATCGTGGAATTTTTTATAAAAATAAAGGTTTTTTCGCAGGTCGATTCGAATTAGCACAAGGAGTTATCCGACATTAAACGAATAACATTCGAACAAAAACGAATAAAAACCAGCTCTTCGACGTTTACGCCCCAATCTTTGCAAAGTAAACGAGGGACGCCTCAAAAAAACAAGTTTAATTTTTAATACTAAAAAACATGAATCATCTAAAAAATAAAGTAAACCTCATTGGCCGTTTAGGCAATGCTCCAGAGATTAACACTTTTGACTCTGGAAGAAAATTAGTTCGTTTTTCATTAGCCACCAACGAGCGCTATAAAGATAAAACCGGCGAATGGCAAGAGGAGGTACAATGGCACACCATCAACCTGTGGGGAAAGATGGCCGATAGGGCAGAGAAACTAGAAAAAGGACAGGAACTCCTTTTAGAAGGAAAGATTGCTTATCAGTCTTACGAAAACGCCAAGGGGGAGAAAAAATACAGCACCGTAATTGAAGCGAATGACTTTATGCTGTTAAATAAAGCTGGTTTAGAAGTTAAGTAATGAATTTTGTTTCTTTGATTGGTAAGATGGAAAAGCACCCGGTTTTCGGCGAAATGAGAGGGGGGATGTGCTGTTCAAGGTTCAAGTTGATTACTGAAACCACTTGGGTTGATTCTGACGGAAAAGCACGAAAAAGCCACCAAAAACACGATGTGTTCGCCTGGGGCAAATGGCAACAATTGTTGGTAGAAGTTGGAGAACCTAATTTATCAATGGCCATTGAGGGGCGCTTGGTGAATCGATACATTCGTTGGAATGGGCGACCGATAAAAATTACCGAAGTCGAAGTAAACGATTTATTGCTTTTGTAAAATTCACGCAGGAAAAAGGGTTGCGCACAGGTAATACCTACCCTTTTCCTCTCAATTATAGATCAAATGAACAATTATGTAACACTGGTAGGAAGCATTTCACGCTCCCCGGCGGTCATTAAGTTTGAAGATGGAAGTAAAGTCGCAAGGTTCTTAGTCACGACACCTAAAGTTTACAGGAAAAACGACGGCAAATACAGTTCCCGGTTGGATTGGCATCGTGTTTATGCTTGGGGGAATATGGCTTCTTTTGTGGAGAACAATGCGGAAGTAGGAAAAAAGGTAGCCATACATGGCCGCCTTGTGAACAGGACGTTCTTGGACAAGAAAGGTAAGCAACGAAGTTCGACCGAGGTAGAACTGAGGCAGATTATTGGACTCTGATTTTATGGAAGAAAGGGCCCGGGAAACCGGGCCTTTTTGCATTAAAAACGATAATCACTGAAAATAGGAGTCCTAATTCCAACGAAAGGAATAACGGTAGTATTTGATGCTGAAAAACTTTTAAAATATTGTATTACCACCTCACAAAAAACTTCTTTCAAAAAGAACTTCTTCAATCCGTAAGAAATATTGATTCGCGTTTTATGAAAGAACGTGGATTTTCCTTGAAGCAAGGAAATGCCATAATCGTAGGGTCGATTGGTGTAAGGCAGATAAATATTACCCCCAAAATTAACGGCCGAAGAATCAACTCCTTGTTCCCCAAAGGACACCTCAGCCAACACCGACCACGAATTTTTTGTCATCTTACATTGGGCAAAAACTTCCCAAAAATTAGCTCCTAATGGGTGCGCGAGCACTTGGGAACCGTGGGTGTAGCTTAATGCATCGCCAAGATGTGAGAAGGTATAGGGTCGTGCAGTGTTCGCTTCAATTCTAGTTAGGTATTTAATCTGGTTCTTTGAGAATTGATGCTTCCAACCTAATTGTCCTGCAAATTTATTTCCCCAATACTTGCTCTTCGACAAAAAAGCGTCCAGTAAAAAGTCGTCCAAAACAAATTGACCATAGAGTTTTCCTCTTTTTGATAGCTTAAAAGAAGCTCCAATTCCAAGAAGCACGTTGTCTCCAGATCCTATCGCATATTCCTGGGGGCGTATAACCACAAAAGGGTTTAAATATGAAGGATCAAAGGATCGATGGGAAATCGTATCTCCACTATTGAATACGACGGCTTCAAATAACTGCAGGTCGATTCTTTTTCCGATGGAGGCATGAATAAAGTGGCTCATGTTAAATTTTTGCTGCCCGGAATTATTGAATAAATAAGCAAGCATTGCTTGGTAGTTTATTGGGCCAACGTTGAACCGGGTTGATGCAAAGGGGTATGGCTTCCCGAAGTCCGATAAAAATAATGAGCGAGCTCCCTCGCCGTAGAAATTTCGGTCAAATCCGATTTGTGCGTTAAAATATTTGGTGGGTTTAACTCCGAATCGTATGTTTGGCGTCCATTGTCGAGGTTGTTCTTTTTCGGATAATCCGTTGTTGTTTAGTGAAGTCAAATTTGAATTGTATCCCGCTAGAAATCCAAGCCGCAGGAATAAATGAGGGTTCTCATAATCGAGAAGAAAACCGCTTTGTACTTTTCCTTCAAGGGGAATGGATGTTTTTAATGCAACATCCATCCATGGCATAAATCGTTCAAAAGGCACTTTGCTCGGCTCCATACTTATTGCTGGAAGCACGGGGAATCTATCGGATTTTCGTAAGCTATCGTATGGTGAGTCTTGTTGTAAAAAGCCAAGGGATTGTGCAAAACTTGCTGCTCCAAAGGCGATTCCTACAAAAAGCATCATCCACTTAATATACATGTCGGTTGGGGAAAATGGCGGTTTTTATTCCAAGAGAAAAAATAAGTGTTTGCAACGAAGAACTTCCCTGCCTGAAATCGCATAATGCGAACAAGGTACATTGAGTGATAGGATTCACTAAAAAACCGAATTCACCCATTGTATGAATCACCTCCTCCTCCGCGGTGTAAGTTGGCCTAAAAAGCACATTTTTTGAGGGGTATGAGGTGTAATACTGCATCAACACATCCAAGTACAAACGCCGATAGGTTAACTTAGTTGAAAGCAATATTTCTTGCGTACCATTACCAATCAAAGAGCCCAAAGGAAGGTTATTGGTAGTAAAACTCAGGGAGTAATTATCGCCGTAAAAACAACTTCCTACGCGTACAAATGCCAGGTTCACGTTGAAAGCGAAGAGGCCTTTCAAATTCGATGCGTAGTTAACACCTGCTTGGTAGCTCATGGAGGTTTTTTGAACGCCTCGAAAAAATGCTTCACCATAGAATACGATGTTGGAAATCGGCTTGTAATGGCCAACCAATCCCCACTGCGGAAGAGAGACGCGGTTTTTAGCGAAACGATCGAAACCAGCAATGGGGCTCCAAAACCAAGGAGATAAAGAACGCTCTCGCAGGCTATCTCCGCCCTCCCATATGGTCTGATAAACGACGCCAACACGAAGGTTTTTCAAAGAATAAACAAGGGCATTCATGGAATAACCTTTTTTATAATATGGGCTTTCCACGTTGGCATATTTTGGTTTTCGAATCAGGTCGAACAATCGGCCTTTAGTAAAAATGTACAGAAGATGAGGTGTAATGTTGACGGCGGTTCCCAACAACAAGGCTTGATTATGGTTGGACCAAAACAAGGACCGAAGTCCTTCGCCGATGCGCAAGTTCCCGTTGCCTCCAAATACCGTGATTTGTTTGGAAAGCCCCCACTTTAATCCTCCTTGAGAAAAGGCATAGTCCAACCCGTTGTTTTTAAACGGTTTGGTTCTTCCTCCTCCAGGCACCATCCCATTTTGTTGGTTGTAAGCGTTCGTCCCGGGATAAAATTCCCCATGACTTTTTATAAATTGGGTTTGATAATCCGGCAAGAAGGCTTGATTTTCCATGATCATGGCGTAGCAGGAAAACCCTTTATGCCCCGCAGTTACGAGTAAACCTCGTGAATTCTGATATTTTAATCCGCCGTTACCTTGTTCGGTTCCTGCCCAAAGGTTGAAGATGGGAGTGGCACTAATGGTCGCTCCGATGCTATCTCGGTACGACAAGAGGTAAAGAGAGTCATACTTAAAAAAACCTTTGCGATGCTGGGGATTTTTCCAATGCCTGAACCCCATATCAATCCAATTTTCAAGGTTTATTTGGGGTTCTTGTTGTTGAAATACCAGGACTTGTCCAGAAACTCCAAATGAAAACAATCCAATTAAAACCAATAAGTATCCTTGGGTTTTCACGGTTAAATTATAGCACCATTTCGGGCACGAATTCAGGCACTACGAGAGCACCCTCGGTTTTCGATACGATTTCTTCTACAGTAACTCCTGGCGCTCGTTCTAACAAGTGAAAGGCGCCGTCCATGATTTCCAGTACAGCAAGTTCGGTTACGATTTTTTTAACACATCCTACACCGGTAAGGGGAAGGGAACATTCTCTGAGTAATTTAGATTCTCCAGCTTTATTGCTATGCATCATGGCAACAATGATGTTTTCTGCTGAGGCAACCAAGTCCATGGCCCCCCCCATGCCTTTAACCATTTTCCCGGGTATCTTCCAATTCGCAATATCTCCATTCTGTGAAACTTCCATTGCTCCCAAAACAGTAAGCTGTACATGTTTCCCTCGAATCATAGCAAAGGAAGTTGCAGAATCAAAAAATGCTGCACCGGATTTTACGGTAATCGTTTGTTTTCCGGCATTAATTAAGTCTGCGTCCTCTTCTCCTTCAAAGGGAAATGGCCCCATACCTAAAACGCCGTTTTCCGATTGAAATTCAACACTTAGGCCTTCGGGAACATAGTTGGCAACTAAAGTTGGAATGCCAATTCCGAGATTAACATACCAACCGTCGCGCAATTCTTGAGCGATTCGTTTTGCAATGCCTATTTTATCGAGCGCCATGGTTATCGTGTTCTTACGGTTCGTTGTTCAATCCGCTTTTCAAAGACTTCACCTTGAAAGACGCGTTGAACAAAAATGCCCGGGGTGTGAATAAAATTTGGGTCTAAGGTGCCCGCAGGAACAAGCTCTTCTACTTCAGCAATCGTTATTTTTCCCGCCATGGCCATCATGGGATTGAAATTCATAGCCGTTGCTTTATAAATCAGGTTTCCTTCAGTATCTCCTTTCCACGCTTTAACAATGGAAAAATCCGCAGTTAGAGCCTGTTCCAAAATATGCGGTTTATTGTTAAAAATTCGAACTTCCTTGCCGACTGCCACCTCCGTCCCATATCCTGCAGGGGTAAAAAATGCGGGTATTCCGGCTCCCCCAGCACGGCAACGTTCGGCCAAAGACCCTTGAGGTATTAAGTCGACTTCTAATTCACCAGATAGCATTTGCCGTTCGAATTCATCGTTTTCTCCCACGTAAGAGCTAATCATTTTCTTGATTTGTTTCGCTTGGAGCAACAATCCTAGTCCATAATCATCGACCCCAGCATTGTTGGAAATACAGGTTAAATCCTTTACCCCCATTTTAACGAGTTCTTTAATAGCATTTTCGGGAATTCCGCACAGTCCAAAACCACCGATCATTAGGGTCATTCCGTTTTGAATTCCTTCAAGCGCCTTCTGTATATTGGGTTGTACTTTATTCATTTAAGTGTTCTCGTTAAAATAAAACGTCTGTTTCATCAGCGGCCGCTGGATCGGGCGCGTCGGAGCAATCGTAGGCTTTAGGGTCGTAATTAGGAGGCTCGGAAAAATCCCGGGTGGACAAAGACAATACAGGATCCTTGTAGGCTTGTTGCATGTAGTATCCATAAATCGGCAAGGCCATTCGCGCACCTTGTCCCCAATTCATGGATTTAAAGCGTACTGCCCGGTCTTCCGCGCCAACCCAAACACCGGTAACCAAATCGGGAGTAATGCCTATAAACCAACCGTCGGAATTGTTTTGGGTAGTCCCTGTTTTTCCTGCTGTTGGAGGAATTGGACCGTATTTACCACTTCTTAAACTTCCACCGGTTCCTTGGCTAATTACCCCCTTCATCATTTTTAGGATTTCATAGGCAACGGTGGCATTAAGCGCTTCATCGTTGTATGGTGTTGACTCATAAATTACCTTTCCGTTTCGATCTTCTATGCGCTCTATGGTCGTAGGCCGGTTGTATTCCCCATTGTTTGCGAAAATGCACTGTGCCCCGACCAGTTTAAATAAAGAGAGGTCCATGCTTCCTAAACACATTGAAGGAACGACGTCGTTGGGATTTAACGTTATTTCCATTTTCCGAAGAAGTTTTTCGATTTCATAGGGGCCTCCTGATTTGTTGGCAGGATTGTATTTACCCATTTTAGCCATTACGGCTACGGTGGTTGGGTTGGAAGACTGCGCAATTCCCATTTTTACATTTCGAGCCACTTCACCTTGTGGACAGTATTTACCCACCACGTTGTTATTTGGGTCTACTAAATCCACGCAATATTCACCCGGATTAAAGGTTGTGCAGGGATTAACTGCGTTTAATGAAAGGGCCGCAGCATATACAAAAGGTTTTATGGTGGATCCCACTTGTCGTGTTCCTTGTTTCACGTGGTCGTATGAAAAGTGTTTGAAGTTTACGCCACCAACCCATGCCCTAACGAACCCTGTTTGTGGCTCCATGCTTACCAGTCCAGCGTGTAAAAACGCCTTGTAATAACGAATTGAATCGTTCGGACTCATCACCGTGTCAATTTCACCCCTCCAGGAAAACACCCGCATTTGTGTCGGCACGTCGAAAGAGGATATCGCATCTTTTTCTGTTAACCCCGACGCAATGAGGGACTTATACCTCCCAGAATTTTTTCGTGCACTGTTCATGAGGGTTTGCACAACCTCTTGAGAAATTTGATTCGAAAAAGGATAGTTCTTTAGCCCTCGGTTATTGCTGTTAAAGGCCGGTTGCAAGGATTCTTTTATGTGCTTCTCAACGGCAGCTTCCGCATATTTTTGAAGCCGTGTATTTAGGGTTGTGTAAATCTTCAGCCCGTCACGGTAAATATCGTAGGATTGTCCATCTTCACGAACGTATTTTAAGGAACCGTCTTCTTTTTTCTTTAACAGGATCTCAGTAACCTCCTGCCGAAGTACTTCTCTAAAGTAAGGAGCCATACCTTCTTTATGATCAACGGATTGATAGTTGACTTTCACGGGACGTTTAATGAGCTGCTCATATTCCTCTCGGGTTAATTTATAACCCAACGATTCGTTGCCCTTTTCACTGTTTCTCAGCCATTGGTATAGCACCTGATTTCGGCGGTTAACGGAACGCATGGAGTCTTTGGTCCGAGCCTCTTGTATGTCTGAATAACTGACCGCTTCTGAGGGTATGCCTTTGCGTCGGCCGATGATTTTACGGTAATTTTTGATTTTGTACGTATAAGGATTGTAAAGTGCCGGATTTTTGCACATACCAACCAACATGGCGGCTTCCTCTTTTTTAAGGTTTTTAGGGCGCTTGTTGAAATAAACCTTAGCGGCATTTTCGATACCTACGGCATTGTAGAGAAAATCAAATTGATTGAGGTACATGGTAATGATCTCTTCTTTAGTGTACCTGGATTCAAGCCGCGTTGCGATAATGTTCTCCCTTGCTTTTTCGTTAAGACGCCGAAATTTTCCGATAATTCCACCACGATGGGATAACAGCGTTTCTCCGTTGGCACGAGCAATTTCCTCGCGTTGGCGTTGCTGAAGGGTAAACAACAGTTTTGCTAATTGTTGCGATATTGTTGAGGCTCCACCGGCCCGCCCAAGAGAACCAAAGGAACGCGCTATTGAACGAAAGTCCACTCCGGAATGCTCTTTAAATCGTTCGTCCTCGGTTGAAATTAAAGCATCAAAAACAAAAGGGGAAATGTTTTTAAACTCGGCGCTGGTTCGATTTACCTGCCAATAGCGGCCTAAGGTGTCTCCCTCTTCACCAAGGATCAAGGATGCTTGCAATTCAGGAGGATTGTCCAACATTGAAATAGGAGGCAAATCATCCTCTGATTGAAGTACTACTAAACCTAAAACGAACATGAACGGAAACAAAGAAATGATCCAAAAAATTCGAGTAAACCGTTTGCGAAGGTTTTCAGTGAGCATGGAATGAAGATTTAGTCCAAAAATACGATTTATCTAAGTACGTCCTTCCGCTGACTATCGAGTTTTAGAAGAATAAAAACCATGGAGGTAAAGGCTAAAATGGAAGAACCTCCATAACTCATAAATGGAAGGGGAATACCAATTACCGGGGCCAATCCGATATTCATGCCTAAGTTTATGGCAATATGGTAGAAAAAAATCATACCAACGCAATACGCATAAATTCTAAAAAACACGGATCGTTGCCGCTCAGCAATGAGAAAAATGCGCAACACAATGAACATGTATAGCGATAATAATAGCAATGTGCCGATGAACCCCCACTCCTCAGAAAATGGACAGAAAATAAAATCCGTCTCACTTTCAGGCACGTGATTGGTTCTCATACTGGAAACAGATGCTTGTAAATAACCTTTTCCATAAAGCCCCCCTGATCCAACAGCCGCCATGGCTCGGTTTCGGTTATAGTCAGCGCCGTTGGGGTCTTCTTTCAACCCTAAAACCAATTCAATCCTGTTTTTTTGATGGGGTTTTGCTAAGTTGTTGAATACAAAAGAAATACTGTTAACAAGGAATAGCGCGAAGGCATATGCGCTCACAAGAACAATCAGGTTGTTCCTGCGGTATCGAGGATATCCAAACAAAAGGATTACCAACAGAAAAAGAAGTGCGATTCCTGTCACGATGAAACAAAGCAAAACAATTCCCGAAATGCTCGATCCGGCAAAGGAATATTTAGATCCAGACAAGTACAAACTTAGAAGACTAATGACCAATACAAAGAATAGAAAAGGAATAAAATGCGTACCGAGCCACGTTGTTTTGAACCGCACTCCACGAAAACGGTTGACCAAATTTAAAAACAAGGGGTCAAAGGAGATGCCCTCACGGTAAAGAACAAACAAGAAAGAACTGAAGACCAGCAAGGTGCCTGCGTCGGGTTGTAATGCAACCAGCACACTGGGAAGGAGAAGAATAAGGAGTAAATTAAAGACCGTTCGTGCGTTTTGAAGTTTCAAGTTGATTTCATCGATGGCTTTTGCGAGCAGTAATGCGGTGGAAATTTTCGCAAACTCTGCCGGCTGTATGCCTAGGCCGCCGATACCCAACC
>Ga0208229_1000108_pt1 | contig 19288 bp, 38 predicted proteins | sample LakMenEpi22Aug11_FD_150725 | JGI IMG/M metagenome (GOLD analysis project Ga0208229, IMG submission 150725) | Freshwater microbial communities from Lake Mendota, WI - 22AUG2011 deep hole epilimnion (SPAdes) | ecosystem: Environmental > Aquatic > Freshwater > Lake > Epilimnion/Euphotic zone ... | reverse complement strand
AACATCCTGTCCGACTTCAAACTGATCGGCGGTGGCGGTACCTGCTTTAAATGTATTTTCAACCATATTGAGGAGTACACCAAAGAACACTCAAGCGCGACCATCTTGCCCATCATTTTAACAGACGGGTACGCCAGCTTCGACCTGCCCGAGCACAACCCCCTGCTCTGGGCGATCTGTCCCGGCGGCATCGACTCCTCCGACATCCCTTTTGGGGACGTCGTCCGCATCCAACGCTAACGGATTCTGCATAGCAGAATCCGTGTGGCTATAGTGAAAACGCTGGCCCTCACGCCCGCCGCCAAGGGCGGGCTCGGGGCCGGGAAATCCCCTTAACTTTTTTTCAAAATGCCCAATTCAAACGTCATTCAACAATTCTCCCACTACGAAGAAGAATTCATCAACTACGCACAGATCGAATGGCGTTTGAACCTTTTTAATTCTGGTCGTAACGTTTACGAACGCAAGCTGACTACTTTAAAAACCTGGCTGCCCGACATCTTGCAAGATTGCAAGCAGGTACTGCAAGAAGGTAAGACGCGCCATGCTGTTACAAACGACAATTACTTTATCATTTCAACAACAACCGATATTGTAACCGATACTGTTGTAATTTCTTTTGACGAGTCGGTACTACAAGATATTTGCGACAAGATACTGGCTCACCACAGCAGCGAGCCGCCCCCCCGCGTCCGTTGGATGTACGACGAAGACGGCACGTCTGTCCGCCTACCCATCGATACGCTGAACCTGCCCCGGACCGAGTTCTATCCGTTCCTAGAAGGCGAAACGCTCGAGCAATACTATGACAGGTATGTAGCTTCTCGTTCTAACATTCTCGTGCTAATGGGCCCCCCAGGCACCGGCAAAACCTCTTTCATCAAAGGACTTATAAACCACACCCGAAAAGGCGCTATCTTAAGTTACGATAACTCTATCCTTCAAAAGGATTCTATATTTACAAATTTCATGTCGAACGACGACATGTTCATGATCCTGGAAGATGCTGATACGTTTTTGGGCAGTAGGAATAAAACCGGCAATACTGTTATGCATAGATTTTTAAACGTAGGCGACGGCCTTATATCAACATCGCATAAAAAGATCATATTCTCCACCAACCTCCCAAGTCTGCGAGACATCGACCCGGCACTGATCCGGCCCGGACGTTGTTTCGACGTGGTTAAATTCGACAAGCTGAACAAACAGCAATGCCTTGCCATTGATCCGGCTTACGGCGGTGAGGGTGAGATAACGCTCGCGCAGCTTATGTGCGGCGTGGAACAAGTCGTTAAGTCTGACAAAGCGGTGGGATTCTGACCATGAGCCAACCTAAAACGGTAGCGGAGTTTAAACGGGATGAATTGTGTTACAACGGCTTGCTCCCCTTCCGTGGTAAGTATTTATACTCATCACGGTCCGGGCAGCTTTGGCGGTCAGAATTCCCCCCAGACTGTCCAAACGTGATACAAGGTCTGCCCTGGGAAAGCCTTATCGCGGTATGGAATCTTTCACCGAACAAAGACCGATACTCCCCTAAAAACCTAGCAGCTCGTGAAAGTAGCCGATTACCCCAAGAGTTTAAGGGCAAAGGCATGGTCTACGTCATTTATAAAGGTAAGCATTACTGGCAGCATAAAGACGACTTGTACCGGATAAAATGGACGCGAGCAAGCCGTACCGAATACCTTATGGCGAGGAATTTTTCAAATGCCTAAGCCGATATTTTTCAAAAAGAAATATCCTTGCTACAACGGCTTGCTCTCCCGACACGGTAAGTATTTATACTCATCCCGGTCCGGGCAGATCTGGAAAACTGATGTGCCCGAGGATGTAAATTCATACTTCGGTGATCCGGATACAGATACCGCCGGGGTATGGTACCTTTCACAGGATAGGGCGACTTTAACAGCAAAAAATAATGCAGCTATTATGTCAAACAAGTACGCAAATATGCCTACCGTTTGCAGTATTGCAAAAGCTTTTGAGAATAGGACTAACAAAACTTGTACGATGCTTGTTGTATACAACAACAAGTATTACTGGCTTTATAAGGAGATCCTTTACGAAGTAAAATGGATAAGATCTACCGCTACCGAATACCTCATGTTAAAGAATTTTTCAAATGCCTAAGCTCATTATGCACCAAAACAAATTCCCTTGCTATAACGGTTTGCTCTACCGACACGGTAAGTATTTATACTCATCACGGTCTGGGCAAATCTGGAAAACGAAATTACCTGAGATAGCCTCTCTTTATGGTAGTCCTTTTAGCCAAAAGGTTTCTGTATTCTGTCTCTCCAGGGACAAAAGCGAGTTAACCAGAAAATTAGGAGATCCGCATCGAGTAGAACCCTTGCAAGCAAGAGAGTATCACATTTCAGGAGAAATGTTAATGTATACGATACATAGCAATAAACATTACTGGCTTTATAAGGAGATGTTGCACGAGGTTAAATGGGTGCGCTCAAGCGTTACTGAATACCTTATGGTGAGGAATTTCTCATGATTTTTATACCGACCGTTAACGAGCGTCTCTCTCAAGAACTGAGCAGCTTGTATATTTACATGCCCGAAAGTACAAAGTTCTTGATTGAGACGATGGATCTTACTGCAGTAGATCTGAGAGATATGGACAGGCCCTCGAAGGGAAAAGTGGTCTATTTGACGAAAGACGGGTGGATTTGGAAAGATGAGTGGGAAATTATTACTGCCATGACTACTCGGCCTGTTATTTCAAATGAAGATGGCTTGTGGCGGTATAAACACAACGCCTCGCACTACCCGTTTATGACGTGTAAAAAGATAAACTGGAGCGAACTCGAGCTTAAACACTTATTTTCTTGATATGAAAATGTACGCACGTATTGTACCGGATCCGAACCCGAGTACCTTGCTAATCGAGTGGGACACATGGAGGATGGGAATCACTTATGTCAGTGCATACGAAAGAAGTAAATACTCTTTTCTGGATAAAAGCTTTCCCTTACAGAAAAGGATTTACATAAATGACGAGGTGTTTTGGATTCAGCCCGACCGCTCGATCTACAGACTAGGCATAACGGCCGGGGAGTGCGGCAGGGTCCGCTGGCCGATTCTAGGGTGTGACAAAGACGGCTTTATCCGCTATACTGAGGAGGACCGCCTCGTCTTCCACCCCATCTCCGACATGGAGAAAATCTTTGTATACGGGTGACACGGTGTTATTCTCATGAACTTTTTAAACACGGTGTATGTATCCTGCCCGCCCCACGCCCCCGGCGTGGACATGGACGAGGCGGAAGTCAAACAATACCTGAAACGGTATAAAGAACTTGAGCCGAGGCTTAGTAAAATATATGTGAGATTTTTGCCGGACAAAACAACCGTTAGGGTATGTGCGCAGAGGTTGATAGTTCGTAAATACCCCAGTTTAACAGAACCCGATAAGATATATACTAATTCTTATCGAGAGCATGAGAGAAAGTTTCTTGAATTCACTTCGTCCCCTAACTCCTCCCTATCCGCTATACTAGAGCAAGTCTTTATCAAATACATATTCAAATGACGGTTAAACACGCTTGCATTGAAAAGCGCAGAGGCTACATATATTTGCCCAAAATTAGCAATTATAATATCGTCTCGATACGGAATGAATCCGTGATGAGGCCAAAGGGTAAAAAGAAAAACACCTTTTATATGTGTAAAGAAGGGTGTATATTTGTTGCAGGTAACCATTGGATGTACGAAGTTTGCTCGGGGATGGGTGAGCCCGTCTCGGCATTTGGACTTCTAAATTCGACTTACACTGTGGATCGCGTCTGGTGCAGTTATTATGACTTCCAGCCGTTGCTTTTCTTTAAAACATCGAGGGTGAAACTTCTCTTCTCCTGATTTTCCCCCGGTTGTGTTATAATTTAAAGATGGAAAGTAAAAATCCCCCGGTATTTTCCGTCAACCTCTCGTCCCAGAAAGATGTTAAAAAGTTTTTTGAAGACAACCCGCCCCCGCTCAACGAGAACACTGTTTTGCTTGACAGCAAAACAGGCAAGTTCTATGTTGTGAAAGATGGCCTTACCCTTAAGCAGGTACACAACCCGTTTAGTGGTGAGCATATGGTTACAAAAAACCACTTTCTAGGGCAAAGCTTTGTATCACCTTTAAACACCAAAGACCGCACCGTGCTGCATTCGTTGTACTTGGGCGAGAAGCAAGAGCTGGTTGACGAAGTCGGCGTACCCGTCTCGATCCGGGACTGCGAGCCGTCACCACCCAAAGCCTGGATGTCCACTTTTTTAAGGACAACCTTTGGGGAGGCGTGCTGAAGGGGTTTTCCTCTAAGTGTAGAGGAAATTTCGCATACACTACCTTGAGCTTTCAACTATTCACGCTTCCCGGCTCGGGTGTGCTAGGCTGGGGGCATAAGCCCCCTCCCCCATGCCCTCCGTTTCTTTAATCTGGATCACACCCGAAGCTGAACAGAGAATCGCCTACTGCGCCCGGGTGTCCAACCCCTCTAATCAAAACAATCCCAACTACGCCAAACTACTCCGCTACTGCGCTGAAAACGGCCACTGGTCAGTATTTGAGATGGCGAATATGTGCGTGGAAATCAATACTACCCGAGATATCTCTGCACAAATACTTAGGCACCGTTCCTTTTCCTTCCAAGAGTTTAGTACCAGGTATTCAGATACTTCACAACTGGGTGACGTCCCCCTACCCGATCTGCGCATGCAGGATAAAAAGAATCGCCAAAACAGTATACGGCTGGAGGATGCTGAGTTGACGGAAGACCAAGTATCTCGGATTAAAGATTTGCAGACCGAGATCGATTCATTGTACAGGTCTTCAACCAATCTATATAATCAAATGTTGTCAGAGGGTATAGCTAAAGAGTGTGCCAGGAAAATCCTCCCTCTAAATACTCCCACTCGGCTCTATGCCAATGGAACCTTGCGTAGCTGGATACACTATGTGCAAGTACGAAGTCATGAGTCGACGCAGCTAGAACACCGAAAAATTGCATTAGCGGTGAAGGAAATTATGAAAGATAATGCTCCTACCGTTTATGAAGCACTACTTTCCGGAGAGTAATTACTATGAATGGTCAGGAAGTCTGGAAGGACGTTGTCGGGTGGGAAGGATTTTATCAGGTATCTTCTCTGGGTAGAGTAAGATCGGTAGACAGGGTAATTACTCAAAAATCCCGATGGGGCATACAAAATAGACTTATGAGGGGTAAAATCCTAAAGGCTTGCTCTTGTACTAACGGGTATCTCTTTGTAGCATTAAGTAAGCCAGGGACAAAACCTAAACCAAACCTAATTCATAGGCTAGTTGCATTCTCTTTTCACGGGCACCCGTCCGCCGGTCACGAGGTCTGCCATAATAACGGGATCAGAACTGATAACCGGGTGATAAACATCCGTTGGGACTCCCGCAAGTCAAATCATTCAGACAAAGCAACTCATGGTACAGACCTTAGAGGTGAGAAAAACCCTATGTGTAAGCTGAATACTCAAAAAGTTACTGATATGCGGAGTTCAACTCTGACTTTGAGGGAGTTATCTGAAATATATGGTGTGACAGAAGGCACTATTAGCAAAATTAGAAATATGAAAGCATGGTCATGGGTTTAAGTATCTTCTTTTCTTGGGCACTATAATGACAACTCACGAATTGTTTAGTCTTTGTTCACTTCCCCCTTTTCACAGTTCTGAGTTCGATCACATAGGGCATAGATATTATGCCGGATGTTACGACTTCTGCTCCCAGCTTACTGCCGAGCGAGACGTCTTGACACGGGAGACGTTGTTCTCACACCCCAAGCATGGTACGATATACCGGTCGGCCGATCCCTCCCTGCTCGAGTTGCTCGAGCGGGTAGAAATGATACAAATGTTCTCTTGACACAAGAAAATGCCTGCAACGTTTCTTCGTTTTATTCAGTCTTTGAGGGCGAAAAACTTAACCTACGAATTCGACGATTTGTCTGGCCGTTATGAGGTGTATTTAACAGACGATAGTATTTTGCGCCGTAAAAAAGGTGTCAGAATAATGTCGTTCAAATCGTCTGAGGTGTGGAGCGGGTTTGACGACGAGCGCGAGCGCGAACTCGTTACTGCAGTAAATTTAAAAACACTGTTTTCATGACGATGAATGAGACGCATAGGCGGTTTTTTGGATTCTTGACAAAAATGGATTTTATGTATAATTACACTCATGACACTAATGTGTATGAGATTGTATTTGGAGGGAGTCACGGTAATTTATCTTATACTACTCTAGCTCGCATTACTTATGAAGATGCCTGGTACCGGTTTGACGACGAGCGCGAGCGCGAACTCGTTACTGCAGTAAACCTTAAAAAGATGTTTTCATAGTAATGGAGATGACTTACTCAAGGTTTTTCAAATTTATCTTAAAAATGGATCTTACCCTGAGATATCAGTCTCATGATAAAAGATTTGAAATTATATTCGGGAGGAGTTGGGGCAAGCTGTTCGGTACCAGTGTATCTCACATTACGTCTGAGGATTCCTGGTTCCGGTTTGACGACGAGCGCGAGCGCGAACTCGTTACTGCAGTAAACCTTAAACGCCTCTTCTCGTAAAAATTCATGGGATACGCTAGGCTTTTAGGATTTCTCGGCGAGAACAAAGATCTTCACAAGTTTCAAGATAAAGAAACTGAGGCTATTACTATATTCTACTCGAGGACAAATACTATTGTATGTGAATTAGAACGAGACGAAGCGGTTCACGGTTTCTCGAGAAGACATGAAGAAATAATACTAGAAAAGCTCATTCTCCTCCGCCTATTTTTGTAATGGAATTACCCCTTACTCCTTACAGCAGGTTTTACTGTTTTTGCAGGCGACACGGTATAGACACGGTGTACTCTTGGTCGAAAAAGGAGTACAGCCTGTACTACAGGCATAAAAAACTGGCCACCTTGACAGAAACAGAAGTGCTTAGCGAGTTCGGTGAACAACACGAACTAGGTCTTTTATCCGCTATGTCACTTCTCGACATGTTCGTTTAAACAGTGTAAGAGCCAGGAAACGACTTCGTCGTGATTTTTGAATCTGTGCTCATGTTGGAGGCGCGTTACCTCCGCATGGACCTTCTCGCCCACTGCTAACGTCTTGTTCTTTGATTTTGATCGCGCCATTTTACCGGGATAATAACTACTGCAGTAAAGCTTTCACCGCATTCTGCATTCTTTGCCGCCCCACAGGATTAGCGGAGTGTATCCGCACCTCGGGTGGGGTGAATCCGTTCAGTATCACTTGCTCCTCCAGCCACAAGCAGACGTCGTAGCCCGTACCGGCCTCGGGCGGACCAAGGTCATGGTCGAGCGAGATTATGGTTACTTGCCCTGTACTTAGTAAGGCAATGGCTTCGTGGCTTGTGTAAGCGCGGGTCCAGCCCGGTGGCGTGGGCCTTTCGTCGTCCAGGTAAACTTTCATGGCGATTACTGCAGTAGTGTCATTTTACACGATTTGGGTTCACGGGGTCTGGCGGGAGTCCCAAAACCCCCTCCCCGGTCTTATGATTTGACCACCCGGGGGTAAGCATACATATTAATTGGGCCGTTACGTAGGACAGGCAAGGGGGGGGGGGGTATCGCGCTGGTCCGTTAGGTATAATGGGAGAGTACCGGGGGGCGAGGTCCCCTCTCAGAAAATCCGACTCATGTGCGTTAACTATTTCGAGCCTCAGCGCCTGTGGCGCGTCGACCGCTTCGAGGGGGTCGACAACGACCGTCGCGTCTTCGGACGCGACATGGAGAAGGCTGAAGCCCTGAAAAGGGCCGCCCTAGTTCAGCGGCTCTTCCCTGAGCGAGCCGCCCCCAAGGTCACCCCCAGCGTGGGGTGACAATGACAAGGGTTGGCGGATCCCGGAAAACCGCCACTTCTAAACCTTTAGCTCTTTTGTTATGAAGCCAGACTACATCTGGCCAGGAATCATCGCCCTAGCCGCGCTCACCCTCAGCCTGGGCAAGCTGGCCTCCCAGGATCGCGAGCTGCAGGCTCGCTGCCTGCAGAAAGGCTCGGAGCCAGCCGAGTGCAGCCTGAGACTGTATGGTCGATGACAGGCGGGGGATCAGCCACCCCTCCCCCCGCTTTGCGGGGATTCCTATAATCCCGGACCAACGTGCTGTGTGCCAGGGCGCCGCCCTGGCCAACGTGCTGAATGGTCCGTTAGGTATAATGGGGGCATCGGGACAGGGGGCGGCACCGGTAGCCCCCCTGACCGGTAGTTCACCCGTACTATTGCCATCGCCATGACCTTCTCCATCCCTAATTGCGAACAATTCTCAACAACCATAGAGCGCGTCGTGCGCTCGCTCATGCCCATCCTAGTACTCGTGTACTGTGCAGGCTTCGCCTGCGGCCAGGCCTTGCACGAGTGGAATGACTGGCTGGCCCATGGCCAGCGCCAGCCCGAGCCCCCAACTGTTACGGTTGTAACAGTTCCTGAACCCGAGCCTGTGGCCACCACCACCTTTGCCGAGATCCTAGCCGCTGAGGGTATCCGCCCCTTGACTCCAGCCGAGTTGGAGGCCGAGATCGCCCGATTCGATGCCGAGAGGGCGGCAGCCAAACCCCAAACCGCACGCAAAAGACCTGCCGCCCGTCGAAAGACGGCTGGCGCCACAAGAGCCAAGGCGGCGGCATGAGCCGCTCGGGGAGGGCTGCGCCCTCCCGACACTGGTCCGTTAGGTAAAGCATGAAGCAAGCGTAGCGAGCTTGGTCCGTTAGGTATAATGGGGGCATGCAGGCAAATCGGTCCTGCGCAGTTTCAGCCATCATGCGATCCGCGATTGTCATCCCGCCCGATGCCCAGCCGGGTAAAGAGCTTAAGTATAGTCTGCCGGACCACGGCAGCGACTATGCTGTCATCATGCGCCCGGTAGATAAATCATTCGTTCCCATTCCTTGCCCGTGGGTGCGATGTGGCACGTTCGCTACACGGGCGAGCGCGAGGCGTTCCATCCGCCAGGGTGGCATTGCCAGCTATCTCAAGCCCTGGCGCCAGCAGCAGGGGGCGGTTGCCGGGGTGAAGTTTGTCATCTTGCCTGTGCGGTGGGAAGGAGTACCTTTTGAATACCACCCCCAAACTGACAATGAGTCCCTGATCATATGGTTTAACTGACAAGCCGGGACCGGGGCGCAAGCCCCGGCTCTTGGTCCGTTACACGCTGCGCAGCAGCGTGGCAGGGGCGAAGCCCCTGGTCCGTTAGGTATAATGAGGGAGTCGTCAACCAACCTGATCCAACATGTCCAGCTATCTCGACAAGCCCTGGCCCCGTGTGACCTGGGATCAAACCAGCCTAGAGCACGTGGCGCAAGCCGTGCGTATTATCAATCCGCACGTCGTCTACGCCAACGACGAGTCAGCCGCAGACTATATCCGCTCCGAATCTGAGCGTACCCTGTACCGGGCGAATCAGCCCGAGGGCGGGATGATGTGCGGATGCGGCGGCTGGCAAGTGTGCTTTACGGCAGGGGATACCCCTGGCCAGTACAGTGCCTGGCCCAGTGTGACCGGCTACACAGCACTGCGGTATGCCAAAGAGCAGCAGGCTCAGCCTGCCTGAGACAGGCCTGGGGGTGCTACGCACCCCCAGTGGGCCGTTAGGTAAAGAGCGTGCGAAGCACGCTGGTCCGTTAGGTATAATGAGGGAGTCGTTAACCAGACAACCTGACATGTCCGCCACCGTTATCATCCCGTCTGAGCACGCCATGGTCGTGGCCTTCGAAGGTCGCGAGATCCGCACGAACCGCGTCCAGCTTCTGGCGGCCCAGAATATGCTCAAGCTGCACATGGTCGGCATCCGGTTTAAGCTCGGGCCGGTCACCTTCCTTAACCGCCTTTTCCAGACCAGGAAAACTGCTATCTTCTGGAAGTCCTACCTGGATCAGCTCCTGGCCTGAGCCGGGGGGCCGCAAGGCCCCCTTGGTCCGTTACACGGGCTGCGTAGCAGCCCGTGGTCCGTTAGGTATAATGAGGGAGTCGTTAACCAGACAACCCGATCCATGCTTTCCGACTTCAATACCCGCTTCCGCATGGTGGGTGACTGCGAGCAGTCCGCCATTAACCTGCTGGAGCATCGCGCCAAGCAAGGGCACGCCTCGCCCTACGGTGAGGCCGAGTACCACGTGCAGGGATACGCGGGCGAGGGCAAGACTCCCCACGACATCGTGATCGGCTGCCGGGTGTCGATGCGGCGGCCCAACAACCGGCGCGTTCACACCTTTACCTTGCAAGGCAAGCGCATCGCTCGGCACAAGATCGCCCTTAGGCTGGGCGAGCTTGGAGTCTAGCCTACTCAAAGCGGGCCTCAAGGCCCGCTGGTCCGTTAGGTAAGGCATGAAGCGAGCGTAGCGAGCTTGGTCCGTTAGGTATAATGAGGGAGTCGTCAACCAACCTGATCCAATGACCGCGACCTACACCATCACCAAGCGCAATGGTGAAGTGCTGACCTTCACGACCGCGCTCAGCGTCGACGATGCCGCAGGCATCGTGGGCGGGCTCCCCCTGACCGAATTCAGCGGCTCGCTGATGCTCGCGTATCGACGCGGGAACCTCTCCCCTGCACAGGAGCTTTGGCTGCTCAAGCTCGCCCATGACGCGACCGCGCCGAAGGCGCGGGGGCCGTACCTCGCGCTTGTCGAAACGGTTACCGCGATGCAGTCACGAGCAAAGGGCCGTGTGCAGCTCAGGCTGCAAGGCGTAACGCTCAAAGCGGTTACAAAGGGTAACAACACAGGGGCGTTGTATCTCTATCGCGAGGGCGATTATTGCGGCAAGATCACGCCAGAAGGCGTGTGCTACAGCCCAGTTGCTGCGCAACTGGAGCCGACTCTGGCTCAGGCTACGGCCGACCCGGTTGCGGCGGCCCAAGCATACGGGCGCGACACCGGCTCCTGTGCCTGCTGCGGCAGGACCCTGACCGATCCGGTGAGCATCTGGGCGGCCATCGGCCCGGTGTGCCTGGAACGGCTGGCGGGTCCCGAGGCCCGGAAACAGGCCGAGCATGAGTACCGGCTCGCGGGTGCATAGCACCCACGCTCCCGCCCCCCGGTGCTCCGCACAGGATCCGCGCAGCGGATCCTGGGCCGTTACAAGGCTCGCTACGCGAGCCTTGGTCCGTTAGATAACATGGTGGAGTCGGTTAGGCAAGACGCTACCCGGCTCCACTAACAACAGCGCGAAGCGCCGTGCTACACTTCAGCCATTCAAACAATCTGAATCATGAGAAAAACCTACAGCATCGTGATCCGACAGCACGAGGAGTTCGGCGAACTAGGGATCGCTCTGGCATGCAATGGCCGAGACTACTTCGATCCAGCACTCAGGGGATTAGTGTGCGCCCATGATATACTGGAGCACCCATTAAAAGAACACCCGAACGGGTACATCGACGAGCTAATGGCGGTTGGCGGTATACTTGCGGGGAGAATAGATGCCGGTTGGAGAAGCACTTGGGGTAGGACAATAGACCATCGGGATTTAATCTCGGATATTTCCTCATTGATTGATAATGGGCACAGTGAAGGTATGCTAACGGGGTTAACTCCCCGCAAGCGATATATTCAAGACGAAGACTTTATGTCCGAAATTAGGGAAATAGTGACGGAAGGCATTAAAAACGGCCTGGAAGAACACTACGATGAGAAAATAAGCTCACAGGTAAAAGCCCGTCGACAGTATGACGTGGGCACACTTACTGCCTGGGTAATCGAAGGTTACCGGGCGTATAAGAAGCGCTTCCGTAACTATGACAATTACTCAATCTCTGTGAGATTGTTTAACGAAATCGCGGAAGTCTGCGATAAGTTCCTTAAAGGGGCGGAAGAAGAATATCAGGAAGGCACCCTGCACGTCGATTTTACAGGGTACAGGGCTTGGATAGTTCGGGAAGAGGAAGAGTATTGGTAGATGGCCTCCCGGGGCGGGATCTAGTTAGCTGTGTTAACTGTTACCCAGTTAGCTATGTTAACCGGATCCCGCCCGATGGGCCGTTACGCTCCGCAGCGGGCGAAGCCCGCTGGTCCGTTAGTTAACATAGTGGCATCGGGACAGACAGCCATCACAACCGGCACTGCTCCTGTGTTACACTTGCGTCAGTTCACACACACAACCAGACACAACCATGGCCAAGACCAAGACCCGCCGCACCTATAATGGCCCTAAGAGCGAGGAAGTCCTCGTGACCGATCTTGTGACACTTATGGAATCGTCCACCCTGCCCCCGTGGCGCAGGGAATGGCAAGGCGCCCAAGGCGAGCATAGGAACCTGTTATCGGGGCATGTCTACCGGGGCAGCAATCCCATCCTGCTTGAGCTGGGGAGCCTGATGCGCGGTCACAGCCTGCCGCTCTGGCTCGGCGCCTCTGAAGCCAAGGGTAACGGCTGGTTCCCCCGTAAGGGGAGCAAAGCTGTTAGAATAGTGAGGCCGCAGCTTAATCAGCGCGAGGTAACTGACGGCAACGGCCAGACCGTAACCGCACCGGACGGCTCGGCTCAGATCACTGCATGGGTATCGTTCAAGCCGGTCTGCGTGTTCAATGCCGCCGACCTTGTCGGCGGTGATGACGCCAGCCAGGCCGCCCTGTCTCAGGCAATTGCCCAAGCGCTGGAGCAGGACGCGCCTGCGGCGCCTGCCGCTCGCCTTGAGCATGCAGAAAGCGTGCTGGAGGGATGGCCGGTGCCTACGGTATGGGAAGGTGCCCGCGCCTTTTACAGCCCTTCCGCCGACCGGATTACCATGCCGCCCGCCGATACGTTCACCAGCCGAGAGGCGATGGTGGCCACTTGGGCCCATGAACAAGCGCACAGCACCGGGCACAGCTCCCGGCTCGATCGGCCAATGGCCGGGGGGCTGTGGCGAGAGCCCCAGGCCTACGCACGCGAGGAGCTTGTAGCTGAGTTGGCATCTGTTCTAGCATGCTACCGACTCCGAATCGGTTTCAATATCGAGAACCATGCCAGCTATCTCAAAGGCTGGGCCAGCCTGTTAAAGGAAGGCGGAGCAAAGGTGCTGTTCCAGGTGCTGAGCGAGGCGCGTAAGGCGGCCGACCTGATCGCCCCGGAAGCCGGGGCGGAGTGAACCAGGATCCCGCCCCCCCGGTGCTTCGCACAGGATCCGCGCAGCGGATCCTGGTCCGTTACAAGGATCGCGTAGCGAGCCTTGGTCCGTTAGGTAATATGGTGGCATGCGAGAGGGACAGGCGCCCACTCCATACGCGGTCCTGCGGACCGCGTGCTATGCTTAACCCGTTCACTACACAACCCGACCATGGATCTTTCCTATCACGTCCTGATTGACTGCACCTCAGGTACATTTTTCGGGGCGAACCCCGCCTATCTCCTGGACACCAGGAGTCTTAGCCCTGAGATAATGGATACCCTCAACAAGGGTAGCGATTCTGAGCGTTGCGACCTGGCAGAATCCTCTGGGCAAGACCTGGAACTCTTGATGGACAATGTTTATCTTGTGGAGACTATTGCCAACGCCCTGTGGGGTGACGGTGCCGATACCGAGTGGAACTCGGATACAATCAACGCGATTGCGGACGCGATACGCAATGTCCGACCCGAGCTTGCCAAGTCCTAGCACTACGTGCTAAGATGGCATCAGCGGGGTAGCTCCCCGCCCCATACCCTAGGCGTTTACCACACGCACGCCTAGGCGACTACCACAACAAACAGTGTGCCTGGTCGGGTGCGTCCCAGGATGCAAAATCGCACCACCCTTTACCCACACAACCCGACCTTTCCCCATGCTCTCTTTCTCTATCTCCTGGACCGTCCCCAGCAGCGGCCGGTTCGGATTCACAACAATCGAAGAGTGTCACGATCAAGAAGATGCTGTCGAGTATTTCTGCTCTCAGGTGAGAGGGAAAGACCCGAAAGTACCTGCCGATGCCCAAATCGATAGCGTTCGCAAGCTGTACGGGTGATGAATAAATACTTTATAACATTTTCCCGTACTCCTGACTTTTATAGGCCTGGCGGACCAATCCGTCTCCGCCGAGTAGTAGTAACTGCTCCCCATGCCCCCCGGGCATGGGACCTATTCGAGTCTTTGTACCGGCCGAAGTATTACACGGCCTACACTTTTCAATCCTTTAACACACTGTTCCAATGAGACAAATCGAGCACGACATGATCGCCGCGATTAAATGCCGCGATTCTTTTAACAAGGATAACACGCAAGTTATCCAATCAGATCACGGTTATGCCGAAGTCCGCCTATTCGGCAACATAATCGCCTTTCTCAATTACGAGACGGGCATCATGATAATCAAAGATTCCGGTCACCGCACCAACACAACCAAGTCAAGGCTTAACGCCTTACTCGACATGCTTACGTGTGTAGGTGGCGGCCAGGGCATTTACCAGAAAGCTGGTGTCTGGTACTGGCGAGAGGGCGAGGAGTGGACAGGGACGGCGACCGTCCGTCTTGTTCTTTGACCAGCAGTATACAAGGCGTGCATAGCACGCCTTGGTCCGTTACATTACATGACGCGTAGCGTCATGGCAGGGCCGTAGGCCCTGGTCCGTTAGCTAACATAGGGGCATGGCACGGGAGGGAAAACGAGTTACTTGACTCGTTCCCTCGCATGCCTTACACTTCTCTCAGTCCACACCACACACCCAACACGTCCAATGTCCACTCCTACCAACCACGTTGTTTTCAACCGCCTGCACGCTGCCATCTTGGCCACCGAGGCGGCCAAAGAGACCGAGACCCATGCCCGGGTCGAGGCCCTCGCCCTCATCGTTTCCGACTTCAACTCTCAAACCGTCAAGGTCGATTGGGGCCAGCTCCAACCCACCCGCAAGCAGTCCTGGGAGTTCAGATCCAGCGCTGTTACCAGCGCTCAGAAAGAGGTTGACCGCCTTAAGAAAGAATTAAAGGCGGCCGAAAAGATCCTGAAAGGTGCGCAGGATGCGGCCAGGGCGGCTGGCGGTGCCAAGGCCAAGATGACTGGCGAGACTCTCAGTCTGCGCGTTGTCCGTGGCGAGGAGGAAGCCTGATCTGCAGGGGGGGCTTTGCCCCCCCCCCACCACACAACCTATCGCCGGTAACAATCAATGAAAAAAGTCACAGTCGAGATCACAGCTCTTAATTCAGACGGTGCAATTTTTGCACTGCAGGAGGTTATCAAGCAACTTCAAGATGGTTACACCAGCGGCTTTAACTCCAATGAAAGCGGAGAGGGGTTTAACTGGGTGTCCGACCTTGTGGCGGGGGATTGAATGACTCGCCGTCTCAACATTCAAAAGATCCTTAGCGATCCTATCAACCGCCATTCTTTAACCGACATGGCAACAGCCGGTGTAATCTCCCGGCTCACACGTCTCGCTCACACTATCCCTGAACAAATGGATTACGACACTCGGCACAAGACCTTTGAGACCATGGAGAGGTTTGGTGGTGGTTTTTGCCGCAACTTGGCCCAGGCCTGGTACGTAGCCGATACTGCTAACAAGCAACGCATTGAGGATGCGTTCCCCCACCTGCTTGAGCAATTCGGCCCGGAAAGTCTTTACTGGGGCAAGTAGGCAATGGCGAACACAATTCTTTCGATTGAGAGTGTGACGACTTGCCCTGAGACGGTGACGGTGACCGTCTTGGCTGTCCTCGACAACGCGAAGGCAAGTCGTCTCGACCCGGGGTCTTGCGACCCCGACTTGTGTCGAGCAGTGTTGTTCCTGGACGACCTGAGCGAATGGCCGGAAGACGAGCAGGATCAAATCGCCTTCCTCGAAGAGTACGGGCCTTGCTGGGAGTGACCCTTCCCGGAGAGAGGGGGCGTATAGGGCTAGCGGGGAGGTTAGCGGGGGTATAACCCTCTGGAGGAGGGGGATTTTCTCCCTCAATACGGACGAGGAGCGGTCCGTAGGACCGCGACGAGGGTGGCCGTGCGAGCGTTAGCTCGCAAACCCCGAGTGTAACGAGGGGTTTAGGCCCCCTTCCGGGACCGATTGTAAACGGTTGTCAAGTCCCTGTCAAGGGGAGCGGGCGCAGCCCGCTGGGCCGTTACACGCTGCGAAGCAGCGTGGTCCGTTAGATAATATGGCGGCATGGCACGGGAGAGAGAGCTAACTGCCTCGCTTCATCCCATACACGATCCGCAGGATCGTGTGCTATGCTTCTCTCAGTTCAATCCACACACACACAACCCGATTTGTCATGGCCCATCGTCTTCCCGCTGACCTGCTCGCCTTCCGCCGTACCTATAAGCTCGGCTCTGGCAACACTTTCACCACCACTAATCCTAAGACGCTTAAGAACGGCAAGGTAAGCGAGTCGCCTACCATCGTCTTGCATCTCGAGCCGGTCACCTATGGTGTTTGTCCTGCGGCCGGAACCTGCGCGGCATTGTGCCTGCACAAGTCAGGCAATCCTGTCTACTTCGATGTAAAGCTGCCTGCTCGCGCTCGCCGATCCTTCGCATTCGATCAAGACAGAATGCTGTTTCTACAGAATCTAGTTGTAGAAGCGGCTCGCAAGCGTTCAAAAGGCTATGTTGGGATCCGGCTTAACGGCACGAGTGATATAGCCTGGGAGCGTGAGAATGTAACGCTTGATCCACACCTTATCTCCTGGATCAATAAGCGTGTCCCCGGGTTCCGTATTGCAATGCCCGGCAATTACTCCGTGATCGCGGTAGTGACTGCGATGGGACTGCAGCCGTACGATTACACTAAACGAATCGATCGTGATTTTACATTGTGTGCGGCTTATGGCTACCATCTCACACTGAGCTGGGGCGGCAAGCACGATGCCGTGATCTTTGACAAGGCGGCCGAGCACCGGCTTAACGTTGCTGCCCCTGTCTACGGTGTGGGCAAGAAGCAGCCGCTGCCCGAGACGATCACCGCGCCGTCAGGCGCGGTCTATGACACCCTGGATGGTGATGTGACCGACTGGCGGCGAGACGACGGCTGGACCGGCCAGCCGCGCATTGTAGCGCTGCGCCTTAAGCGTACTCCTGGCCAGACCGAGCGCCTTGCCCGAGCGTTCTGCATCGCCTGATCCCTACGGGATCAGGTAAAGAGGGGGAGGCTTAGCCAACACTATTAAACGACATGACTACACCGAACAAGTTTAATGTAACTTCTGCTGACTACGCACACTACTTGGGAGAGAATGACGCCGGAGAGATTATCTGGGTCCGGGGTATCTACCGAGCCAAGGTATTCACTCAGGCGGAATTCGACCAGGCGCTAGAAGATTATCCTTGGCTTAGAGAAGGTGAATTCCTATATTTGCGGGCGACTTGAGGCCTGCGCAAGGCTCGCGCAGCGAGCCTTGGTCCGTTACACACGCTGCTACGCAGCGTGGAGAAAACCGTTCAAAATTTAAATTTTATTTATTAAATTATTTTAATTAAAAAAATACCGTTTCGCTCCGCCCGCCCCGAAGCAGCGACATGCTAAGCTGGGGCAGGTATACATTTTTGTATCTCACCATGAGCCAGGGTTATCGGACCGCCTTGTCAGTCTCGGGCCAAGCCTGTCCTTCTCACGCGAATAAGCAGGTCTGGGCCCGGTACCAGCGTGTAGCGAGTGATGCGCGGATCGCCCGCCTCCTGCCGTCTTGCTTGCCCGACTCGTACGTCTCGTTGTACGAGCTGAGCAGGATGCCGGACGAGTTATTCGAGGCGGTTTCTTGCGCTGGCATCTTGAATCCTAAGACGTCAGTGAGATTGCTGAGAAAGGTGAGAGTGACTGGTAGAGTGCCGGTCAAGGTGGAGGTATGGGTGAACCCAAGCCAGGTCAAGGGGCTGGAGCAGGAGCTTGAGCGGGTTAGCCTCGCCTTCAGCGAGATACAGTAAGTGTATCTCTGCCCTGTGTGGGAAAGGGGGAAAGGCCGTAGGCCTTGGTCCGTTACATGGGCTGCTACGCAGCCCATGGTCCGTTAGCTAAGATAGGTGGGACATGGGACAGCGGAGCTGTCCCATGCTATGATCGTACCGTTCACACACACACAACCAGGGACATGTCCTACACGATTGACAACCCGGTCCTTAAGGATAGGATCTTCATGCTTTGCAAGACGCTGCAGGAGCGTGATGAGCAAGGCTGGGTTTACCGGCCGAAGCCCGGTGGGAAGTATGTCCGGATCGAGCGGTGTCGAGCCGGGGACGAACGCCGCAGTGCAAAGGTACACGCGTTTGTACGGCTGGCGGACGGCATGCTTATGAAACCGGCGTCTTGGAACGCGCCGCAGGTGCGGGGGGAGCGTTTTGGGTTGCTGGATATTAAGGGGTATGGGCACGCCCTACGGGCGTGTGATGCCCAAGGACGGTATTTGTACCGGCGGGCTACGCCTGCTGGGTGAGTGGCGCTGTGCTCCCCGCCCGTAGGGCGGGGTTTTTTGTGGTATGATTAGGTTGGGTTTTTCGTTACTCTTTTTTCAGCCCTTTTAAATACACACAAATGAATACCTACAAGCTCACCCGACACGCTAACAACACTTTCAGCGTGGACACTGGCCGGGATTATTTCGAACCAATAAGTGAGTATTACTTCCTGGCCGCTCACGACATAATCGAGCACACACAAGAGCCGCACCCGGATAATACAGTAGACGAGCTTATGGCGATTGGGGCTATGATAGGGGGGAGATCCTCTTACAATGGCTCATCTTTTATGAGGTCAGAGCATATCAAAATGATCGGGCACCACATGTACAAAATTATTAGCAAGTTAGGCCCATTGTCTAAAGTTTGCGATCATGATTACACGAGTGAAGCCCTTTTTGACGAGGTTTACAGCTCGATAGATACTGGACTTTCTGGTCATCAGATTCAATACAACGTTGCAAGCATCGCTAACTGGATTTTCCATGGCCAAAAACTTTTCCTCGAGAGATTTGATAACCCGAGGGATGTATCCACAAAATTATTCGACATTATTCAAGCAAAAATCAGACACTGGCGTATCACGGGTAAGGGCGATGGCCTGCTTTGTGTCGATTTCAACACATTAAAGGTGGACTTGAAATAACGTGCTATGATCTTTCAAGATCAGACCACCCACACAATGGAACTCACAAAGGAAAACTTTGTATTCAACCTTGAGAACCCCTTTCCAGGGGGCAGCACATTTGCTCTCATTGAAATCTATAAGTATGACGATGGAGAGTGGTATTGGCGCGATTATATGAATCATTATATGGGTCCGTGGCCTTCGTTCTCAGTCGCTAAGGCAGATGCCGAACAGACTTACCAGCGTGGCTGGCATTGCATCAACAATCCCCACAAGTGACCACCACT
>Ga0208229_1000100_pt1 | contig 20129 bp, 24 predicted proteins | sample LakMenEpi22Aug11_FD_150725 | JGI IMG/M metagenome (GOLD analysis project Ga0208229, IMG submission 150725) | Freshwater microbial communities from Lake Mendota, WI - 22AUG2011 deep hole epilimnion (SPAdes) | ecosystem: Environmental > Aquatic > Freshwater > Lake > Epilimnion/Euphotic zone ... | reverse complement strand
CGGCTCGATTGAAGTCATCACGCCGCCCAACGACTTCGCCGCGGTCAAGGATGCGCTGGAGAAGGCCGGCTTCAAGCCCGAGTTCGGCGAAGTGACCATGAAGCCGCAGAACGAAACCGGATTCGCCGGCGAGGATGCGCTGAAAATGCAGAAACTGCTCGACGCCTTGGAAGCGCTGGATGACGTGCAAGAGGTTTACAGCACCGCAGTGATCGAGGAATAGATCTCCGGTCCTACTTGCCGGCCGCCCTGCCCTGCAGGGTCTTGAGATCGGCAACGATCTCGGCCGAATGGCGAGACGCGTCGACATTCAGATAAACCTTGGCAATGCGGCCCGCCGGATCGATAAGGAAGGTGTAGCGCTTCGCCAGCTTCATCACCAGCCAGTCCGACAAGGCGCCGTATTGCCGCGCCACCTCGGCGGTGGCGTCGGAAAGCAGCGGAAAGGGCAGGCTGTACTTCGCGGCGAAAGCCCTGTGCGAAGCAGTGTCGTCCACGCTGACGCCCACCACCTGGGCGCCCAGCGCCGTGAGTTGGGCCAGATCATCGCGGAAGGCGCAGGCTTCCGCCGTGCAGCCCGGCGTGTCGTCCTTGGGATAGAAGTAGAGCACCACCCAGCGGCCGCGCCACTCCGCCAGACGCCGCGTCGCACCGTTCTGGTCGGACAGCGAGAATCCCGGGGCGACAGTCCCCACCGCCGGCACCTCCGCATTTGCCGCGCCACCCAGGACCAACAGGCTTGACAGCACGGCGACAAGTTTGCGCATCATGGCGGCTCCTTGGTCATTCGAGATGCATCATAGCGCGGCGCGGGGGTGACGAATGGGTTACCCTTGCGAGCTGGATTTTCGACCGCGCTTTTCATGAATCGTTTCGCCCCCCTGCTGTTCGTCGTGCTCTGGAGTACCGGCTTCATCGGCGCCAAATTCGGCCTGCCGCATGCCGAACCGCTGAGCTTCCTGCTGACCCGCTACCTGCTGGTGATCTCCCTGATGACCCTGGTCGCGCTGGCCATGCGCGCGCCCTGGCCCAGGGATGCGCGGCACTGGTTCCATATCGGCGTCTCCGGCCTGCTGGTGCATGGCGTGTACCTCGGCGGCGTCTTCATCGCCATCTCGAAGGGCCTGCCGGCCGGAGTCACCAGCCTGGTAGTCGGCATCCAGCCATTGCTGACCGCCGTCGGCGCCGGCTGGTTGCTGCGCGAGGCGGTGCTGGCGCGACAGTGGGCCGGACTGGCACTCGGCTTCGTCGGCGTCGTCCTCGTGGTGTCGGGCAAGCTCGGCAGCGCCTTCGGCATGGAGGCCCTGTGGCCGGCGCTGGCCGCCCTGGCCGGGATCACGGTCGGCACCTTGTACCAGAAACGCTTCTGCCCCAGCTTCGACTGGCGCACCGGCGCCATCGCGCAGTTCCTGCCGACGGCAATCGCCACCGCCGTGGTTGTCAGCCTGACCGAAAACTTCCGCATCGAATGGGTGCCCGACTTCATCTTTGCCCTGGCCTGGCTGGTGCTGGTGCTGTCGGTAGGCGCGATTTCGCTGCTCAACATGCTGATCCGCCGCGGCAGTGCGGTGAACATGGCCAGCCTGTTCTATCTGGTGCCGCCCTGCACCGCGCTGATCGCCTGGCTGCTGTTCGACGAAAAGCTGGCCGGCATGGCGCTGGTCGGCATGGCGCTCGCCGTGTGGGGCGTGTATCTTGCGCGGAAATGAGGACCATCCCCCCTTCCCCGCCCCACGGCCGGCTTTGCACAGCCAGCCGGCTGCGGCAGCGCGGAGCATGCTCCGCGAAACCCTGCCTCGCCCCATGGCAGGGGGTGACTGCAGTTCAGCGGCTATCGCCGCTTCCGTATTTTGGCTCGCCACCTCCTTGAGGCGGCCCGGCTGAGGTGGCATGAAAGCTCCTGCTTCGACTCCATTGCGCATTCTCGGCATTGATCCTGGCCTCAGGAGTACCGGGTTTGGCGTCATCGACAAGACCGGTAACACTCTGAGTTATGTGGCAAGCGGCTGCATCAAGTCGGATGCGGAAAACAGCCTGCCGCAGCGAATCAAGACCCTGCTCGACGGCATTGCGGAAATCATCGCCACCTACGGGCCACAGCAGGCGGCGGTCGAAATCGTGTTCGTCAACGTCAATCCGCAATCCACGCTGCTGCTCGGCCAGGCACGCGGCGCTGCGATTTCCGCGCTGGTGACGGCCGACCTGCCGGTAGCGGAATACACCGCGCTGCAAGTCAAGCAGGCCGTGGTCGGCCACGGCAAGGCGGCCAAGGAACAGGTGCAGCAAATGGTGGCACGCCTGCTCAAGCTGCCGGGCGTGCCGAGCGCCGACGCCGCCGACGCGCTGGCCTGCGCCATCGCCCACGCCCATGGCGGGCAGGGCCTGGGCGCCTTGGCCACACTGGGCAGACGAGTGCGCGGCGGGAGGATAGTCTGATGGCATCCATCCTGTATGCGTGGGAATTCGGCGCCAACCTGGGCCATGCCGGCGCATTCATGCCACTGGCACGTGCCTTGCGCGACACGGGACATGACGTGCACTGGATGGTGACCCAACCCGCCGTGGTCGGCGATTTTCTGGCCGGCGAAAGCTTCGACTGGCTGGCCGCCCCTACCGTGCCTGAAGCCACCCGGCCGGGCCCGCCTCTTACCTATGCCGATATCCTGCTGCGCTTTGGCTACGCCGATCCGCGCGCCCTGTTCGGCCTGGTCGGAGCCTGGCGCGAAGCCATGCGCCTGACCGCCGCCGAACTGGTGCTGGCGGACCACGCACCGACGGCAGTGCTCGCGGCGCGTACCCTGGGCCTCCCCGTCATGCTGTTCTCCAATGGCTTCACGGCCCCGCCGCGGCGCAGCCCCCTGCCCAACATGCGGCCATGGAGCCCGGTGCCGGAGCAAACGATCAGCCAACTCGACTTCGCCGCGCTCGCTGCCGTCAATGCGGTGCTGGCGCGCCACCATTGCACCCCGATGAAACAACTGGCCGACCTGTTCGACGTCGCCGAGGAAGCGCTGGTGACCTTCCCCGAACTCGACCACTACGCCGACCGCGGGCCGGCGCGCTACTGGGGCAGCCTGCCCAGCGCAGGTGCCGGGCAACACGTAGCCTGGCCCGTCGGCAAGACCGCACGACTGTTCGCCTATCTGCGCCCGGAGAGCCCTCACCACGAAGCGGTACTGGCCGCCCTGCTCGCGCTCGGACATGCTGCAGTGGTCTTCTTTCCGAACATGCCACCGGCTTTGGCAGCCCGGTATGCCGCGCCTCACCTGGCATTCATCGATCATCCGGCGGACATCGAGCAAATGGCGCGGGAAGCCGATGTCGCGATTACCTACGCCAGCCTAGCGACGACAACCGCGTTTCTGCTAGCCGGCAAACCGCTGCTGATGTTGCCCGGACATCTCGAACAGTTCATGCTGGCGCGCCGTGTCGAGGAAATGGGCGCAGGACGCCTGGTCAATCCGGAACAGCCGCCGGGCGATCTGCGCGCCGCGCTCGCCGACCTGATCGATAATCCGGTTTGGCGCGGCAACGCCCGGGCCTTTGCCGCCAAGTACGCTGCGTTCGACCAGCAGGCAGTCACCGGCAATCTTGTACGCCGCATTGCCGAAATGCTCGATGACACAACCAGGACAACGCCATGATCGGTCGCATCACCGGAACCCTCATTGAAAAGAATCCGCCCGCCATCACGGTGGATGTGCACGGACTCGGCTACGAAGTCGATGTGCCGATGAGCACTTTCTACAACCTGCCGGCCACCGGCGAGAAAGTCTCGCTGCACACGCACCTGATCGTGCGCGAGGACGGCCACTTCCTCTACGGCTTTGCCTCGGAAGCGGAACGCGCGGCCTTTCGCCAGTTGCTGAAGATTTCCGGCATCGGCGCGCGCACGGCGCTCGCGGTGCTCTCCGGCATGTCGGTGACGGAACTGGCGCAGGCGGTCACGCTGCAGGAAGCCGGACGGCTGACCAAGGTGCCGGGCATCGGCAAGAAGACCGCCGAGCGCCTGCTGCTGGAACTGCGCGACCGGCTGCCGAAGACATTGTCGAGCGGAGGTGCAAGAGTCGGCGCTGGCGACACGGCGACCGATGCCGCCTCCGACATCATGAACGCCCTGCTGGCGCTGGGCTACAACGAACGCGAGGCGCTCGCGGCCATGAAGGGACTGACTCCCGAGGTTTCCGTCTCCGACGGCATCCGCGCGGCGCTGAAACTGCTGTCTAAGTCGTCGTAGGTCGGGTCGGCTAAACTGTCCGCATGAGCATCCAGACCGACAACTTTTCCGATGCAGCGCCTGAACGCCTGATCTCGGCGGGCCGCGAATCGACGCAGGAAGACGCGCTCGAACGCGCCCTGCGGCCCAAGCAACTGGCCGATTACGTCGGCCAGCAGAAAATCCGCGGCCAGCTCGAAATCTTCATCGAGGCCGCCAAGCGGCGCGCCGAATCGATGGACCACGTGCTGCTGTTCGGCCCGCCGGGCCTGGGCAAGACCACGCTGGCGCACATCATCGCCCGCGAGATGGGTGTCAACCTGCGCCAGACCTCGGGGCCGGTGCTGGAGCGCGCCGGCGATCTGGCCGCGATGCTGACCAACCTCGAGCCGAACGATGTCCTGTTCATCGACGAAATCCATCGCCTCTCGCCGGTAGTCGAGGAAATCCTCTACCCCGCGCTGGAGGATTTCCAGATCGACATCATGATCGGCGAAGGGCCGTCGGCGCGTTCGGTCAAGCTCGACCTGCCGCCCTTCACCCTGATCGGCGCCACCACCCGCGCCGGCATGCTGACCAACCCGCTGCGCGACCGCTTCGGCATCGTCGCCCGGCTGGAGTTCTACACGCCGGAAGAACTCGCCCTCATCGTGCGCCGCTCGGCCCACCTGCTCAACTGCGACATCGTCGAAGAAGGCGCGGTCGAGATCGCCAAGCGCAGCCGCGGCACGCCGCGCATCTCCAACCGCCTGCTGCGCCGCGTGCGCGATTTCGCCGAGGTCAAGGCCGATGGCACCATCACGCGCGCCGTGGCCGACGCAGCACTGACCATGCTCGACGTCGACCACCTCGGCCTCGACGTCATGGACCGCAAGCTGCTCGGTGCCATGCTGGAGAAATTCGGCGGCGGCCCGGTCGGCGTGGACAACCTCGCCGCCGCCATCGGCGAGGCGCGCGACACCATCGAGGACGTGCTGGAGCCCTACCTGATCCAGCAGGGCTACCTGCAGCGCACGCCGCGCGGACGGGTGGCGACGGCCAGCATCTGGCGGCATTTCGGGCTGGCCCCATCCCCAACCAGCAGCAGCGGCAATATTTTCGACTCATGACCGACAAGGTAGTGGTCGTCGCCGCAGCGAATGCAGGGTATTTTCAGTACCTGCGGGAGTTGCTGCACTCCTTTTTTTCCTGCGGCAACGGAAACAAATACGATTTTGCCGTTCTTGACGTGGGCCTTTCGCCGGAGCAGGCGAAAAATCTTCGAGACATCGGAGTTTGCGCGATAGCGCAGCCCGCTTGGCCATTCCAGGGATTGGAAGATCAGCCGGAATGGCACAAGGCAATTTACTGTCGCCCGTTCTTTCCGAACTACTTTGCCGCCTGGGACTATATCGTTTATCTGGATGCGGACAGTTGGTTCCAGGATTCTTCGGCGATTGATCTGGCCGTCGCCGGGGCCCGGGAAGACGGCTTTGCCGTGCTGCCCCTCCTCGATCGTGGCCACTGGCAAAGGCCGATGGCCGCCAGGGCAGTCGCTTCGGCGCACTGGCATCGGAACTGCTTGGAGCAATTCTTCGGCAGCGAAATCGCAGGGCAATATCAATTTCATCCCCTGATAGCCGGTGGGTTGTTTGCCGGGCATCGCCATGCACCCCACTGGGCGATCTGGAAGGAGTACCTGTTGCGGGGATTGAAAAGAAAGATTGATCCCGCGGTGGAACAAGCTGCACTGACCATGGCCATACATTGCTCCAGCCCGCGCACCCATTTCCTGCCCGGCCATTGCCACTGGTTCAGCCATCTTGGTGCAATCGGACTGGATACCGCCTCGGGCAAATATGTCGAGCCCTTCCAGCCCCATCACCCGATCTCCGTCATCGGATTGAGCGCCCACTCGAAAAGTGAACCCGCGCTTGTCAGAACTACCGACGGCCGCTGGCTTTGCCGACTCCTGCGATACGGGGAGCTCCATCATTCCTATCGCGTCAATATCGCCATCGAGGGTACTACTCACGCCTTCGACGGCATAGCGTTGCCGAGCTTTCGCAATCGCGTCTTCGACGCCGTCAGCCGACACGGAGGCGTGAATTTCCTGCAGATCGGCGCAATGGACGGAGTGGCCTTCGACCCGATACGCGCATTCGTGACTCGATTTGGCTGGCACGGTATTCTCGTAGAGCCAATCCCCGATCTCATGGAAAGGCTGAAGATCAATTACGCGGCAAACGATGGGCTTGTCTTTGCTCCGATTGCCATTGCCGAAAGCTCCGGCTGCCGCAAGATGTCCCGCGTCCGCGCCGGAGCGGTGCAGGAGGGAGTACTCCCCATATGGGCAGACGGCATTTCTTCCCTCACTCCGGAAAGAACGCCGCTTTGCGGGAAAAAGCTCACACCCGAGCAAGCCAGGTTGGTCGACGACCATCTGGACACAATCGATGTCGATTGCCTGGATTTCGAAACCTTCGAAAAAAAGTACGGGGTCGAATCCTTCGACGTTCTCCAGATCGACACCGAAGGTTATGACTGGAACATCCTGGGCCAAATAAACCTGGGAAAGCATTCCACGTTGTGCGTACACATGGAAATATGCTGTCTGCCTCCAAACGAAATCGACGAAGCGCTGGCATACCTTCGAAGCATGAACTTCGCCTGCTACGCGATGGAAGACGGACAGGATCTTCTGGCATTAAGGCGCGATTTCGGAGCCATGAACTTTGGCATCTCGTAGCACCCCGGGCAGCTCTTCTAAAAATCCCGATTTTCCCGGCTCCCAGACCCCGCGCATATTGATTACGGGGGGCAGCGGACTCCTTGGCACAGGATGGGCCAAGGCAATGCGCAGCAACGCCGAAGTGATTCTGGGCATTCACCGGATGAAACGAGTGCTGGCCGGCACGCAACCGGTAAAGCTCGAACTTGATTCGTCGGCAAAATTTCTCGCCCTGCTCAAGGAAACAAGGCCAGCGGTAGTCGTCCACGCAGCAGGATCGGCCTCGGTGGATGAATGCGAAATCAACCCATCCGGCGCATATCGGGACAATGTCCAGCTTGCCATCAATGTCGCGAAAGCTGCGCACCAAGCATCCGTGGCTTTGATTCACATCTCGTCCGACCACCTATTTTCTGGAAGCCAGTCGTGGATCAAAGAGAACTCCCAACCCGGGCCGCTGAATGTCTACGGGGCCACGAAGCTTGAAGCTGAGCAACGGGTTCGTGCCGAACACCCCGGGGCGCTGATTGTTCGCACGAATTTCTTCGGCTGGGCACCGACCGGTCGACGCTCGATAAGCGACTGGATAATCCAAGGCCTGCGCGCCGGCCATACGTTCAACCTCTTCGAAGATGTGTTCTTCACCCCGATATTGATCGAAGCATTGGCTCGTTCAGCACACGAACTCCTGGCTAGGGGAGCAAGCGGCATTGTCAACCTGTCCGGCGACGAGCGTGTTTCAAAGTACGATTTTGGCATCAGGTTGGCCGAGCATTTCGGGCTTCCCACGGACTTGATATACCGGAGCAGATTGGCCGACGCCAAGCTGGTCGCTCCTCGTCCGCTGGAAATGTCCATGGACAATGGCTACGCTTCCAGACTGCTCGGGCGACGACTGGGAAGTCTGGATTTCTTTTTCTCTCGATTGAAGGTACAAGAAGCAGAGAATGCTCGCTGAAATGACTGCACGCCACTCGACCCCCATGACAACTCGCTGAACATACGCCGATGAAATCCACGCTCGACCAGACATGGCGCATCTACTATGAGGACACTGACTCCGGCGGTGTGGTCTATTATGCGAACTACCTGCACTTTCTCGAACGAGCGCGCACCGAGATGTTGCGAGGGCTCGGTTTCGAACAATCGCAGCTGGCACGCGACACGGGCATTGCCTTTGTAGTGCGCTCGCTGCAAGTCGAATACCTGAAGCCGGCAAGGCTCGACGACCTGATCGAAGTACGGTCGACCATCGGTGAGATTGCCCGGGCGCAGATGGTTTTTTTGCAGCGCATCGAGCGAAATGGGGAGTTGCTGGTCGATGCGACGGTGCGCGTGGCATGCCTGAATCTCGCCAAGGGCGGCGCCACCGCAATACCGAAGAACATCCATGAAAAACTCAAAGAACTGACATGAACGTGACCCAAGACCTTTCCATCATCGAACTCATCATCCACGCCAGCCTGGTGGTCAAGCTGGTGATGGCGCTGCTGACGCTGGTGTCGCTGACTTCCTGGTACTGGATTTTCCGCAAGGCCTTCGCCATCCGCGACGCGCGGACCAGGACCGACAAGTTCGAGCGTGATTTCTGGAGCGGCGGCGACCTCAACGCGCTCTACCAGAGCGCCGTCAATGACCGCCACCACAGCGGCGCGCTGGAGCGCATCTTCGAAGCCGGTTACCGCGAATTCACCAAGCTGCGCGGACAAAAGACGATCGATCCCACTGCCGTGGTCGACGGCGCGCGGCGCGGGATGCGCGCCACCTACCAGCGCGAGATCGACGACCTCGAAGCGCACCTGGCCTTCCTCGCCTCGGTCGGCTCCGTCTCGCCCTACGTCGGCCTGTTCGGCACGGTGTGGGGCATCATGCATGCCTTCCGCGGCCTGGCCAACATGAGCACGGCGACGCTGTCCGCCGTCGCGCCCGGCATTGCCGAAGCGCTGGTCGCTACCGCGATCGGCCTCTTCGCCGCGATCCCGGCGGTGATCGCCTACAACCGCTTCGCCCATGACGTGGATCGCCTCGCGGTGCGCTTCGAGAGCTTCATGGAAGAGTTTTCCAACATCCTGCAGCGGCAGATGCGATGAGGCAGCGCCGGCTCATGAATGAAATCAACGTCGTGCCCTACATCGACGTGATGCTGGTGCTGCTTGTCATCTTCATGGTCACCGCGCCGATGATCCAGACCGGCAGCGTCGATCTGCCGAGCGTCGGCAAGAGCACGCAACCCCCGGTCGCGCCGCTGGAAGTCATCATCAAGGCCGATGCCTCGCTGGCCCTGCGCGACCGGTCCACGGGCGGCCCGGAGCAGGTTGTGACCCGCGCCGACCTGGCCGGCCGGATCAAGCAAGCCCAGGCCGCCAATCCCCAGCAGGCGGTGCTGATCGCCGGCGATCGCAGCGTCAAGTACGAAGCGGTACTGGGCGTCATGGACGAATTGCAGCGCCAGCAGGTGGCGAAGATCGGCCTTCTGGTGCAACCGATGGCGGCAAAATAGATGGGCAACGAATCGCCGATCCTGCCGCCCGCCAACAAGGCCGGCAAGCGCGCTTCCATCGCACTGGCCATCGCGGTGCATCTGCTGCTGGCCGGCTTCCTGTTCTATGGCGTGCGCTGGCAGACCAAGGCCACCGACGTGGTCGAAGTGGAACTGGTGCGCGCGACTGCCGAGCCTGCCGCCCCCCCGCCGATCGCCGTACCGCCAGCGCCGACTGTTGTCGAGCCACCTCCGGCACCGAAGGTGGAACCCGCGCCGCCGCCGCCCAAGCCCGACATCGCCATCAAGGACAAGGAAAAACCCAAGCCGCCGCCAAAAGTGGAGCCGCCCCGACCGCGCGTCGATCCATTCCAGGAGCAGCTCAAACGCGAGGCCGAACAGCTGACCCAGCGCAAACAGGCCGACAGCGCGGCGCAGGAGCTCTCGCAGATGAAGGCGGCGCAGGCTGCCGCCTCGCGCAACAAGGCGATTGCCGACTATCTCGGCCGCATCCGCGGCAAGATTCGCGGCAACATCGTCCTGCCGCCGGAAATCAAGGGGAATCCGGAGGCGCTGTTCGATATCACGCAGTTGCCGAGCGGCGAAGTCATTGCCGTGCGCCTCAAGCGCTCGTCCGGCAATGCCGCGCTCGACGCCGCCATCGAGCGAGCCATCCTCAAATCCAGCCCGCTGCCGCAACCGCCGCAGGCCGAGTTGTTCTCGCGCCTGATCGAGCTGCGCTATCGACCGCTGGATGATTGACGCCAGTTGGCGAAGCGTGTCGGGCAAGCGACGGATCTCGAGGCATATTCCGGCCTATTCCGGGTTCAAGGCAGCCGGGGCCGAGGCGTTATAATCGGCGCGATGCGATTCCAACGTCTTGTACTTGCCTGCGCTGCCGGCCTGACTCTGCATTCCGTCGCCGCCCACGCGCAACTTACGGTCGAAATTACCGGTGCCGGCGCCAACCGCCTGCCCGTGGCCATTGCCGACTTCACCGGCGAACGCATCGTCGCGCAGGCCCTGGCCTCGGTGATTCGCGCCGACCTCGACCGCAGCGGCCTGTTCCGCCTGGTCGATGCCGGCAGCCCCTTGGCCGACAGCGCGACACCCGCCTTTGAAGATCTCAAGGCGAAGGGCGCCGATGCGGTCGCCGGCGGCAGCGTGACGACAAGCGCCGACGGCCGCTACGAAACCCGGGTGCGCCTGTCCGACGTGCCCAAACAGGCCGCGCTGGGCAATCCGGCCTACCTGCATACGGGCGCACAGTTGCGCGCGACGGCCCACCGCATCGCCGACTTCATCTACGAAAAGCTCACCGGCGAGCCCGGCGTGTTCTCCACGCGCATCGCCTATGTGGTGAAGAGCACCGGCCGCTACGAACTGAAAATCGCCGATGCCGACGGCAGCAACGACCAGGCGGCGCTGGCCTCGCGCGAACCGATCATCTCGCCGGCCTGGTCACCCGATGGCGGCAAGCTCGCCTACGTCTCTTTCGAGGCCAAGAAGCCGGTGGTGTATGTGCATGATCTCGCCAGCGGCCGCCGCCACGTCGCGGCCAACTTCAAGGGCTCGAACTCGGCGCCGGCCTGGTCGCCGGACGGCAAGCAACTGGCCGTGGTACTGACCAAGGACGGCTCGTCGCAGCTGTATGTCGTCAATGCCGACGGCAGCGGCGCGACGCGGCTTGCCACCTCGTCCGGCATCGATACCGAGCCGCGCTGGTCGCCGGACGGCCAGGTCATCTACTTCACCTCCGATCGCGGCGGCAGCCCGCAGATCTACCGCATCGCCACTTCGGGCGCCGGAGCAGGAAACCCGGCCGAACGCGTCACCTTCGAAGGCAGCTACAACGTCACGCCGCGGCCCTCCCCGGACGGCAAGAGCCTGGCCTTCATCTCCCGCAACAACGGCCGTTTCCAGCTGGCGCTGATGGATCTGGCGACCAAGCAGACGCAGGTGCTCACCGACTCGGCCAAGGACGAATCGCCCAGCTTCGCCCCCAACGGCCGCATGATTCTCTACGCCACCGAGATCGGCGGGCGCGGCGTTCTGGCCGCGGTTTCCAGCGACGGCCGGGTCAAGCAGAAACTCTCCGTGCAGGCCGCCGACGTGCGGGAACCTGCCTGGGGCCCGCTGGTACGATAAAGTCCGATAAGACAAGATCACCGAATCCATCGAGGAACCATCATGCGCGCACTCTTCATACCCCTCTCCGCCCTGACCCTGCTGCTGGCCGCCTGCGGCTCGCAGCCACCCGCACCCGAACAGAATCCGGCCGGCGTCGAATCGCGCACGCCAAGCTCGGTCAGCACCGCACCGGTGGCCAAGGTGCAACCGGACAGCTTCGATCCCAGCAGCATTGCCGCGCTGAAGGATCCGCGCAGCCCGCTGTCCAAGCGCAGCGTCTACTTCGATTACGACAGCTACATCGTCAAGGACGAGTTCCAGGCGCTGCTGACGGCCCACGGCAAGTTCCTTTCGGCCAACCCGAAAATGAAAATGCTGATCCAGGGCAATGCGGACGAACGCGGCAGCCGCGAATACAACCTGGCACTCGGCCAGAAACGCGCCGACGCGGTAAGAAAGGCGCTGGCCCTGCTCGGCGCCAAAGAGGACCAGCTCGAAGCCGTCAGCCTCGGCGAAGAAAAGCCGGTCTGTACCGAGTCCGCCGAAGAATGCTGGAGCAAGAACCGTCGCGGCGACATGCTTTACTCGGGCGAGTTCTGAACATGCGAGCCGGCTTGGTCTCGCGGCTGGCCGCACCAATGTTCCTGCTGCTCGCGGGAGCACTCCCCATGTCGGCCCAGGCCGGCATGTTCGACGACGACGAAGCCCGCAACCGGATCGAACAACTGCGGGTGGAAATGACCGATCTCGGCAAGCGTGCCGACACGGTCAGTCGCAACCAGATCGACTTTGCCAACCAGCTCGAAGCGATCAAGGGCGACATCGCCAAGTTGCGCGGCCAGATCGAAGTCCTGACCTATGAGCTCGAAGCCGCACAGAAGCGTCAGAAGGATTTCTACGTCGACCTCGACAATCGGCTGAGGAAGCTGGAACAGCCGCCCGCCGAGGCCAAGGTGGAAGCGCCCAAGGTCGATCCCGCGCAGGAGACCCGCGACTACGAGGCCGCGTTGGCCGGCCTCAAGGCTTCGAAGTTCCGGGAGGCCGGCGCCTCCTTCCTCGCCTTCATCAAGACCTACCCGAACAGCAGCCTGGCCGCGTCGGCCCACTACTGGGGCGGTTACGCCCACGCCCAGGCCAGGGACCACGCCGCCGCCGCCGAACTCTTCGGCAAGTTTGCCGCCAGTTGGTCCACCGACGATCGCGCGCCGGGAGCGCTGGAAAGCCGCGTCGCCAGCCTCGAAGCCGGCAAAGACTTCAAGGCGGCTAAAGCGACCCTCGAACAACTGGCCGAGCGCTACCCCAACAGCGAGGCCGGCAAGCGGGCGAAGCTCAGGCTGAAGAAGAAGTAGTGTCTGCCACAAGCGACGCTCATTTGCAAAACTCCTTGCGCGTCACAGAAATCTTCCATTCCATCCAGGGCGAATCCAGCCGCGTCGGATTGCCCACGGTTTTCGTGCGGCTCACCGGCTGCCCGCTGCGCTGCGTCTGGTGCGATACCGAGTATGCCTTCAGCGGCGGCGAATCCCTGAGCATTGCCGACATCCTGCAGCGGGTTGCCGGATTCGACTGCAAAACGGTCTGCGTCACCGGCGGCGAGCCGCTGGCACAGAAGAACTGCCTGCCGCTGCTGTCCGCGCTATGCGATGCGGGCCATTCGGTATCGCTCGAAACCAGCGGCGCGCTCGACATCGGCGGCATAGATCCGCGCGTGGCGCGCATCGTCGACCTCAAGGCGCCCGGCTCCGGAGAAGAGGCGAAGAACTGCTGGGAGAATATCGGCCTGCTGACGGCCCATGACGAATTGAAGTTCGTCCTCGCCTCGCGCGAGGACTACGACTGGGCCGTATCGGCGTGCCGCCAGCGCCGACTCTTCGAGCGCTGCCCGATACTCTTCTCACCCGTGCAGGGGCAACTCGATCCGACGCAGCTCGCGCAGTGGATCCTCGACGACCGCCTGCCGGTGCGCTTCCAGCTGCAATTGCACAAGCTGCTGTGGGACAACGCCAAGGGGCGCTGACGACTCAGCCTTGCAGCGGCGGGCAGGGTGGGCGCTTGGCGGAAATCACTTTCGTATCGACGCCGGCGTAGTTGAGCCCGCCGAAGAGCCGTGCGTACTCGATCTTCACGCAGCGATCCATGACCACGTCGAGCCCGGCGGCAGAAGCCTTGTCGGCGGCCTCGCGGTTGATCACGCCGAGCTGCAGCCAGAGGCACCTGGCGCCGATGCGAATCGCCTCGTCGGCGATCGGCATCACGTCCTCGGGTTTGCGGAACACATCCACCATATCGACCTTGACCGGAATCGACGCGAGATCCGGATAGCATTTCTGGCCGAGTATTTCGGCAGGACCCGGATTCACCGGAATGATGGTGTAGCCATGCTCCAGCATGTACTTGGCGGCGAAATGGCTGGGGCGGTTCCAGTTCGCCGACAAACCGACCACCGCGATCACCCGGTTGTTCTGCAGCACGCGGCGCAGCCCTGCAACATCCTCGACAATCATGGCTTGCTTCCTTTGGTATGAGGCCTGATTATCTCATTGGCCGGCGTTCTGCACGCTGCCGGCCCGGGCCGGGCCGCGCGGCACGCGAACGAGTTGCCAGTTTGCGCGTGCCCACGCCCAGATCTCGGCCACCGTGGCGCCGGACAATTCCCGAGGCGGCCGCTGCCCGAGAAATTCCAGCGCCGCAAACAGCGCGAGGCCGGGCCGTGAAATGTCCACCGGCGCCGCCCGCGTCTGCTTCGACAGCTTTTCGCCCGAGGCATTGACCACCACCGGCAGATGCGCGTAGCCCGGAGTCGGCGCGCCAAGGCATTGTTGCAGGAATATCTGGCGCGAAGTCGAGGCCAGAAGATCGGCGCCGCGCACGACATGCGTGATGCCGGCATCGGCATCATCGACCACCACCGCGAGTTGATAGGCGAACAGGCCGTCGGCGCGCAGCAGGATGAAGTCGCCCGCCTCGCCGGCCAGATCGCTGACGACGCGGCCCTGGATCGCATCGTCGAAGCCGATCCGGGCATCACCCACCCGCAGGCGCCAGGCCCGCGCCTCGCGTCCTGCCGACAGCCCGGCCCGGCAGGTGCCGGGATAAATCGCCGCGCCGTCGGGTGCGATCGCCGAATCGGCGAGTTCGCGACGGGTGCAACTGCAGGGAAACACCCTGCCGGCGGCTTTGAGCCTTTCCAGCGCGGCGGCATAAGCTTCGGTGCGGCGGCTCTGCCAGACCACCTCGCCATCCCACACCAATCCGCAAGCCTCCAGTACGCGAAGGATTTCGGCGGCGGCGGCCATCGAGCAGCGCGGCTGATCGACATCCTCCATGCGCAACAGCCACTCTCCGTCCCGCGTCCTTGCCTCCAGATACGAGCCGACGGCCGCCACCAGCGAACCGAAATGCAAGGGTCCCGTCGGTGATGGCGCGAAGCGGCCGCGATAAGCAGATTTTGCAGTGGTCATCGGGCAGAGTGATAGCACGTCGCGCGGCAAAACGGTAGCATTCGGTTCATATTGATCGGGGAGCCGCCCATGGCCACGCTGGAACTCAACGCAGACAATTTTCAACAAACCATCAATCAACACGCCAACGTGATCATAGACTTCTGGGCGCCATGGTGCGCACCCTGCCGTGCGTTTGCGCCGACATTTGAAGCGGCGTCCGGGAAGCGCGCCGACGTCGTCTTCGCCAAGGTGAATACCGAAGAACAACAGGAAATCGCCGCTGCCTTCAGCATCCGCTCGATTCCCACGCTGATGATTTTCCGCGACCAGATCATCATTTACTCGGAGGCCGGCTCGCTGCCCGCCGGGGCCTTTGATCAACTGATCGAACAGGCCATGGCGCTCGACATGGACACGGTGCGCGCCGAAATCGCGGGGCAGGCGGGCGCGACGTAAGCAAGCGGAATAAGCGGTTATGATTGCAACATGATCAAAGGCCGGAAATGAAATCCATGCTATCCAGGAAGCTCAGCGACGCCGCGGAAATTCGCCGCGTCGAGATACTGTATGAGCATATGCCGACGACCGCGGTGGCAACACTGGTCGGGATTTTTCTGTGCTTTGTCGTGCTATTCGGCACCATCGGGCTGGAAATCCAGAAAGCCTGGACCGCCTACATGCTTTCCGTGTTCGCCCTGCGCGTCTGGATCTGGTACATCTTCGGCAAGGCCGACCGGCAGGCAGCGGGCATTCGTCGCTGGGAATGGCTGTTTGCCGCCGGCGCTTTCCTTACCAGTGCCGGCTGGGGAGCGCTGTTCGGCCCCCTCTATCCACCGGAACACCATCACAATGCACAAGTGTTCATCCTGCTGCTGGTGGTGGTGGTCGCCTTCATCGGCTCGTTCTTTCTCGCCGTAAGCAATATCGCCTTCTGGCTTTTTTCCATCCCCGTCCTGGCGCCGGCCGGCCTGCATTACATCCTTGGCGTTGCCAATCCCGTGCAATGGCTGATCCTCAGTGCCGCATGCTGCATGGCGGTGCTGCTCCTGATCCAGCATTCGCTCCACCGCTCCGCGATCGACGATCTTGAACGCAGCACCGCAGCCGAATCCCTGCTGGCCGAACAGCAGGCGATCTTCGAATCGTCGCCGATGGGGATTGCCGTGATCGACAACAAACAGGTGATCAAGTGCAACGCGCGCCTTGGTGACATGCTGGGTCGCCGCATCCAGGAACTGACGACGGCATCCTTGCAGGCGCATTTCGTCAACGCCGAAGAGGCCAACCAGTTTCTCGCCGATCGGGCCAGCGCATTCGACAAGGGGCGCCTGGCGCAAGGCATGTACCGCCTGCGCCGCGCCGACGGCACCCAGTTCTGGGCCGAGTTCTCGGGGCGCCAGATGGCGGGCAGCCATGCGCGCAGCGTCTGGATGATCGCCGACGTCACCTTGCGCGTCGCCAACGAGCGGCGCGCGCATCCGCGCGAGCAGGAGCCGACTACACGTTGAACAGGAAGTTCAGGACGTCGCCGTCCCTGACGACATAATCCTTCCCCTCGGCGCGCATCTTGCCGGCTTCCTTCGCGCCGGTTTCGCCCTTGTAGGCAATGAAGTCGTCGAAGGCGATGGTCTGGGCGCGGATGAAGCCCTTCTCGAAATCGGTATGGATCACGCCGGCGGCCTTGGGCGCGGTGTCGCCGACATGGATGGTCCAGGCGCGCACTTCCTTGACGCCAGCCGTGAAGTAGGTCTGCAGGCCGAGCAGTTTGTAGCCGGCACGGATCAGGCGATTCAGGCCCGGTTCTTCCAGGCCCATGTCGGTCAGGAACATCTGCTTTTCGTCATCGTCGAGATCGGCAATCTCCGCTTCGATCGCGGCGCAAACCGCGACGGCTTCGGCCTTCTGGGCGGCGGCATGGGCCTTGACCGCATCAAGGTAGGGATTGTTCTCGAAACCGCCTTCCTTGACGTTGGCGACGTAGAGCACCGGCTTGGCGGTGATCAGGCAGAAGGGCTTGAGGCTGGCCCATTCCTCCTTCGACAGATCCAGCGCCCGCACCGGTTTGGCCTGGTCAAGCTGCGCGACGCATTTCTCCAGTACGGCGCAGAGTATCTTCGCGTCCTTGTCCCCCGCGCTGGCGGGCTTCTTGTAGCGGGCAAGGGCTTTCTCCGTGGTCGCCATGTCGGCCAGCGCCAGTTCCGTGTCGATCACCTCGATGTCATGCAGCGGATCAATCTTGCCCGCCACATGCACCACGTTGTCGTCGCTGAAGCAGCGCACCACGTGCACCACGGCATCGGTTTCGCGGATGTTGGCGAGGAACTGGTTGCCCAGCCCTTCGCCTTTGCTCGCTCCGGCGACAAGTCCGGCAATGTCCACGAATTCGACGATGGCCGGCTGAATTTTCTGCGGCTTGACGATGGCAGACAGCGCAGCCAGCCGCGGGTCCGGCACTTCGACGATGCCGACGTTCGGCTCGATGGTGCAAAAGGGATAGTTCTCCGCCGCGATGCCCGACTTGGTCAGCGCGTTGAAGAGTGTGGACTTGCCGACGTTGGGCAGACCGACGATGCCGCATTTGAGACTCATGGATTTTCTTTCTTGGCCGATTCCGGCTTGCTGTTGATTCTTTGCGTGGCGGCGGCGAAGTCGCCGCGCGCCAGCATGGGCCAGGCGAGCAGGGCGCGGTCGAGTGCCGCGTCGATCTCGGTTCGTTCTTCCTTGCGCGGCGGCTTCAGCACATAGTCGACGACCTCGTTCCTGTCGCCGGGATGGCCGATGCCGATGCGCAGCCGCCAGTAGTCCTGGGTTCCAAGGTGCGCGGTAATGTCCTTGAGGCCGTTGTGGCCGCCGAGGCCACCGCCGAACTTGAGCCGCATCTGGCCCGGTGGCAGATCCAGCTCATCGTGCATGACCAGCATTTCGGCCGGCTCGATGCGGTAGAACTGCGTCAGCGCCCGCACCGACTGGCCGCAGCGGTTCATGAAGGTTTGCGGCAGGAGGAACCACAGGCTCTCGGCGCGCGCCTGCCCGGCCAGGCCGTGAAAGCGCGATTCGCGGGCAGGATTGACGCCAAGTTCCCGTGCCAGACGCTCACAAAGCCAAAACCCGGCGTTGTGCCGGGTTTCAGCGTATTCGGCCCCGGGGTTGCCGAGGCCGACTATCAAGCGCAAAGATGCCTGCAAGAATTATCTCTTGTCGGTCTTCTCGGACTTCTTCTCGGCCTTCTTCTCCACCGGCGCGACAACAGGCGCGGCCTCGACCGGAACTTCTTCTTCGGCCTTGCCGCCGCGGACGATCACGGTTGCCACCACGGGATCCTCACCCTTGTGCAGCACGGCTTCGACACCGGCCGGCAGCTTGAGGTGCGAAACGTGCATCGAATGGCCGGCAACCATGTCCTTCAGATCGACTTCGATGAAGGTCGGCAGGTCTTTCGCCAGGCAACGTACGTCCAGATCGGACATGACGTGCTGCACCATGCCGCCGGAGAGCTTCACGCCCGGCGAGACATCGGCATTGACGAAGTGCAGCGGCACCTTCTGGTGCAGCTTGTGGGTCGCATCGACGCGCTGGAAATCGACGTGGAGGATCACCGGGCGGTAGGGGTGGCGCTGCACATCGCGCAGCAGGCACATTTCCTTCTTGCCGTCGAAATTGACGTTGAGCACGGAGGAATAGAAGGCCTCCTTGCGCAGCAGCTGAAACAGCTCGTTGTGGTCGATGTCGATCTGCTGCGGCTTGGCCGTGCCGCCATACAGAATGCCGGGTACCCGGCCAGTGCGACGCAGGCGGCGGCTCGCTCCAGTGCCCTGTCCATCGCGCTTGTTTGCGTTGAATTCGAGTTGCATGATTTACTCCAGTAAGTGCTGCTTGAAAAATCCCTCGCCCGCGACCAGGCCAGGGGGTGAAAACGAAGTTTCAGTGGAGGCTAACGTTGGCTTTATCAACGTTAAGCGCAGCGGCCGAAACTAAAAAATCAGTCCATGAACAGCGAGGAGACGGAGGACTCGTTGCTGATGCGCAACATGGTCTCGGCCATCAGCTCGGCGATTGAAATCTGGCGGATGCGCTTGCAGGCGCGGGCTTCGTCCGACAGGGGAATGGTGTCGGTCACGACCAGTTCGTCGAGCTCGGACTCCATGATCCTCGATATGGCGCTGCCCGACAGCACCGGGTGGGTACAGTAGGCCAGCACGCTCTTGGCGCCATGTTCCTTGAGTGCCTGCGCCGCCTTGCACAGCGTGCCGGCGGTATCGACCATGTCGTCCATGATGACGCAGGTGCGGCCATCGACTTCGCCGATGATGTTCATGACTTCCGACACGTTGGCCTTCGGCCGGCGCTTGTCGATGATCGCCAGATCCGATTCGAGGCGCTTGGCCAGCGCACGCGCCCGCACCACGCCGCCGACGTCGGGCGAGACCACCAGCAGGTCCTCGTGGCGCTGCTTCCAGATGTCGCCGAGCAGGATCGGCGCCGCATACACGTTGTCTACCGGGATGTCGAAGAAGCCCTGGATCTGGTCGGCATGCAGGTCGACGGTCAGCACGCGCTGCACCCCGGCCGTCTGCAGCATGTTGGCGACCAGCTTGGCCGTGATCGCGACGCGCGCGGAGCGCGTCCGGCGATCCTGGCGGGCATAACCGAAATACGGAATGGCGGCGGTGATGCGTCCGGCGGAGGCCCGTTTCAGGGCGTCCACCATGACCAGCAGTTCCATCAGGTTGTCGTTGGTCGGATAGCAGGTCGACTGCAGGACGAATACGTCGTGGCCGCGCACATGCTCGAGGATTTCGCAACTGACTTCGCCATCGGAAAAACGGCCGACATTGGCGCGGCCGAGCGAGATGTTCAGACGCTTGACGACATCCGCTGCCAACTTGGGATTGGCATTGCCAGTGAATACCATCAGGCTGTCGTAGGCCATGTCGGTCTGCTCAAGTGAAGCTGGAAGGAAAGAGTCCTGCCGGCGCGATCCGTGAAGGGTTGGCTGGGGAGGAAGGATTCGAACCTTCGCATGCTGGAATCAAAATCCAGTGCCTTAACCAACTTGGCGACTCCCCAACATCGACACCCTGCCTTGAGAGCGGAGGTCGAAAGGACGCGCATTTTCGGGGTTTTCGCTCCCGCTGTCAAATCATGCGAGCG